>Ga0247814_10000751_pt1 | contig 23069 bp, 17 predicted proteins | sample UWRJL179409R1_FD_179947 | JGI IMG/M metagenome (GOLD analysis project Ga0247814, IMG submission 179947) | Plant litter microbial communities from Arlington Agricultural Research Station in Wisconsin, United States - UWRJ-L179-409R-1 | ecosystem: Environmental > Terrestrial > Plant litter >... | reverse complement strand
GAAGTTAAGCCCCGCTGCGCCGATGGTATCCCCCCTAAAAGGGGTGAGAGTAGGTCGCCGCCGATTTTAAGACAGGTTATCATTCATTTGGTAACCTGTCTTTTTTTTTGCCTTTTTTACGGTGGCATGCCGCCTTGGCATCGCCTCGCCCATACAGTCCATTTGGTATGCCATGCAACGGATGAAGTTGCCTTATTTTTACCGATAAACTATACCCATCCTAATGGTCTCTTATAGATTTATAATAGTTATTACTTATGTAACGATCTGATGAAAATTATTGATTCATCTCTTTTTTATACGTTTATAACTAGCCTTAGTAAAAAAACTGTCTCTTATCTTATTTCTTATCGCCAAAATCATAGTGGCATTTGTGTAGGCTATTTAGGCATATAATATCATGGAGACGTTCCTGATCAACTCGATACAATGAGAACGTGAACGAAATTAAATATACTCTTGGAAGAGATTAAATCTAACAAAGCCAAAACCTTTTTTACATCCAATTTTTTCAGTTGATGTATGTAATATGATAGAATCTTTATATAGAAAGACAATCCAAAAACTGATTTGGGTGTATCAATTAGATTACATAAAGTTCTGATCTGAGGCCTAATAATTTTGTGAATAGTGATGAACTTATGAATAGTTATTTGAACGAAAAAGCCGATTCATTTATTGAATCGGCTTTTTTGTTATGATTATTCTTGTTAATCAGAAACGATTATATATTTTATTTAGATTTTAGGAATCTATAATTTCCTGACTTACTGATGATGATATAGCTTCCATCAGCTATACCGTCTAATGGAATGGCTTGTTTGTCTTGTATGATTTGTAAAGTGCGAATCACTTTTCCATCTAAGCTAGTAATTGATATGGTTTCTCCTATAGAGAAGCCGTCCAAATATATTTTATCGTTGGATGGGTTCGGGTAGATTGAAATATTATCTAAACTCGATTCATTGATATCTAATGTATTATCTTGAAGGATGGAACCTGTCATATTTAAAATCCATTGGTTAGGATCGATTTGGGCCGACGTGGCTGTACGGCCATATTCGAATTCAAAAAACACTTCAGGCGCATCCGACATTACTCTCAGCGTAGTATCTCCCGCCGAACTATTAAACCTTATTTCAACAGGAATCCTGAACAAAGGGGTTACGTTCGGCTTGCTGGCTGTTTGCGTCAGCTTCAAATAAATGCGTCCGTTGGATGATTTTTTCCAACGTAATGAAAACGTAGGATAACCTTCGCCGTAGTAGTAATCTTCAAAAAAATGATCCAAAGAAATGGGCGCCGCATTTTCAAAAGCTGCTTTTACATCTTCTGCAGTGGCGGTTCTATAAGCATGTGCTTGGAGATAATTTCTTAATGCCTGAAAGAAAACTGCATCATCATTCACTATAAAGCGAAGCATGTGTACCAACGTGGCACCTTTGTCATATGTCAATCTTCCACTAAAAATTCTGCCTGGATCGGTTGTATCATCTACATATACGCTTCCTCCCAATTCAGATAGGGAAGATTGATGATAATCGTTTAGATGGGCCAATGCCTGGTTGGGTTGAAGGATCTGTAACGCCACATATTCAGAATATGAAGCAAAACCTTCGTTGACCCAAATATCTTTCCAACTCGCACAGGTAACCTTATCGCCAAACCATTGGTGGGCCAATTCGTGTGCAGTCAGTTCAAAACTAAAATTACCTTGGGAAGTCATCGTTTGATGTTCCATTCCTCCGCCAAATGGAGCCATACAATGTCCATACTTTTCTTGTTCAAAAGGATAAGGACCATATAATTGGGCAAATTCTTCAATGAAATTTTTAGTTAGGTCAATCTGAGTCTTAAAGTATGGTAAAGTTTGTGGATTATCATAGATATAATTTTGTATCAATACGGAATCGGCTGATCCATCTGGATAGGCATAAAAACTATAATCCACATATTTGGCCACCGTAGCCGAAACGAGATAGTAATCAATCGGATATCTGTGTTTCCATTCGTAGCGGAGTTTATTTCCGGCGATGGGGGTAACCTGTTTCAATAAGCCGTTTGAACCTGCCTTTAATGAATCTCCCACCGTAATCCATACATCGATGGAATCAATTTTGTCGTTCAACGATTGTTTGCAAGGCCACCATTCGTAGGCGCTGTATGGTTCACTCAATGTCCAGGTTACCCTGTTTCCCCAAGAGGGAGACTGCCCGGTGGAAATACCTTCACCAATGGCTGCCGGACCAGTGGAGGTAGGCGTGCCGTGATACCATATTTCTGCCGTAAACATCGTATTGGCTGCGATGGGATTCGTCAATGCACATTCTTTAAAGGTTCCGTTTGTTGTTTCAACGGTTGATAAGCCATTCACTTTTACGCTGTCTAAAGTAAGGGATGGATGTAATTCAAAAACGAAATCGGACATCTGCGGCCCTATAACCAAGGCTTGTGTAGTTACCTTACCTTCGATGTATATCGAATTATTCCGCATCGAAATATCCAACTTATGATACTTAACGTCATATAATTCCAAGCCTGCATTTTTTGGCCAGTTGATTTGCCCAAGTTTATTTGGGCCTGAAGACTTGGCTGATGAACATGAAACGGTAGCATCCGTTTGGGCTATGGAAATGGCTGAAGTTAAAAGGCATGTGCCTAACAATAAATTTTTTATCATCACGGAGATATCTGAAAAATGAAGCGTAAGAATACGCATATGATTCATCAAAGGTATAAATAGGTATTGGGTGGGGAAAGACAAATTAAGACGATTGTCGGTCAACAGAAAAGGAAACTGGCATAAAAAGAAAATGCATGGATTATCCGTCCATGCATTTCCATATAATTGAATATTTTTTTATGGATGCTTACTATCTGCCGTTTGGGGAATAAATTTAACGATGCGGAACCAACTCATGACTTTTAAGGTGACGTAAGTAGGATCTATTTCAAACCATTTTTGAGCAAAATTCAAACTTTTTGGAAATTTGTGGTGATTGTTCTGAAACAGTTCACCCAATAGTGCAAATCCCCAAACTTCCGTGTTTTTCGAATGGTCGCCATTGTTGAAATTTTGGTAACCGTATTTATGTCCACACCAGTTTACGATCGCACCCTGAACAGGTCCGATTAGATAATGTATAGGCAATAAAAGCAACCAGAAGAATGATAAATCGAAATACAAAATCAGAAATAAATACAATGCGGAGTATAATACGCCCCATGAAATACGAACAATCCAGCTATCTCCAAATTTATCTAGCGCATCCCACTTAGGAAGGTCATAACAAAATTTGGATTCGGGCGTCAATTTGCCGGAAACGAATCCTTCGTAAATTTCCTTGGTATGTTTCATCATTCCGATGACATCCTTGAAAAAATGTGGAGAATGTGGATCCTGTTCCGTATCGCTATACTCATGGTGCATGCGGTGCATTACGGCATACGCTCGGGGATTAAGGAATGAAGAACCTTGGAAGAACCAAGTCATGAAATAAAAAACCTTTTCCGTAATAGGATGAACCGTGTACATTTTATGCGAGGCATAACGGTGTAGGAAAGCGGAATGGAAAAACAATGAGAGCGCCCAATGCGCCACAAAAAATATAATTATGTAAATCATCTCTTAGGCAAGTATTGCATTTGTTTCATTTCTGCAATTACTGTGCAAAGGTACGTTACTTATATAATAATATTTATCACTTAATGGTGTTAAAAAGCAGAATGTGTCAAAATTTAGTTCAACAACTTGATATACATTTATTAAAGGAATGTTAAATAGGTTGATCGCATTCAAAACATACTTAGCTGTCCCTTATCTGGTCTTCTGAATACGGAATAATCATAATCGGGAATTCCTTTGTCTTTAAACAGTCTGATGCGTAATTGCTTAAACTGTTGCCCAATTATATCTGCCATTTCACCTTCGCCGCGCATGCGGGTGCCAAAACGAGAATCATTCAATTTTCCGTTGTGTCCGTTTTTGATGTTAGACAAAACTCGGTCGGCTTGGTCGGGGAATTGCTGCTTGATCCAGTCCGTAAAAATTTCTCCTATGCTCCCGTTTAACCGAACGAAGGTATAACCCGCATCCACGGCACCATGGTCTGCGGCGGCTTGCATTATTTTGGGTAATTCGAATGAATTGATGAATGGAATCATGGGAGCCGCCATTACACGGGTAGGAATGCCGAGTTTTGATAAATCCTCCAATACCTGGAGGCGCCTTTTGGCGGTGGCGGTACGTGGTTCCAATTTCTGGCGGGTTTCTTCCAACAAGGATGTGATGGAAACGTTGACGTGAGCCAACTTTTTCTTGGCCAGTTCCTGCAGGATATCCGTATCGCGAAGCACCAAGGCATTTTTGGTGATAATGCTCATGGGGTTTCCGTATTCCAGGCAGATATGTAACAGTTGACGCGTGATGCCAAATTTCCGCTCGGCCGGTTGATAGCAATCCGTATTGCCCGAAAATGAAATGGGCTGGGGTGTCCATTTCGGATGGTCAAAAAACTTCCGGAGCAGCTCTGGTGCATTTTGTTTTACCATGATTTTTGATTCAAAATCGATACCGGCACTTAAGCCGTAGTATTCATGGGTATTGCGAGCATAGCAATATACACAGCCGTGTTCGCAGCCTTGGTATGGGTTTGAGCTATATACCATACCCACGTCGGGACTGGTTACCTGGTTTACTATGGTTTTGGCATTCTCTACCAAAAATACGGTATTGAATTTTTCGTCCGACTCCTCATCCAACCCTTCCACATGTTCCAACACACGTTTATGAGCGAGGAATTTATTGTGGGTTTGTATCTGTGCCCCTCTGCCCTTTAATGTCATATTACAATTTTATTGTCAAATATTATGACAATAAAATAGTCTAAAATATGCATGTGTTCAAGTTTGTTCAAAAAAAAAGACATAGGAATTCATTCTATCCTGCCACACAAAAAACTTAGGATGAAATTTTCCAGCAATTGTTCCAGAAAGCACATGCGAAATCTTTGCCCATCTGCGGGAAAATATTTTTACTTCCCAAATTTAGGGAAAGGCCAAAACCTTGAAACGCGTTTTTGGTAATCTTTATATTCCGGGTATTTCTCTTCGGATATTTTTTCGCTGAAATCGCTGCTTCCCTTAAATAAAATCAACAGCAACATACAACCTGCGATGCTCCAGTTTAACCAGCGGCCGGTTGCCACCACGCTGAATAGGTAGAACACCAACCAGATGCTTTGTTCGGCGGCATAATTGGGGTGACGTGAATATTTCCATAAGCCGTTTTGCGCAAATCCTGAAGCGTAAGGAGCTTCCAGTTTTTCACCGGCTTTTATGCGGCGGTGTTTTTCCGATTGAAAATTCCACTGTTGTTGGTCGGCCACAAATTCTATGACAACCAAACCTACTATAATGGCGGCCAAAATATAATCGTATATGCCCAGAGGTACATCAGCGCCTTGCAATACCACCAAAGCCGGGAGGCAGAACAACAATATCAACGACATTTGGTACATGCAAATGAAAAATAGGTTGAACATGGTCCATTTAAACTTGGTGTTGAAGGTTGGATTTTTACGTAAAACTTCCCAGCGGTAATCCTCTTCTCCGCCCCAAAATTTGAGTTGGTAGCCACCCCTTCTGGAAAAGTTATAGGTAAGCCTCACGGCCCAGATGGTGGTAAGGATGGCCATCAATACCACGCGTTCGTTCCAATCGCTGGCGAAGGCGATATACCATACATAAAATGCCGGAATGATGCTCCAAAGCTTGTCTACCTGGCTGGTATTGCCGGTGAGTTCGCCTACCACGAAACAAGTGAGTGCTACGGCCGACATGCCGATGACCAAGTGGATGAGTATGTCTTTTTGCATCGCATCCAGCGGTTCGTCAAAATAGAATGCAAAAATGGGCAGGATGATTAACGTGAAAATCAGTATTAAAATGGTTCGTACCATCGTGAAAAATGTTTAGGTTCGTGAATATTAAAATTTCCGTTCGTGCATGGGGTGCGCGTTCAGGTATTAAAAATTCTATCCTACCATTTCTAACTTCATATTTTTACATTTACAAATGTAACAACGTAAGGCGCAACTTTGTTTAGGAAAACCAATATTCGTACACATTGTTTTAACAAGAAGGGGTAAGTGTTTGTAGCGGTTGTGATAAAAATTATTGGTCGGTACATATTTAAAACCAATCGGAATGTTTTAACCGCTGAAGTAAGATCAGTGATTCCGCAGAATAAGTTTTGGATTGACGGTAAAATATAATTAGAACAGAATTTCTAATTATATTCGTCAGGCGCTTCATCTTTAATCGATATACATTGGAACACGAACTTTACCAATCCTACAAACGATTTAAACAGGGTACGAAAACTTATGATTGTATCATCATCGGTTCGGGTATCAGCGGACTGGCCCTTGGGGCTATGCTTTCCAGACAAGGGAAGAAAGTGTTGATATTGGAAAAACACTATACCCCAGGCGGTTTTACGCACACTTTTACCCGCGACGAATGGGAGTGGGATGTGGGCGTACATTACGTGGGGGAGGTAGGAAACGACAAAACCTTGCTTAAAAAAACATATGATTACGTATGTGATACGCCCATTGAGTGGGCAGATATGGGCGATGTGTATGATACGGCTTTCTTTGGGAAGGATAAATACGAGTTCCGCAAGGGAAAGGATGAATACCGCGACCAACTGATTGCCTATTTCCCGGATGAAAGGGAGAAGATCGTAAAGTATTGTGATTTGTTATTCGCATTGCAAAAGAAGAGCATCCTGTTCCATGCCTGGAAAGTGCTGCCGAAGCTGCTTAGGCCATTGCTGTCCGGTTTCTTCCGTAATCCTTATTTGAAATATGCTGGCGCCACGACCAACGATGTGTTGGATTCGTTCGGCATGAGCGACAAGTTGAAGGGCGTGCTCTGTACCCGTTATGGCGATTATGGACTTACGCCCGACCAATCGTCTTTTGCGATGCATGCGTTGTTGGATAGGCATTATGTGTACGGGGGATTCTATCCGGTGGGTGGTTCTGCCGTGTTTTTTGAGAAGATTGCGCCCGTAATCATCCATGCGGGCGGGGATATTTTAGTACGTGGGGAAGTAACGGATATTTTACGGGAAAACGGACGTGCGAAAGGCGTAAAGATGTCTGACGGAAAAGAGTTACATGCCCCTTGGGTGGTGAGTTCGGCCGGCATACACGCCACGTACGAAAATATATTGAAGGAGCCCGAACTGTGCCGCGAGAAATTTGGCGATATAAAAGGTTCGGTGGCGCACCATTGTTTGTACTTGGGGTTGGAAGGTACGCCCGAGGAGTTGAATTTGCCGAAATCGAATTATTGGATTTTTCCGTTAGGTTATAACCATGTAGAAAATTATAACAGATTCGTGGCGGGAGAACAAGGCGTATTGCCGTTGGCTTATATATCCTTTCCGGCGGCGAAGGATCCGGCGTTCGCGGCCAAACATCCCGGGAAAAGCACCATCGAGGTGATTACGCTCGGCGATTTTGACGAAGTGGCCGAATGGAAAAATAAACCATGGCGAAAGCGTGGTGCGGACTATGAAGCCATCAAACAACGTATGATGGGACAACTGGAGGAGGTGCTGTATACTTACGTGCCGCAGGTGAAAGGTAAAGTGATTTACAAAGAACTTTCGACGCCGTTGAGTACGCGTCATTTTGCGGGATATAACCGTGGCGAAGTGTATGGAATCGAACATACACCGGCGCGTTTCAAAAACAAAAGTTTACGTCCGGATACGCATATCAAAGGCTTTTATATGACGGGGCAAGACATCGTGACCTGCGGCGTGGGCGGCGGTTTGATGGCGGCTATGTTGACCGCCAACGTACTGCTGAAAAAGAATATGATGAAAGTGATCGTGGATGCGGCGAAATGATGGTTTGTTATATAGGGTTATACGAATAAGGCAAAGAGATTTCCAGATTTTTATTTTATTGGGATTTGGTTGAGATTTATCTATTCATAGATTAAATAATTCAACTGCGGAAGGCATATATCTTATGATTTAATCTAAGTTTACATCGATAAATAAGAACAGCTAATAATATTAATCACATCAAGTTTAGGGTATTAAAACGATACTGACTGACAATCCAGAATAAAATAAATGGGAGCATTTTTTACCAATATTCAGCTAAAAACCTCAAGTCTCGACAAAGTTGAAATAGCAGACAAAGTAATTGAATATATTACAGCGTTTAATATTGCTGAAGGCTTTGTTAAAGTAGACTCAGAAGAAGAGGCAGACAAAACAGTTATTATTTCCTTGGCAAACCATGCTGGTTGGTTATCTATTTATGATGAAGAAATGGAAGACCAAGGTCCAAGAAAATTAAACAAGTTATCGTCAGGATTATCCAAACAATTTAAAACAGCAACACTCAGTATTTTAGTGAATGATAGTGATTCTATGTATATAGGAATTAATATAAATGGCACACTAAAAGACTCTTTAAGTAACCTATCTAAGGAGGTTGATTTTAACAAAAACAAACCAAACGTATGGACTGAAATTCTTTTGGATAATTATACATTTCATGATATTAAAATGGCTTGGAGAAAAAAAACAGCATTCGTTGAAGAGTTTCTGACTGAATTTGCAAAATTTACGGATTTAGACAACTCAAAATTGTTGACAGGTTATAATTATTGGGTTAACGATAATCCAAAAGAAGGAATAAGGTTAAATTTTGCACAAAAAGAAAAGAAGAAATCAGATGAATTAGGCTTGACAAAATTCAGTATGCTTGCAGGTGCAGGACTAGTTGACGTAAAAGAAGGCGAAAGTAAAACCTTGGAATGGACTATGACAAACGAGGGTACATTTTCATATGGACTTGATGTTGTTATAGCCGGGAATTGCATCGAAAAAGGTTTGTTGGTACCCGATAGCATTCAAGCTAATTACATAAAATCTCCACCTGACAAACAAAATGAATTTAAAGCAACCTTTGTTGAAACGGTTGCGACAACTGGAGAAAAAATATTCTACGCCAGGGTTGAGGAAATTTATATTCCTGAAGGATTTAAACCAAGTTATCCAATGTCTCCAAAGGAAGGGAAAAGATACGGGGAAATTGCCTACGATTGTGCAATAAAATTTTATATTAATTTTATTGGTGGAAAAGAAGGAAGTGGAGATTTCGCTATTTTCTTTTCACCATTAGTAAACCGGCAAGAAGGTTCATATTACGCTAATATGAGTAAAGGAACACTTGAAGAATGGATGGAAAAAAACGGCCTGTAGTATCGGTTTTGTATACAGTGCCCGAAGTGGTTCTATGAAATATTTGCACCAGGTTCTTAGGAATACTATTGAACTTTTGTGCTAAAAATATGCCACATATTCAAGTGGAAAAGCGGTATAAGACGAAAACTGCTATTTTAAAAATCTGCTTTGCGTGAAGGATAGTAGTGGAAAGCCCACAGCGAAGTGGAGCGTAGCGAGGACTTGGAACGGATAGCCTGACCCGCGGGTGGGTTTGTGTGGAGGTGGGGCACGCCAAATGAATTGTTTAATGGTTAATGAGGAATGTTTGGATGACGGGGCACAGATTTATTATGGTATAATGTGGATTTATTAGGTTACCTTACACCCAATAATTTATTTAATTTCAATACAATGGCACAGGGTACCGTAAAATTTTACAATTCAGAAAAGGGTTTTGGTTTCATTAAACCGGATGATTCGAGCGAGGATGTTTTTGTGCACACGACGGGTTTGATTGACCAGATCCAGGAGAACGATAAGGTGACCTATGAGCTGGAAAGAGGCAAAAAGGGTATGAACGCCGTGCGCGTGAAAATGGCTTAATGAATGAAAAGTTGAAAATGGAAAGTTGAAAATTCCATTCCTATCTTTTTGGTTTATATATTATTGGGACAGATTTTATCTGTCCCTTTTTTGTTATTGTGCTTTTGAGAAATAGTATAAAATGCCTTCATTAAAAAATAATAGTGCGGAAAGTAAGGTTAATCCTGGGCCGCGTTACCTTTTTTGTGGGCGGCAACCGATGGAGCCAATGGGTTTGGGTTTGGTCTTTCATTACCAATAAGCTTCCGTTTTCTAATACAATGGATACGGTTTGCTTGTTGGTTTTATGTTTGAACGAAAATTTTCTTTCGGCACCGAGGCTGAGGGAAGCGATGGTGGTATTTGTTCCCAATGCTTTTTCGTCGTCGCTGTGCCAGGCCATTCCTTCGTCGCCATCGTGGTAAAGATTGAGTAGGCAGGAATTGAATGTGGTGCCCAGCATGTTCTCCACGATGGTTTTTAATTCGAGCAGTTCCTGGGTCCAAAGCAGTGCGCGTTTGGTGGTGTTGGAATAGGTGTAGTCGAAAGCTTGGTCTCCATACCAGGCTATTTTACGTTTGGTAACGAAGTGTTTCCCGAAGATGATGGCTTCGTCGTTTTTCCACTCGATGTGGGTGAGGAGCCTTTCCAAATAATATTGGGATTGTTGTGCGGTGAGGATTTTTCCGTGGTAATTCGTGGTACCGTCGAAGGGAAGGATGTTGTTTATTTCGTTGACATTGAATAAATCCATGGCGTTAAAAAATGTTTCCCGCAGACCTCGCAGATTTACGCAGAATTTTTCTGCGCTTTCTACGGGGTCTGCGGGAAATAAAATAATGAATTAGGACAATAAAGACTGCAGTTTCATGGCTACGCCCATGTCGCCTTTTACCTTGATTTTGCCAGACATAAATGCGCCCATAGGGTTCAAGTCGCCGCTCATCAGTGCTTCAAAGTTATCTTCCGTTATCTGGATCACACAATCAGCGTCAACATCATCTGTCGTTACTGTATTTGCACTTCCTTTTCCGTCAATCACGATTTTGTTTGTGCCAAAATCAAATTTTAATGAATTGCCTAACGCCGGCCTTTGCTCCGCACGTTGTTTAATGGCGCTTAGGATGCTGTCGAATGCCATGTTTTCTTCTTTTTTATCGTTATTAATCGTTTTTGTTTCTTGATTCGATGCCGAATTCTTGGCGTAATTTATGGATAATCCTGAATTTTTGTATTGTTTGTCGTCGATTATCATCTTGGCCAATATTTCGCGCATGATTTCCGACGAGCCCCCGCCGATGGTCAAAATTCTGCTATCGCGGAACATACGGGCCATTTTGAAGTCTTCCATGTAACCGTTTCCGCCGAAAAATTGTAGGCATTGGTAAGCTACTTTGTCGGATAATTCGGTGGAAATTAGCTTGGCGATCGAACTTTCTTTTACTGCGTATTGCCCGTCGTTATGCAATCGGCAACAGTGGTAATTGTACATTTTGGCGGTTTCTACTTCAGCCACGAGTTGTACGATGCGGTGGCGTAATACCTGGAATTTGTTGATGGAACGTCCGAATGCTTGGCGCTCGCTCATATACTGCAATGAGTAGTCAATGGCAGCTTCGCAACCTGCTATGGCAGCTACGGCGCCCACGAGCCGTTCCAGCTGTAATCCGCCCATAAGGTAGATGAAGCCTTGCCCTTCCTCGCCGATGAGGTTTTCCGCGGGAACTTTTACGTTGTCGAAAAACAGTTCGGCGGTGTCCGAGGCATGCCAACCCAATTTTTTCAGTTTGTTGGCGGATACGCCTTCGGATTTTAAATCAATGACCAATAAACTGACGCCCGAAGCACCGGCATCGGGGTTTGTTTTTACCACGGCTACCACGTAATCGCCATATACGCCGTTGGTGATGAATGTTTTTTGTCCGTTGACTATGTAATGGTCACCATTTTTGATGGCTTTCGTCTGTATATTTTGTACGTCGGAACCGGCGCCTGGCTCGGTAATGCCTATGCAGGAAACCAATTCGCCGTCGATGGTGGGTTTAAGGTATTTATCCTTCAAAAAATCAGAACCGTGTTTGAAGATATAGGGCGTACTCATGTATTGGATCACGCTGGGCGTAACGGCGAATCCACCCGAAAATAATTTGGAGAGTTCCTCACAGAATATGACGGAATAGAAAAAATCGACGCCCGATCCGCCCACTTCTTCCGGATAATTCAATCCCATGTAGCCCATGTCTCCAAACTTCTTCCAAATTTCCTTCGGAATCTGTTGCTGTTCTTCCCATTGGTCAAGATGGGGTGCTACTTCTTTTTGTAAAAAATCTTTTAAGCCTTGGCGGAAGATTTCGTGTTCTGGTGTAAAATAATAGTTCATATTATAGATATAAGATTTTAGACATTAGATGTCAGATTTTTATTGCCGGATAATCGTTTCTTTGGAGTTACTCCATTTTTCGTATTGCTGGCCATATTTATGGTTCATTTGGTTCCGTTTTATCTTGAGGGTGGGGGTGAGCAGGCCATTGTCCACGGTCCATTCTTCTTTTACGATGATTATTTTTTGGATGTGTTGGTAGGATGAATTCTGTGCGTTTAGGCTTTTTATTGATTCTTCGAGGGATTCGTCCAATTCTTTTTGCTCCGTGCTTTTTCCTGATTCCGACAATACGACCAAAGCGATGGGTTGTGGAATTTCTGATCCGGTGACACAAATTTGCTCAATGAATGTGTTGGCTGAAAGTTGCCATTCCAAAGGGCCTGGGTCGATGAATTTGCCTTTGCTGGTCTTAAAGGTGTCGCTTACGCGGCCTGTAAGTACGAGGTGCCCGTCTTGGTCGAGATCGCCTTTGTCTCCGGTGTGCAGCCAACCCTCGATGATGGTTTCGGCTGTTTTTTTATCGTCTTTATAATACCCTACCATATTCCATGGTGCGCGCATGCATATCTCGCCGGTTTCGGATATGATTCTTACTTCCACGCCGGGAATCGGTTTTCCGACGGTTCCGGGTTTGACCTGGTCTTCGGGCATAAAACAAAATCCGGCAGAGTTTTCCGTCATGCCGTATGCTTCGCGTAAATGAATGTCTAATTTTTTAAACCAATCCTTTAATGGTTGTGGTGCCGGGGCGGCACTGGTCATGACGGTAAGGGCGCGACCCAATCCCAGGCCTTTGCGTATTTTTTTCTTGATGATGCCGGAAACGATCGGGATTTTCAAGAGCAGGTTTAATTTCCTTTCTCCCAATTTATCTATGATGGCCGAACGGAATTTGGTATAAATACGTGGTACGGACATAAATATATTGGGCTGCACTTCTTGCAGGTTGAATACAAACCTTTCCAACGATTCACTAAAAGAAATGCTGCCACCAGTAAAAAAGCAGGCAACCTGCACGATCATTCTTTCCGCAATATGGTTGAGTGGCAGATAGGAGAAATAAATAAATTTTTGGTCGATATTTTTGAATACGCCGATGACGTTTTCCTTGCCTTCCATGGCCATGAGTTGGGCCGCGGAATTATAATTGAGCATAACACCTTTGGGCTCGCCGGTGGTGCCGCTGGTGAAAAGGATGGTCCAGATGTCATTCAGTTTGGGTTGGTTCGGGTTTTCTAATGCTGTTATATTTTGTGTGATGTCTTTCCATTTTTTACCTGATTCCACGTTGCCGTTGCCTTTGTAGTGTGGAAATGAAACTACGGGTATATCCGCAGGTATGGCCTGTTTCATGTTTTCCCAGATGGGGATATCTAATTTTCCGATAAACAATAGGCGGGCTTCACTTCGCTCGACCAGAAATTTCAGTTCATTGGCCGAAACGTTGGGATAAAAAGGCGTAGAGACATGGCCGCTCATCATAATGGCTAAATCGGCCAAAATCCAATGGTCGCAATTTTTGGAAACGATGGCTATGTTACTGCCTTTTGGCAACTCGAGTTTTGTTATGTAATGGGCCATTTTGGCGGCTTCGTCATACGCCTGCTTCCAAGTTATTTCATGCCAGCTATCTCCCGTAGGCTGCCGGAGGAAAATTTCGCTGGAACTTTGCTCTGCCTTGTCGTAGAAGTATTGAAGGTGGGTTTTCATGGGAATGTTGAATTATGAATGGTCAATGTTGAATTAATTATATTTTAGAACATGTTTTAATTTTAGATATTTCAGATTAAATAAATTCAGCATTCATAATTCAGTATGATAAATTACTTAAACAGATCTCCCCAAAGTCTTTGTCCTCCGTCAATATAAACCGTTTCGCCGGTAATGTAATGAGCCATCGGGCTACATAAAAATATCGTGAGCCAAGCTACTTCTTCCGTACTTCCCAAGCGTTTGGCCGGGATGGTATCGCTGATGCCCGTTAATAATTCCGGTGGGTACTGGTCCAAGCCGGTGGATTGGATAACACCCGGTGCCACCGCATTTACCTGGATGTCATATTTACTCCATTCCACGGCCAAAGTTTTGGACAGGTTTTCTACGCCGGCGCGTGCGGCTCCCGTGTGCGCCATGCCTGGAAATCCACGGAATATATTCGCGATGATGTTGACGATGCTGCCGCTTTTTTGTGGAATAAAAAATGCTTTCCCCAAAATCTGCGTCATGTACCAAGTGCCGTTGAGGTTATTGTTTATCACGGCATTCCAGCCTTTGTAAGTAATATCTTCGGCAGATGAAGGAAATTGCCCGCCGGCATTGTTGACGAGGATGTCTAATTTTCCTTCATTCCCTTTGATGTTTTCTGCCACGGCTTCAATCTGATCCGGCTCCCGGATATCGCAGATGATATAGCGACATTTTCCGAACGCTTTTAATTTTTCGGTGGCGGCAATCAATTTATCTTCCTTACGGGATGTGATGATGACCTCTGCACCATATTTCAACAGCTGTTCGGCAATTGAAAATCCGATACCGCTTCCGCCGCCGGAGACCAGTGCTATTTTGTTTTTGAAAAGATCGTTTGCAAACATTTATTGTTCCAATTTTATTTTGGGTTATCCTTCGACAGGTTGAGGGAAATCGCTGTTATATTTTTATTTTTCGAAGAACTTTTGACGGATTTATAGATTCGAAAGGAATCAATGCCTAAACGGGATATTCAACGCGGCCCTGGTCTCTGCAATGGTAGAAGGTTCTCGGCCCAGCATACGAGTCAATCTTACGGCGGCTTCCACCAATTCTCCGTTTGATTTGGCCATTTCGCCTTCCGGTAGATAGAAATTGTCTTCCAACCCCACCCGGAAATTTCCGTCTAAGGTAAGCGCCGCCGCCGCGGCTTGCCATTGTTTGCGTCCGATGCCGATTACTTGCCACATTGACCCTTCGGGAACGGTTGATAGTTGGTGTAAAATATTTCTTGTTGAAATGGGAATTCCTCCTAATACACCCATCACAAAACTATATACGTATGGTTTCTGCAACAATCCCATATCTATCAATGGTAATGAGTTGTTTATATGTCCGTTGTCAAATACTTCCATTTCCGGGATGGTGCCCGCTTCTTTCATTTTTTCCAAATAATATTGGATATCCTTGAACGGGTTTTGGAATACGAAATCGTGGTAGAACGTTTTCTGTTTTGGTGAATAGATTCCATAATTCATGGATCCCATGTTCAGCGCTGCCATATCTGGTTTTAATGCGGAAATATGATGGATTCTTTCCTCGCGGGAAATACCGATGGCGCCGGTAGAATAATTGATGATTACGTCGGGGCAGCGTTTACGTACCTCTTCGCCTATACGCCTATACGTTTCTATATCGTAAGCTGGGGCTCCGCTATCTTGGCGTGCGTGGATATGTAAAATGCTAGCGCCCGCATCCACGGCACGGCGGCCTTCTTCCGCGATTTCTTCGGGTGTATAGGGTATGTACGGACATTGGTCGCGATTGGCCAAAACGCCGGTAAGGGCTGCTGTGATGATTGTTTTTTTTGCCATAATATTTGTATTTTAATTTGTTACGCATGCGTAACAATTGATCAATTATTGTTTATGCCAGTCAGGCAATCTTTTATATAACGATATGTAATTATTTGATAAAACCTTTTCGATGGTGGTTGGGACATCTTTATTTATATTATCATATGTTACGTACCAATAAAATTTTAAAGTATTAATGTTCTCATTATTCATTTGCTTAAGGAAAGCAACTTTTCTTTTTAATCGCTTTTCTTCACCAAAACGATTTGGATGGTAACCATTCACTAATCTGTCTTTCATGCCTCCTAAACCTGATTTTCTTACAGATAGAATTCCATTTTTTATTTGTCCACTCGAACCTATGTAAATAAGGATTTCTTTATTGTCAATAAGTTTATAAATTAGATATATTCCCATTTTGTCAGTTGGTGCATTACATTTTTCTTGTATTAATTCATTACTATTTAATGTAAACCATTGTGGTAATGTTTAAGCTTTTCATGAAACATAATCTGCAGTTTATATTAAATCCTCCTTCCACTCTGGTTTTCTTTTCTCCCTAAAGGCTGTCAAACCTTCGGTGGCGTTTGGGGTTTGTAATAACTCGCCCAACAAGCTTTTCATCGCGGCGTATTCTTCCGGTGAAGCCGATTTTTTGATTTGTTCGTAAGCCTGTATTCCCATGCGCATGGCGGTAGGTGAGTTTTCGTTCAATTCGGTAATGAGTGCGTTTATGGCATTGTCCATTTCGCCTTCTTGTACCACTTGTGTAACCAATCCTAAGCTGGCCGCTTCTTCCACCGGTAAATTATAACCACGGACACACCAATCCAAGACTTTTCTGGCGGGCATTACTTCGTTGAGCGCCGTCATCACCTGGAATGGGAATAGGCCACGTTTCACTTCGGGTAGGCCTAATTTAATTCCGGTTTTGGCGAGTACAAAACGTACGCCGCAGAGTAATAAAAACCCGCCGGCATAAACGTCGCCTTCCACACGGGCGATGCTGGGTTTATGGAACGAGGTAAATATTTCTCCGATGCTTACTTCTTTTTCGGGCTCGGGAATGCTGGAATCGCTTTCCACTTTTTGGCCGGCAAAGGCTTTTAGGTCGGCACCGGCGCAAAACACGTTGCCTTCGGCCTGTAATACCAACATGCGGATATGGCCATTATATGATGCATAAGAAAATGCATAAGCCAACTCGTTCAACAACGGCGGACTCAACGCATTCTTTTTTGCCGGATTATGAAGCGTTACATAGAATACGTGGTTTTCTTCCCTTAATTTCAAAAAAGCAAAATGTTGCCCGCTAAATGATTTGGTCTGTTCCTTGGTGTAATACATTGTTATATAAAATATTATTAGTCGTCAATCTGAATTGCAAAATCGTATATTTCTATTGAGTAGTGAATTGTAAAAGCAACCTTCCCGCCTCAATATTTTCGCCTTCTGTTATATAAATGTCTTCAATAGTCCCGTCTTCGGCGGCGGCGATGGTATTTTCCATTTTCATGGAGGAAAGGATGACCAAGGATTGTCCATTTTTAACTTCTTCTCCTTTTTGTACCAAGACCTTGACTACTGAAGCCGGCATAGGCGAAATGTACCCATTTTTTTCATCTTCCCGGTTTGTTTCCGGGAAACGGTTTTTTAATGCAAGCACCACCTGAGGATGATTGAAATGGTGCACATAATAGTTGTCGTTCACGTTTGAAATCCTAAATTTTTCTAGTATTCCGTTGATTTCAATATGAATTTCATGAGTACCGCTAGCAGAAGGAATGGCTATATATGTCGTGCCGTCCATGTCTATTTCAAATCTTCCGTTATGCGATGTATATAACAGTTTTATTTCTTTTGCGTCGTGGATAAAAGAAATAGACTGTTTTTGGTAGAAATTATTTCTCCATCCGAAAGGAATTGAAGCAAGTGTAGTACGCTGTGATTGATCTGCCAAACATTTAAAAACGGTTGCTGCTATTATGGCTTGCGTGATATTTTCTTTGTTTGGCGAATGGGTTGAAATAAATGTTTTTTCGATGAAATGCGTATCGTAATTTCCTTGTTTAAAATTTTCATCGTTCAACACATCGACCAAAAAAGCTTGGTTGGTCGTCAGCCCGGAGCAAACGGTTTTGCGTAAGGCATATTCCATTTGTTTGATCACCGAATTCCTGTCTTTCCCATGTGCGATGATTTTACTGATCATCGGATCGTAGTAGATAGAAATTTCGGAACCGCTTTCTACGCCGCTATCATATCGTAAGCCTTCATTTTCATAAGGAATCCATTCTGCGATTTTTCCGGATGCCGGCAAAAAATTATTTGCCGCATCTTCGGCATATAAACGGCACTCCAACGCATAACCGTTGGCTTTGATATCTTCTTGTTGAATGTTTAATGCATATCCTTCGGCAGACCGAATTTGCATTTCCACCAAATCCAATCCGGTGATGCTTTCCGTTACGGGATGCTCAACCTGCAATCGGGTATTGACTTCCAGAAAATAAAATTCATTGTTATGATAAACAAACTCTACGGTCCCTGCATTATCGTAATTTAATGCTTTGGCCAATCGTACCGAAGCATCGCCCATTTTCTGTCGCAATTCATCGGACAAAATGGGTGAAGGGCTTTCCTCAAAAATCTTTTGATAGCGGCGTTGTACGGTACATTCACGTTCTAATAAATGAATGGCATTTCCGTGTTTGTCCCCGAAAATTTGTATTTCGATATGTCGTGCGGATGGAAAATATTTTTCGATCAGCAATTCATCGTTTCCAAAGGCGCCCAATGCCTCACGTTTGGCTCCACGGATGTTTTCCAATAATTCTGAAGTTTGGTGTACGATACGCATACCTTTTCCGCCACCACCGGCAGAGGCTTTCAATAAAATGGGGAAGCCGATTATTTCCGCTTCCGCGGATAGTTTTTCTTCGGATTGGTCTTTTCCTTTATAACCGGGAATGACGGGAACTTCGTGTTCTGTAGCGATGCTTTTGGCGTTTGATTTAGAACCCATTTGTTCGATGGCATTGGCGTTCGGGCCGATCCATACCAAACCTTCATCTACCACACGCTTGGCAAACATGGCATTTTCCGATAAAAAACCATATCCCGGATGGATGGCATTGGCACCGCTACGCTTGGCGGCATCAATGATCTTATCCATATTCAGGTAAGATTCTCGTACTTCCGAAGCTCCAATAAATACGGCCGTATCGGCCATTTTTACGTGCGGGGAAGACCGGTCTGCATCCGAGAAAACCGCCACCGAACGAATACCTAATTGCTGGCACGTGCTAATGATTCGGCAAGCAATTTCGCCACGGTTCGCAATTAATATGGTGTGTATATTTTTTGACATTTTATTTATTGGTATTGGGTATTTGGTATCAAGACTTGGCGCAATCACAGCGTAAAACCTTGTTAAGTCCTGATACTTAATACCAGCTACTTACTACTATTTTTACATTCTGAATACGCCATACGTATTACTGCTCTCAATGGGTTTGTTATTGACTACGGCCAGACAAAATCCCAGATAGTTTCTTGTTTCGCGCGGGTCTATGACGCCATCGTCCCATAATTGGGATGACGCATACCAGGCGTTCGATTGTTTCTCCACTTCACCCATCAAATGCGCTTTCAACATATTGGCTTGTGCTTCATCGTACGGAATTCCGGCACGCTCGCTGGCTTGGCGTTGGATCATTTCCATTACGCCGCTCAGCTGTTCCGGACCCATCACCGCAATCTTTGAGTTTGGGTATGAAAACAGAAACCTGGGTTGATAAGCGCGTCCGCTCATGGCGTAGTTTCCGGCTCCGTAAGAGGCACCTACCATGATGGTGATGGCCGGTACTTCGCTATTGGAAACGGCATTGATGAGTTTTGCGCCATTCTTGATGATTCCGCCTTCCTCATATTTTTTTCCCACCATAAAACCTGTTATGTTTTGCAGGAATAAAATAGGCGTGAGGTTGCGGTTGCATAGTTGGATAAAATGGGTTCCCTTATTGGCCGATTCGGAAAATAGGACACCATTATTGGCGATGATCCCTACTTTGTATCCATGGATTTCGGCCCACCCGCAGATTAAAGTATTGCCATACTCGGGTTTGAATTCAGAAAATTTGGAAGCATCGGTGATACGTGCGATTAATTCCCGCGCATCAAATGGCTTCTTGATGTCGGCAGAAACGATTCCCAATAGTTCTTCCCCATCAAATAACGGATCTTCGATATGTATGTTTGGTTTGAAATGTGTTTTCGGTGGAACCAGATTTTCTATGATGTCCCGGGCAATTCTGATGCCGTCGGCTTCGTCTTCCGCCAAATAATCACTTACGCCGGATACGCGGCTATGCATTTCGGCACCTCCCAATGATTCGTCGTCCACCTCTTCGTTGGTGGCCATTTTAACGAGCGGCGGGCCGGCCAAAAACACTTTAGCTTTGCCTTTCACCATTACCGAATAATCGCTCATGCCGGGCACATAAGCCCCGCCGGCTGTACTGTTGCCGAAAACGACGGATATGGTTGGGATTCCTGCTTTGGAACGTCTGGATATTTCTTTGAAGGATGCGCCGCCGTAGTTGAATATTTTAGCCTGTTCTGGTAAATCGGCTCCGGCAGATTCTACCATGTTGACGGTAGGTAGTTCGTTTTCAAATGCGATTTCACTTAGGCGCATGCTTTTTTGCAACGTAGCCAAGTTTACCGATCCGCCTTTGTTGGAACCCACGTTGGAAATCACCATGCACAGTCGGTTATGTACCAATCCGATTCCGCCCACGGTGGTGGTTCCGCCTTCGGCATTTTTATTGGATAGTCCGGCGAACGGCAACAGTTCCATAAACGGCGAACCTTCGTCCAACAATAAGTCGATGCGTTCGCGTGCCAAGAGCTTGCCTTGCTGTTTGGCTTTTTCAATATGCTTTTCTTTTCCCTGGTAAAGCGATTCCTGTTTTTTATTTGCCAGTTGCTCCAACAAGGCCAACATCTCTTCGCGATTTTTCGAGAACTGTTCCGTGTTTTTGTTGATGCGGCTTTTGATGGTCTGCATACTCAAGATTTTTTATGTTGCAAAGGGAAGTTTTTGCGTCCCTTTTCGGTTAGGTGTGGTTCTACGAGTGCCCACATGGCGGTACGTGCTTCGTTGGTATTGTGTTTCTTTATGCCTCGCACGGATTCGCCCATGATCCAAAAATAAATCACGCTCCATACGGTTTCGGCCAAACGTTGGTAACAACCTTTGTATGGTTCCGGCTTTAGGTTTCCCGACCCGACGGAATAATCCAAAATGGCTTTGAGGTATTCGATCTGCGTTCTCATCTGCTTTCGGTGGGTCTCGGCAATAGCCGGGTAGGCCCGGAGGATGGCGGGTATGTCCAGAAAAAAGAATTGGTATTCCAAGGAAATTTTTAGGATGGCCAAGGCTTGTTTGTTGGCATTTTCGAAGGATGGGATTAGTTGGACCTCCGATAATCGGGCCTGCCTTTCGGATTCCATTCTTTCATATATCTCTGCAATGATATAATCTTTGTTTTTGAAGTGATAGGCCAGGTTGCCTATGCTGATGCCGATTTCCTCCGCAATGTCTCGCAGCGTTACCGGACCGATTCCTCTCTCGTTGAAGAGTTTTACGGCGGCTTTCGTTATTCTATCCCTTGTATTTACCTTGTTTGAAACAGACATGCTCTTTGTTTGAAACTTGTAATGATTTTCCAAATATATAAATATTTTTAGAACAAGCGTTCAAATTTAAGAATCACTTGGTTTAGTAGTTTTTAGATTTGTACGTTATTGCGATTTGGTTTATATTTGATTGTGTCATATTTATGGTTTATGAGAAAAATTTATACTTCCATCGTACTTTTTATCACCCTGTCGATTGGAGCTATTGCACAGCAATCACATATTCCCGGAGAGGTGATGGTGATGGTAAATCCTCGGCAGGATGTAAAAAAGGTAATCGAGCGGTTGAATACGGAACATCCCGGGGCGAACTTCCGGGTTTCGCAAGAGGTAACCGCCGAATGGAATATTTGGCTCCTATCCTTTGATAATCAATTTATATCCGATGAAGCCGCATTGCTGATGGTGAACCGTTTTGACGGCATTGCGATGGCTCAGTATAATTATTCGGTAAAGACGAGGGTGGTACCGAACGATGCATCCTTTGCTGCACAACAATGGGCATTGAATAATACAGGACAAGGCGGTGGTACGGTGGATGCCGATATTGATGCCCCGGAGGCTTGGAACGTAACCACCGGAGGAACAACCGCGCAAGGAGATGTAATCGTGGTGGCTGTTATCGATGTTGGTTTCCAGGCTAACCATCCAGACTTGGTAGATAATTACTGGGTGAATACAAGTGAAATTGCCGGAAACGGAATTGATGATGACGGCAATGGATATATAGATGATGTGAATGGATGGAATGCATATAACAACAACGGGACGATTCCTTCAGACAACCATGGCACGCACGTGGCGGGCATTGTTGGGGCCAAGGGGAATAATAGCGTAGGGGTTTCCGGGGTGAACTGGAACGTGAAGGTAATGCGGGTGGCAGGTTCCTCGGGTAATACGGCCACGGTTGTTTCGGCCTATGCATACGTAGCCAAACAACGTAAAATATATAACCAAACGAACGGTGCCCAAGGCGCCTTTGTGGTGGCTACCAATGCATCCTTTGGCGTCGATTTTGGCCAGGCCGCCAACTATCCTGTTTGGTGTGCCTTCTATGACACTTTGGGTACTTTAGGCATTTTGAATGCCGGTGCGGGGCCTAATACAAATACGAATATCGACGTGCAGGGGGATATTCCGACCACTTGCCCCAGCCAGTATATGATCGCGGTAACCAATACACAAAGAAATGATACGCGAAATTCAAGCTGTGGTTATGGCCCTATCCATATGGACCTAGGGGCTCCTGGCACACAGATATATAACACTTTACCAACCAGTACGTACGGTAACCTTACGGGAACCTCCATGGCAACGCCTCATGTGGCGGGGGCTATCGGTCTGTATTATGCGGCGGCGGGTCCCAATTTTATCGCTTATTACAAAAGCAATCCTTCGGCCGGTGCGGTTTTGATGAGGAATTATGTCTTAACCGGCGTAGATTCCATTTCTTCTATGGCCACCACCACTTCCAGTAGGGGGCGTTTGAATTTGTTTAAAGGGATTCAACGGGTGCTTGCCGGAGAAAATGATGTGCCATCAGCTCCTCCCGTCGCCTCTTTTATCGTCTCCGGTAATTCGGTTTGCGCAGGAAATA
>Ga0247814_10000750_pt1 | contig 23087 bp, 24 predicted proteins | sample UWRJL179409R1_FD_179947 | JGI IMG/M metagenome (GOLD analysis project Ga0247814, IMG submission 179947) | Plant litter microbial communities from Arlington Agricultural Research Station in Wisconsin, United States - UWRJ-L179-409R-1 | ecosystem: Environmental > Terrestrial > Plant litter >... | reverse complement strand
TTGCATTTTTATCCCATCGATAGATAAAGCACCTGAAGTCATATAATTGTTCAATATTTTAAAGGTATAGTTTTTTTGATCCATAATAATTCCGGCTCCGGTTGAGGTTATCACATTGGCAATAATTTCAATATCAGTTGTTGACGGGTTTGGATCTGCGACGGTGCCTGAGATATCAAACTGCAGACACCTGTTTCCCGTCAATCTTCCATGAGTTAATGAAACCAGCGTTGTGATGATGCATCCCGACATATTCAAAGTGGCATTGGGTTGCTGCGCATTGATACCATTCATGAAAGAATTAAAGATATTTACGGTTGTCCTGCCACCCGTAGTCGTGCCAGTAAGTATAATATTATTTGTTAAGGACACATTGTTTATTGTAACAACTCTTCCGGCAAGAGGCGTGATGGAAATGCTTCCCTGCAGAATATATTTAGCAAAATTGTTTTCACTCACAAAAGTCAATGACTTGTCTATAACTAAATCTTCAAGGTAAGGAACTCCGCCTGCTTTTGGTTTGATAATGATGCGGTCTCCGTTTGCTGCTGCTGATATTGCTGCACTAATTGTTGGATAAGCGCCACCTGCGCCAAAATCCCTGACATACAAATCTGCCGCCGAAGCCAGACTGGTAAATAAACCGGCAAGCACAATAAAAAATAATTGTTTTTTCATTTCTGTTTTTGTTTTCCCGGATTTACTCCGGATTAAATAATTATTCAAACTCCGTTAATTCCTGAGGTTTATGGAATCACGATGCAATAATAATCCAGGAAAAAATGAGAATATTAGCCAATGAGCAAACGCTGGCTTTTAGAGTATGATCGTTGCGATTTAAAAAAGAATCGTTTAAGACAATTAGTTAGAGATTTTCAAGCAGTATCAGAAATTCTTCTTTCTTGCGCACAGAAAGCGGAACCGTGAGTTTGTTTTTCATTACAATTTTATTGCCGCCATCCGCTTTAATAAAATGGTCAAAATAGGCCATATTGATCAAATGGGATTTGTGTGTACGGAAAAAATTGTAAGGAGACAGCAATGTTTCATACTCTTTAAGATTGGTAGAAACGACAAGTTTTGGCGCATTGATAAAATTAAAGGTTGTGTAATTTTTATCAGATTCACAATTTACTACATCCTGGATATTAACCGAGTAAATCCTGTCGGCTGTTTTAAGTACGAGTTTTTGAAGGTTTTTAGGCCGCTCAAGATTGGCAAATAAATTATTGAGTTTCATTTCAACGACTTCGTTGTTCAAAGATTCCTGGGCTTTTTGTACAGCTTCTATCAGATCATTAGGCTGAAGAGGCTTCAATAAATAATCGATCGCCGAAAACCGGAAAGCCCTGATCGCGAAATCTTCATAACCGGTAATGAAAATTACTTTAAAATTGATTGGCTTGAGCCTTTGCAGCAAGTCAAAGCCACTGCCATCTGGCATTTCAACATCAAGAAAAACAATATCCGGAGATAATTGCTGTATTATTTTAATTCCTGACTCGACAGAATCGGCCTGCCCAATTATCGAAATATTGGGACAGAAGGACTTGATAATCGCAACGTTGTTAATTCTAATCGTTTCAATATCATCAATAACTATGGCTCGTAACATACAGGATTTAGTTTTCGTAAATATAGGGTATTTCAAAACTAACTTTTGCACCAATAATATTTTCGTCACGACCTATAATGTTATCAGTTTGCACGACAAAATCCTGGTTTTTGGTGTAGTTAACCAGACGCTCTTTGGTAATTGTCATTGCTAACGATTTGTGGCCGGCTGTCTTTTTAGCGGTGTCGAACCCTTTTCCATTATCAGAAACTTCAAAAAACAATTTGGATTCTTTTAAATAAAAAACAATAGTAATCATGCCATTTTGTGTGGTATTGCTCAAACCGTGTTTGATGGCATTTTCTATAAAAGGCTGCGTCAGCATCGGAGGTAAAAATGTGGAATCTGTATCAATTGTGTCTTCAACCGTAATTGTAAATCCAAATTTATGGTTGTAAAGCAACTGTTGAATGCCCAAGTAGTTTTCGATCATGTCGACTTCTTCCGTCAAAGAAATATAATTTTCATTTGAATTTTCAAGAATCTGCCGTGTGAGTTTGGAAAATTTATCGAGATAATTGACCGCTTCATTGTTCTGATGGTCAAAAATCAGACTCCGGATATTTTGTATCGAATTGAAGATAAAATGAGGATTCATTTGAGTAATCAGTAATTTTTGCTTGATCTGGTTTTTTTCGAGTGTTGTAATGGCTTGTTTTTGCTTGCTGTTTCTATAATAATAATAAATGCCGGATAACAAAAGTAAAAGCAGGGCTGAAAGTGCAATCAGCCAATTGTTTTTGGCTGCAGTTTTCTTTTCGGCAGCGAGTTTGTAATTCAGTTCTTTTTTCTCAAAATCGTATTTGAGCTGCTGCTGGATTAAGGCGTTTTTGGAAGTTTCAATCTTTTCGTCATCTATCAGTTTTTCGTGCACCAGATGCATTTCAAGTGCTTTTTTGTAGTTTTTTAGTTGTTCATTTACTTGGTACAAAAGGCTGACGGCGCTTCTTTTGATTGTTAAATCGCCGGTTTTTTTATTCATTTCTAAAGCTTTGCTTAAATAGGTATCAGCCTTAGCGAAGTCTTTTTTCTTATAATACAATTCTCCCAATGACAGATAAGTATTGGATTCGGAATAATCATCGGCAGGATTGGCCAGAATCTTTCTTAAAATCTGCTCCGCTTCATCAAACTTTGATTGATCTGCTTTCACATCTGCAATTTTGCATAAATTGATATTTGCCGTGACAGCATCATTTGTTTTTTCACATAATTGTGCGGCTTTATTATAATTCTCGATGGCTTCAGGATATTTTTTCAGAGTGGCATAACAACTTCCCAGATTGGAATAAATATAGCTTTGCGCGTGCAAGTCATAGGGAGTCATTTTTATTGTCGCATAGTATGCGTTTACTTTATTGTAATACGGAATCGCTTTTTCATCCTTTTTCTGTTTGATGTAAATCTGAGCGATATAGGTATTTACGTAGTTAATCCCTTCTCCGCGGTATTTTCCTTTGGAATTTTCAAAATACCGAAGCGGACCATATAAACAGGCAATTGCTTTCTCATATTCCTGGGTTTCAGAAAAAAATGTACCTTTTGTTACGATAGCAAAATTCATATCTTCGTAGGTCTTTGCCGATTTATACAAAGCAATACTTTTATCAATGCAGGCAAATGCTTTGATGAAGTTCCTATTCCTCGATTCTCTGACAGCAATTGCCGAATAATATTCGGCCAGGTATTTCGCATAGGCTCTGTGCGAAGCGACCGGAGCATCCTTCTTGTAATTCTCCATGGCCAACTTTCCCATGATGCTGTTCAGATAATAATACTTTTGCTCATCTTCAAATCTGCTGTACTGAGTAGCTAGTGTCTCAGATAGCGCGAATAATTTTAAAGTATCGTGAATTTTAGGATTCTTCAATATAACATTTACGGAATCGATTGTCTTATCCTGACCATAAGAAACGGAGAAAATAAAAAATAAAGCGATGAAGGCAGTTAGTCTGGTTATTTTAAACATTTGGGAATGGAAGGGTTTAAATTTGACGCCAAAAGTAAGTAATAAAAAAGATATTTTTAAGGCCGAAAATAAAACGATATTAATCACCGAAGGCAATTCAATGTGTTATATTTTAAAGCAAAGCAGATCGGTATTTCCAGACAATCCATACGAATAAGCCGAGGAACATGACACATACTACAAATTTGATAAAGCTCGAGGCCAAAAAGCCAATAAAAGATCCTGTTGCCGCTTTTAGCGCCCGACCATGATCTTTTGAATTGTAAATCAACTCACCTACTAATGCACCCAAAAAAGGGCCGATGATAAATCCAAACGGAATTGGTGCAAAAATCCCCACAACCAATCCGATATTCGTACCCCAAACTCCATACGAACTTCCGCCAAAATGCTTGGTTCCTTTTGCCGGAATGGTATAATCGAGTACAGAAATAATTATCGTAATGAGCAATGTAATTCCCAAAATCCAATAATTGGTCGGAACTGCTGAAGTAAAATATAGCAACAGAATACCAATCCAGCTCAAACCCGGACCGGGAAGTACCGGCAGGAAACTTCCAAAAATGCCAAGAATGACACAAAGCAGCCCAATAATCAAAAGCAGTATATCCATAACATATTTTTTAGTATTTTTGAAAATTAAAATTGTACTTTTAAAAAACAAAGCATCGGTTCTGCCAACGAATATGAGAAAAATATTGCTGATACTATTTTTATCTCCACTACTTTTTAACTCCTGTCAATATTTTGATAAGCAGGTTCCGTCAAAGGAACAATTGCTCCAGGAACAATTGAAATCCATTAACTGGAAGGAAGTCGACGAGTATCCATCAGTTGCCGATTGCGATTCGATAAAGGATAAAGCGCAAAAAAAGCAATGTTTTTTTGAATACATCACGCAACTTATCCAGGAAAAACTTAATACTGATACACTAGGTGTCTTGTATCCAAAAATGGATACGATCAATGTCAAAGTAACAATTGGCGCTGATGCCACACTGGAGTTTGAACCTCAGATTGCTGATTCCCTTTCTTATGATACCACCAAAATTGACAGTATCATCAAAAGCCGCCTTATCGATTTCCCGAAAATCAATCCGGCCATCAAGCGCGGCATTCCTGTAAAAACGCAATTTATCCTTCCGGTGTTATTGAAAATAGAATAGCAGTTAGTTATCGGTTAAGCCACCAGATACTGGCATTGAGCGCAGTGGCAAAACTAACCCAAAGCAAATACGGAATAAAGAGATAGCCTGCAATTTTGTCTATTTTGCCAAATTTCGTGTAGGTTTCAAAAATCATCAGCCAAAGCAAAACGATTTCAATCAATGCCAGAAATGGGTTTTTCAATCCGAAGAAAATAAGTGACCAACCCGCATTCAGCGCCAGTTGGATGGCAAAGAAAAGCAATGCTTTCCGAACGGCTTCGCGTTCAAAATCAATACGGTTCCATACCAATCCGGCGGCTACACCCATCAGGATGTAAAGGAAACTCCAAACCGGCGCGAAAAGCCAGTTGGGCGGATTAAAAGCTGGTTTTATTAACGTTGGAAACCAGGTATTCACACTGGATTGCGTTACAATTCCCGATAAATAGCCAATGCCGATACAGGTGGCGACAAAAATGGAAATTTTAGTGTATTTATTCATGAGTTGTTTTTTTCCGTTGCATCAAATTTACTAATTTCCCGTGTCAAACAAAAGAGACAAATAAAGTATCTTTGTCCAAATTCAGCATTTTTATGAGTACCATCACTGATTTTATTCCGGTAGCTTATTCCAATTCCGTCAGCAGCGCAAAATTTACATGGAGCGCGCCAAGTAATATCGCATTAGTAAAATACTGGGGCAAAAAAGAGCAGCAGATTCCGGCCAATCCTTCGGTTAGTTTTACACTCAATAATTGTAAAACGATTACTACAGTTGCTTTTTCCAAAAAAGTAGACGATGGCACTTTTTCTTTCGATTTGCTTTTTGAAGGAAAACCGAAAGAAGATTTCAGGCCGAAAATCCAGAAGTTTTTAGAGCGTATTGAAAAATACTGTGCGTTTCTTAAGGAATATCATTTTACGATTGATACTCAAAATACATTTCCGCACAGTTCAGGAATTGCATCTTCAGCCTCCGGAATGGCAGCTTTGGCCATGAATATCATGAGTTTGGAGCGGCTTTTAAATCCGAATATTACCGAAGATTTTTTTTATGAAAAAGCATCGTTTTTAGCGCGATTGGGATCTGGAAGTGCATGCAGAAGCGTGAAAGGGAAAGTAGTAGTTTGGGGCAATCATTCCGAAATTAAGGGAAGTTCTAATTTATATGGCGTGGAATTTCCGACAAAGGTCCACGAGCATTTCAATAATTTTCAGGATACGATCTTACTGGTTGATAAAGGAGAAAAACAGGTTTCAAGTACGATAGGGCACGATTTGATGCACAATCATCCTTTTGCGGAACAGCGTTTTGACCAGGCACACGCCAATCTTTCTGCAATAAAAACAATTTTGGAAAATGGAAATCTGGAAGAATTTATCAAAATAGTAGAAAGTGAGGCGCTAACGCTGCATGCAATGATGCTGACTTCAATGCCCTACTTTATCCTGATGAAACCGAACACTTTGGAAATTATCCATAAAATCTGGAAATTCAGGAACACAACCAATATTCCGGTTTGTTTTACGTTAGATGCTGGAGCTAATGTCCATGTATTGTATCCCGAAAACGTTCGCGTGCCGGTTTTACAGTTTATTAAGGATGAATTAGTTGCGTATTGCCAAAACAACCAGTACATTTGTGATGAAATCGGAAACGGCGCTTTGTTAATTAATAATGAATAGTTAATAATGTTGTTCCATTTATACGCCATTTAAAAATCATGAAACCAGTAATTATTAATTGTTAATTATCAATTAAATGAAAGGACCACTATTCTATTCAAAAATATTGCTCTTCGGAGAATATGGTATTATTCGTGATTCAAAAGGATTGTCTATTCCTTATAATTTCTATAATGGCGCACTTAAATCCGACGGAAATTCTTCGGATGAAGCCATAAAATCAAACAAAAATTTACAGCGGTTTGTATCGCACCTTGAAGATTTACAAACAGAGCAGCCTTACCTGATTACTTTCGACCTCGACGCTTTGCGTAAGGATGTTGGTGCCGGAATGTATTTCGATTCCAGTATTCCGCAAGGATACGGAGTAGGAAGCAGCGGTGCTTTGGTAGCAGCGATTTACGATAAATATGCCCAAAATAAGATTACTGTTTTAGAGAATCTGACGCGGGAAAAATTATTGCAGTTGAAAAATATTTTCGGACAGATGGAATCTTTTTTTCATGGGAAAAGTTCCGGACTCGATCCTTTGAACAGTTATTTAAGCATTCCGATTTTAATCAATTCCAAAGACAATATTGAAGCAACAGGAATTCCGACACAAAGTTTCGACGGAAAAGGCGCTGTGTTTTTACTGGATTCAGGAATTGTTGGCGAAACTGCGCCGATGGTCAGTATTTTCATGGAAAACCTTAAAGACAAAGGATTCCGCGCCATGCTCAAAAACCAGTTTGTCAAATACACCGATGCCTGTGTGGAGAATTTCCTTGGCGGAGATATGAAATCCTTATTTTCCAATACCAAAAAACTGTCTAAAGTAGTTCTCAATAATTTCAAGCCCATGATTCCTGAAGAATTTCACAGTATCTGGCAAAAAGGAATTGACACTAACGATTATTACCTCAAACTTTGCGGTTCAGGCGGCGGCGGTTACATTCTCGGTTTTACAGAAGACCTTGAAAGAGCCAAACAATCCCTGAAAGATTATAAACTTGAAGTGGTTTACCAGTTCTAGAAACCCATCACTTACATGTTAAGCAGAAAGAACAAATTGCTCTTAATGAAAATTATCAGTTTGTTTTCTGTGGTTCGCGGCTATAATATTCCCGTCATTGCACTCGCACAATACCTTTCGGCCATATTCATTCTGGCACCGCAAAAAGGCGCGCTGCACATTCTGCTCGATTTCAATTTGTTTATTCTCGTATTGGCTTCCAGTTTAACGATCGCTTCGGGTTACATTATCAATAATTTTTACGACAGCAAAAAGGATTTGATCAATCGACCCAATAAATCAATGCTGGATCGCCTTGTCAGCCAGAAAACCAAACTGTATGTTTATTTCAGCCTTAATTTTTTTGTCGTTCTCATCGCATGCTTCGTTTCTTTTCGTGCGGTGGTTTTCTTTTCCGCCTATATTTTCCTGATCTGGTTCTACTCACATAAAATCAAGAAATACCCAATCATCGGAAACCTGCTTGCCGCATTTCTTGCCGTTTTGCCTTTTTTCGGGATACTTTTATACTATAAGAACTTTTACGAAGTGATCTTTTTCCACGCGTCATTCCTATTTCTGCTCCTGCTGATTCGCGAAATGATCAAAGACCTCGAAAACATTAAAGGTGATCTTGCCAATGGTTACCAGACAATCCCCATAGTTTATGGCGAATGGATTTCTAAAAAAGTGATTGTCATTCTGTTGCTGCTCACGATTATTCCGGTTTATTTCCTGGTCAACATTTACGATGTCGGCTATATGGACATCTATTTTTACATCGGCTTTATAGTCATGATTTTCTTTGGTTTACAACTATGGAAATCCGATACAAAAGAGCAATTCCTGCAACTGCACAACATCTTAAAAATGCTAATTGTCGCCGGTGTATTTTGCATTGTACTCATCAATCCTGCCGTACTATGGCACGGAAAAAAATTATTGACACTGCTTTAGGAGCTATTTCCTGCTGTTCGTTGCAATCTTTTCCGTTTTAAAGAAAAACGAAAAAGGATTTCCACTGCCATCAGGGCTACAACGAAACTCCGTCGCAACAACCAACTATTGAGCATAATAACCTATCTTTGCACGCACGAAGCCAATAAGGCTGAACATTGAAGTTAAATTACAGCATTTATGAATAATAACAAGGAAGGCAATAATAAGCGAAGTGGATCAGGTACAAACCGCACCCGACCCAATTCGAACAAGCCAAAACCTGCGATGGCAAAAAGGGCACAAGGACCTAAGAAAGCCAAACCTGCAGCAAAAGCTGCAGAACCTGTTTCAGACAAACCGGTCAAGAAAGCCAATCAGGCACCCAAAAGGGCCAAAGCCGCCGACGAAATGCGTCTCAATAAATACATTGCCAATTCCGGCGTGTGTTCAAGGCGTGATGCCGATATTTACATCCAGTCGGGGAACGTGAAAGTAAATGGCATTCCCGTTACAGAAATGGGATATCTCGTTAAAACAACAGACGTCGTTAATTTTGACGGCGCCGTTTTGTCTCCTGAAAAGAAAGAATACATACTGCTCAACAAACCGAAAAACTTTACAACTGCTCTTGACGAAGGACAGGAATTCCGCAATGTCATTGAATTGATAAAAGGTTCAACGACTTCTAAAGTAGCGCCTGTAGGCAGAATGGATAAGAATACCACCGGATTGTTATTGTTTACAAATGATACCGATATGATCCGTAAGTTCTCACTTCCAAATCAGAAATCATCTAAAATCTATCAGGTTTCTTTAGATAAAAACCTCAAATATGAAGATCTAGAGAAAATTGCAGGTGGTGTAACGCTGGACGGACACCGTTTGGCTGTTGAAGAAGTCAGTTACATCGAGAACGAACCTAAGACTGAAATCGGATTGAAATTACGGACATCCAACGTGAAAGTTGTGCGTGCTATTTTTGAGAGTTTCAAGTATGATGTTTTAAAAATCGACCGTGTTGCTTTTGCCGGATTAACGAAGAAAAATCTTCCGCGCGGGAACTGGAGAATGCTCACGGAACAGGAAATCATCAACCTCAAGAACAATTAAGAGATAAAAATTGAATCGATAAATTCCTGCTTAGGCGGGAATTTTTATTTTAAAGCCTAACAATGACTGTCAACAAAAATCTATCAATTGCCCACAAGTGGTTTGAAGCGTTCAACAACCACAATTTAGACCAGCTTTTGTCCTTGTATGATGACGAAGCGGAACACTTCAGTCCGAAACTCAAAATCAAAAAACCCGAAACCAACGGTTTGGTCAAAGGGGAAAAGGCAATGCGCGACTGGTGGCAGGAGGCATTTGAATCGTTGCCGACGTTACATTATAAAGTCACTTCATTGACAGCCAACGCCGATAGGGTATTTATGGAATATATCCGGACAGTAGAAAACCAGGAACCGATGCTGGTTGCAGAAGTACTTGAAATTAAAGAAGAGAAAATAGTTTTCTCGAGGGTGTATCATGGCTAGGATTAAAAATAAAGAAATGGTATTTTTGGCTCCAATCTGAAAAATTTGAAATAGTGATACAGAAAATAATCCTTATTTTTTTACTGCCAATTTTATTTGTTTCGTGCTCCGATGATGACAGCCAATCAATCATTCCAATTGTAGCGCCGCAACTGAACTGCAAAATTACTGGCACTAGCGTAGCAACTTTAACTTTCGACGATATCAAAATCGAAGGATATAATAGTACATTTTCAGAAAAACTCCATTTCGATTATGACGAACAGGGCCGTGTTGTCAGAACCAGAGGCGGCTTAAAGGCTTACAATGACTTAAGTTCTCTTGCGCCGAAGTGGGCATTTCACGACGATATTAATGATACGATTATGTATGACAACGGGATCATTTCTGTAAAATATTCCAACAATTCCAATCTCAGGCCTTACGACAAAGAATTTACGATCATTAATGGCACGATACAAAGTAGAAAAGTAATTTCTTATACCGGAAATTCGACTACTCCGGTTATTTACACTTATGAATATACTGCTACTGGTGTGGTGGAGAAAAAAGACAATGTCGTTTATCGCACGTTTACCATCGAAAATGGCAACCTGACTAAAGTAGAACGACTTTCACGTAATTACCTGACCGGCGAAATTTTTGCAAAAGAAGAAATCCTGTTTGGAGATTACGACACCGCCGAAAACTGGCTTAAGGGTAAATTCTACATCAACGGCGCATTTTTAGAGCTTTCTCTGCTAACAACTACAAAACGTTTGCTCGTTATGAATATAGGGTTGAAAATGGGCAATATGTTGCGCTAAGCGAATATGATGCCCATATGAATTTCGGATATGATGGGAATAATGTGGCTGGAATATTTACGGTAACTTGTAATTAAACGAAAACAATTTCAAATAAAAAAAGCCTCTCTTTTCAGAAAGGCTTTTTTTGTGCGGATAATAGGACTCGAACCTACACGCCTTGCGGCACCAGATCCTAAGTCTGGCATGTCTACCAATTTCACCATATCCGCTCAATTGTGGGTGCAAATATAAACATAACTTCTTACTTTCAAAGTAAATTATTGAAAAAATAATTATACTCTTTTTTTGTACTTTTGAAAGTACTAAACTTCAAACAAAATGGATAATATCAAATCGTATGTGCAACAGCACAAAGACCGATTCATTAATGAACTGATAGAATTATTGAAAATCCCTTCCGTGAGTGCCGACAGTGCTTATTCGCAGGACGTTATCGATACAGCGAATGCCGTTAAAGTCAGTCTTGAAAAAGCAGGCTGTGACTTAGTGGAAATTTGCGATACTCCGGGTTACCCAATCGTATACGGTGAGAAAATCATCGATAAAAATTTACCAACGATTTTAGTTTACGGACATTATGATGTGCAACCGCCGGATCCGATGGATTTGTGGACATCACCGCCTTTTGAGCCCGTTATTAAAAAGACAGAAATCCATCCGGAAGGCGCGATTTTCGCCCGTGGTTCCTGCGATGATAAAGGGCAAATGTATATGCACGTCAAAGCACTCGAATATATGGTACAATCCAATACTTTGCCCTGCAACGTCAAATTCATGATCGAAGGCGAAGAAGAAGTAGGCTCTAAAAGTTTGGGCTGGTTTGTCGAGCGCAATCAGGAAAAATTAAAAAATGATGTGATTTTGATCTCAGATACCGGAATGATTTCCAATCAACAACCTTCCATTACCACTGGATTACGAGGATTGAGCTATGTAGAAGTCGAAGTCACCGGTCCAAATCGCGACTTGCATTCCGGTTTATACGGAGGCGCAGTTGCCAATCCGATCAATGTGCTTGCTAAAATGATCGCTTCGTTGCACGACGAAAACAACCACATTACAATTCCCGGTTTTTACGATAAAGTTCAGGAGCTATCGACAGAGGAAAGAGCAGAAATGGCCAAAGCGCCTTTCAATTTAGACAATTACAAAAAAGCACTCGACCTTACTGATATTTATGGAGAAAAGGGCTATGTGACCAACGAAAGAAATTCCATTCGACCTACTTTGGATGTTAACGGAATTTGGGGCGGTTACACCGGAGAAGGCGCAAAAACAGTTATTGCGAGCAAAGCATTCGCTAAGATTTCGATGCGTCTGGTTCCGAATCAGGATTGGGAGGAAATCACAGCACTCTTTACCAAACATTTCGAAAGCATCGCGCCAAGCGGCGTAACCGTGAAAGTGAAACCACATCATGGCGGCCAGGGTTATGTGACTCCAATTGACAGCATCGGCTATCAGGCAGCCAACAAAGCCTACACCGAAACTTTTGGAGTTCCGGCAATTCCGGTACGTTCCGGCGGAAGCATTCCCATCGTTGCCTTGTTTGAAAAGGAATTAAAAAGCAAGACGATACTCATGGGATTCGGGCTTGACAGCGATGCGATCCATTCGCCCAATGAGCATTTCGGGATTTTCAATTATCTGAAAGGTATTGAGACTATTCCTTTGTTCTATAAATATTTTGTGGAACTTTCAAAATAATAAACAACAACCGTTAAGGAATTACGTCGAAGTTAATATATTGATTTCTTGACGGTTATTTTTAATTTGGGCGTTGCCTTGCGGCCGGGCTTTCGGCTTTATCTTTGTCTGAAGACAAAGGATGCCGCCTCAATCCCTAACGCACTACGGTTTTCAAAATAGAGTTTCTCTTATATTTAAAGAAATGCAATTTCCAAAAGCAATCATCTTCTGTTTAATTTGTATCGCCATTGGCTGCAAGACCAATCAAACAAGGAATAAATTAAAAGAAGGAAGATGGATTTACAAAGATACAATTAACAGTATTCCGTACCAGTCAACAGGAAAATACAGCAAAGGAATAGAGAAGAAAACATGGAAGTACTACAAAGGCGACAAGCTTGAGAAAAAGGAAAAATACAAGAATGATATTTGCTATGTCACTACTTATTTTGAAGATGGAAAAATAGCCTCACAGGGCAAAACCAGACTTGTTACATCAGCATCAGATACCCATTGGTACTACTTCGGAAGTTGGAACTTTTACGATACGGATGGAAAGTTAATCCGTCTAAAAGAATATGAGAACGGTGCACTGATTAAAGATACAAAAATCAATTAATTTTATTTTTTGCTTCAATCCACCGCGACATGTATTTGGTACTTGCCATAGTATGGTGCAACAGCATGGCTCCGAAAAAATTATGTAACCGGTGCGTTTTCAGATTTTCTGAAACCCTTTTTATGTTTGCTGTAAAATTGCTTTCAAAAAGAGTTGCCGAATACCGCTGGTTGACAATCGCAATGCCATTTTGCTGTGATTGTTTCCACAATGTTTCATCCTGATACAACTGCACCGCAGCATTGGCGATTTGAATGGGTTCGTCCGCAATAATGCCATTCCAGGGTAAATTATCGCGCATCGATTCGGCTCCAACAGTTGTCGTTACGCTCGGTGTTCCGCATTGCATGGCTTCAATAAGTTTGCCTTTCGCTCCAGCGCCAAAACGGATGGGTGCCAAAACTATTCGTGCTTTTCCAACTTCCGCCGCAGCATTTTCAGCCCTTCCCATAATTAAAAAATTTTCTTTCGGATTGTGCAGCTGTAATACTTTTTGCGATGGATAAGCGCCATAAATTTTCATACAAACCTCCGGCAACTGTTTCCTTATCAATGGCCAGATGGATTCTTTAAGGAATTGAACAGCGTTCCAGTTGGGCTCATGGAGGAAATTCCCGATGAAAAGAAAATCCCTGCGATCTGTAAATGGCAACCATTTTTGAACCATTTTTTCTTCTATTTTATCAACTAAAAAGGGCAGATAATACAAAAGATTGCCGTCTATTTTGTAATGATGCTTTAAAATTTCTATTTCGGTTTCAGAGATTAGTAATGAAATATCACTGCGCAAGATACTGGCTATTTCACGTTTGGCGGTATCTGAAAATAAATGGTCTTTTGAAAACAGGATTTTTTCTTTTACTGCTTTTTGGCGTGCCAGTCGCAAACTGTGCAAGTCGATCGTATCTAAAATACGCAATGCATCCGGACAATTTTCTGCTACACGCCAGCCAAATTGCTCTTCAACCATAAAGCGGTCAAATACAACAATTGACGGATTCAGTTCTTTTATAAATACATCAAAACTGGAATCATTGATGGCAATTGAAACTTTTTTCACGCCAATTGAAGTCAAATCAAACATAAATTCACTGTCGGCCGCGGCGCTTGCAAAAGTGATTTCCCAATCTTGCCGCTGAAAGAGAGCAATCAGCTGCAACATTCTTGTTCCTGCTCCGGAGGAATTGGGTTCAGGCCACACAAAACCGATGATAAGGACTTTCATAGTACATTCAAAATTCATTGCAAATAAACACTTTTACGTGTCAACATCATAGCTTTTTTTGTGTTCGATAGCTTTTTGTAAGGTAAAATAACACAGCCTTTTATAACATTGTAATTTTTTTGGCGTTACTTTTGTAACCATCATCAATCAAAATCAATCATCATGTTAAAACAATTCTTTCTACTCTGTTCCGGAGCTGATAAAAATCTGCTTAAAGATTGCTCCGAAGGCGAACAAACCAAATTTATTGGCATTGGCGCAACTGTTTTCTTCACTGCTGTAATGGCTTTTATTGCTGCCAGTTATGCACTGTTTACTGTTTTTGACAATGCTTACCTCGCAATGGGATTTGGCGTAGTTTGGGGTTTGCTCATTTTTAATCTTGACCGTTTTATCGTTTCCACCATCCGAAAGCGAGACCGTTTTTGGAGTGAATTTTTGCAGGCAACGCCACGTATCATTTTGGCGGTTATCATAGCGATAGTCATTTCAAAACCACTCGAAATCAAAATATTTGAGAAGGAAATCAATACGGTTTTGCTCAAAGAAAAAAATGCGATGGCATTGAACAACAAGAAGGAAGTTTCTAATTTTTTCAAATCGGATCTTGATAAAAACAAATCGGAAATAGACAGCCTGAAATCGGAAATTGCAAAGAAAGAAAAAGAAGTCAACACGCTTTATGAAACTTACATCACAGAAGCCGAAGGCACCAAAGGTACTCTGAAATTAGGAAAAGGGCCAGTTTTTAAAGAAAAGATCGCCAAGCATGATTTGGCCAAAGCCGAACTTGATACACTTCGCAAAAACAACCTTGCTAAAATTGCGTATAACGAAAAGAAATCCAAAACGCTTCAGGCAGATTTGGATAAAAAAATTACCGAAACACAGCCGATTATTGAAGGTTTTGACGGACTGATGGCACGGATTAATGCTTTAAACCAATTGCCATGGCTGCCTTCTTTTTTCATTATGCTATTATTCTTAGCGATAGAAACTTCACCAATTATTGCTAAATTATTATCTCCAAAAGGTGAATATGATTTCAAACTTGAAGACCTCGAAACGGCTTTGAAAGCAACTTTGTCTCAGGACAAATACCAACGTGATTTGTTGGTTAAAACCAGCGCTTCCATGCACGATAAAGTCTATGCTGATATTGCTGATGATAAACAATTATATGACCTACAGCGAAGAAAAGCAACCGAATTGCTGGAACTTCAGGCAAGTAATTTTGTCGAAAAACAAAAAAAGACATTCTGACTTTTAAATGAGAAAAAGTAAAATAAAAAACAGGCCAATTCGATTCGCCTGTTTTTTATTTTATCAGAAAATCTTACATCAGGTTTAAAATATCTTTTTTCAAAGTATCGTATTCGCCTTGTAAAATCAATCCGTTGTCAAGTAATTTTTTATAATTCTGCAGTTTTTCAAAGAGCTCGTCCTGAGACAATTCGCTCAATGCTTTATCATTTCCGGGTTCTGCGTCGGGATGCTGTTTTTCATTGCGATATCCGGATATAGCTACCGGAATAATTTCAGCATAATCCGTCACTTCTTCTGTTTCTATTTCTTCAATCGTTTCTTCAACTGGTTGTTCCACTTTCGGCTGTTCAATTATCGGATTGGAATCATTTCCGTTTTTCAAAATATCCAGCTGTTCTTTGGCAAAAGTATAGATTTTTCTTGCCTGTGTTTTGGGAATATAATCAATTGAAATGGTGAGGTCGGTTTTTGTTGAAAAGGAGAACTCCGAACCAAGAATATTTTCTTTTACAAATGCCGCTTCAATATCGTCCCAGTTGTAATCGGTAAAATCCATCGAAAGTCCGAGATTCTTTGGCTTGCACAAAATAATTCTTTTATTGGTCAGCACAATACTGTCTGGAAAAACAGTTATCGCAGGTTTTTTCTGAACACCAATATAGCCTACTTCTTCGCCTTTCATCAATAAATCATTCAGTTTTGAAGTGATTTTTTCAATGGCTTTTGGATCCTGTTCCTCGTTAAGGAATTTTTTGATTTGGTCTTTCATATCTTAGAATTACTGAATTACAAAAGTAATGGCTAATTGTCTAATGTGAGAATTTCGGACTGGATTTTTTTCGTCAGACTTTTAAAAACAAGCGCATAAGAATGATCAATGAGTTCTTTGAGAAAAGAATCGGGAACATCGCGGTTGACACTTATGGTGTTCCAATGCACTTTACTCATGTGATAACCCGGTTTGATATCATCATATTCGGCACGCAACTCCTCAGCGCGTTCGGGATCGCATTTGAGATTTACATTCGGATTGCCATTTTCCCATGCCCTTAATGATGCCAGGGCAAACATTTTTCCGCCCACTTTAAACACAAGCGTATCTTCATCAAAAGGGAAATGCTCGGTCACTCCTTTTTTGGACAGGCAGTATTGGTAATAATATTCAAGATTCATAGTCAGCTTATTTTCTTTTCCATCATTTTCTCCGGATGTTCCAATGGAGTAAATCCAAATTTCTCATATAAAAAGTGCGCATCAGATGTCGCGAGACGCCAAATTTTAATGACTTTAAGTTGCGGCTCATCCATCATTGCCTGAATCAGCATCGAAGAATAGCCTTTACCGCGATGTTGTTCATCAATAAATACATCCATCAGATAAGCAAAAACCACATAATCGGTAATCACTCTTGCAAAACCAATTTGCTGGCCATTGAGGTAAATCCCAAAGCAAAATGAATGATCAATTGTAGTTTGTACTTCTTCGATCGTTCGTCCGGCAGCCCAATAAATATCTTTTAGGAAATGCTGGATAAAAGGCACATTCAGTTTGCTTTTATCGGTAGAAATCACAATCATATTTGGTATAAAACAGGTTTTGACGGACAAGCATCGTTCTCAAATGAGGCGATTTGCAGGTTGAGCAAATAACTCCCGTCTTTTACTTCGTCTGAAACAAAAATCATTTCGGTAATTGTCGCGTCGAACCGAGTGTCTGAATTTACGCTGTTCACGTCTGTAACATTCCAGAAAGCTTTGTGTGCCAGTAATTTTCCTTCATCGTGTTCTTTGTCAATACTTGGCAGATCAATGAGCAAATGTTTAATCCCGACCTGGCGAATGTATTCGGCTGCCGATTCATGCAGGTATGGCGGATTGGTGTTGGAATATTTCCGGGACAATTTATCGCTGTCATTTGGTAAAGTACGAATCACGATGGCTTCGGGAGTCTTTCCTTCTAAAGCTGCCATTATTTGTATTTTGGTAATTACCTGATCGCCATTTTGCACATAAGGTTTCAAAGTAATCAATTCAGCGGTAAAAAAGAAGGTTTTCAGGTGTTGGTTGATACTGTGAAATTCACGCGTGATGTGGCCGAGACATTCAGTGTGCGTGCCGTGTCCGTGCGGATTGAAAGTAATCGTATTGAAGTTGGTCGAACTGCCTTCAGAAACTTTGCCAATCCAATCACCGGAACGAACCGGTTCTATTAATGGTTTTTCCAAATACCACGCAATCGGGTTTTCATCGGTGTTGGTTATCGGAATGGAAATGTCGATGGGTTTTGAAAAATCGACTTCAAAGATTTCGGTATTGTGCGTAATGGTTGCTTTCAAAATAAAATATTTAGCGAATCTTATGGCAATTTACGGAAATTTAAACCATTGCAAAAACCTTATTCCGAATCTATAAAAAATAAATCAGCTGCAATTCCGTCAGTTAAAAATTTTCCCTTTGCCGAAGGTTTCAATATGGCATCTTCAATCATTACTAGTTTATCATCGAGGAATTTCTGAACCTGAATCTGTAAATAATTGACATAAATTGTCCCGAATTCCTGTTGGATTTTCTCCAATGAAACACCCCAGATCGTTCGCAATCCGGTCATTACATATTCGTTATATTTGTCTGTAACCGAAAGGATTTCTATTTCACTCGGCAGTTTATTTTCAAGAATGGATTTCAGGTAGATTGTATTATTGGCCACATTCCAACTTCGGGAAATGCCATTATAAGAATGCGCAGACGGACCGATTCCGAGGTATTTTTTGCCGAGCCAATAGGCAGAATTGTTTCGGGAGAAATAATTTTCTTTGCCGAAATTAGACAACTCATAATGGACAAATCCTGCCTTTTGAAGCCTTTCTGTTAAAATATTAAAATGCCCTGAAGCGGTTTCATCATTGGGTGCGGCTATTTTTCCGATTTCGATAAGTTTTTTGAGCGCGGTTCTGGGTTCAACCGTCAGCGCATAACTGGAAATGTGCGGAATACCAAAGGACAATGCCGTTTCAATATTCTGTTGCCACCTTTCATTGCTCATTCCCGGAATGCCATAGATCAGGTCGATCGATATATTTTCAAAATGTTGCGTGGCCAACGCGAGTGATCTTTTGGCTTCTTCGGCATTGTGCGCACGATTCATCATCATCAGATCATCTTCAAAAAAAGACTGGATGCCGATGCTTAAACGGTTAATCTTTGTTTGCGATAATGCGACAATGCGCTCTTCCGTCAAATCATCGGGATTGGCTTCAATGGTAATTTCAGGATTGTCGGAAACGGTAAAGTTGCGGTATACTTCTGCAATCAGGAATTGCAAATCGGCTGTCAGTAATACGCTAGGTGTTCCTCCACCGAAATAAATAGTGTCTATGGTTTCACTTCCAAATTCATCTTTGCGCATTTTTATTTCTTTGGCTAAAGCCAAAACCATCGCTTCCTTATTTTTCATTGAAGTTGAAAAATGGAAGTCGCAATAGTGGCAGGCTTGCTTGCAAAATGGGATATGGATGTAGATTCCGGACATTTTTTAATTAGATAGTATCTAATTCATTTATTTTTTAACGCGTTCTTCATTCTGTTTCACAAAAGCATCCCAACCGGTATAACTTTTTGCGCCAACCACTTTTCCTGAATTAAAGAAATGGCATACGGCAGCCGCGAGTCCATCGGTGCTGTCGAGATTTTTCGGCAATTCTTTTAATCCGAGTAACTGTTGTAGCATTTTGGCAACCTGCTCTTTGCTCGCATTTCCGTTTCCGGTGATGGCCATTTTAATTTTCTTGGGTTCGTATTCGGTAATTGGAATTTGGCGCGACAATCCGGCTGCCATCGCAACGCCTTGTGCTCTTCCGAGTTTGAGCATAGACTGGACATTTTTTCCAAAAAACGGTGCTTCAATCGCAATTTCGTCGGGATGGTGCGTTTCTATCAGTTCAATGGTACGTTCAAAAATGACTTTCAGTTTGGTGTAATGGTCGTCGTATTTAGAAAGGATCAATTCATTGAGCTGGAGGAATTCCATGTTCTTATTCACCACTTTTATGAGTCCGAAACCCATAATTGTAGTTCCAGGGTCGATTCCTAATATGATGCGTTCGTTTGCCAATTTAATTTGTTATTTTGCGGGAATGATTCCAATGAACGACAAAGCTAAACAATTACTGATTGCGGTGGTCAAACTTTTGATTGTGGGCGGTGCTTTTTATTTTATTTACAGCCAGGTCGTGAATAATGACAAGCTCGATTGGGAACAATTTATGGTGTTGTTCCGAAAAAACCAGACGGTAGGAGGAATACTATTCATTTTGTTGCTTAGTTTTTTAAACCGTTTTTTTGAGATTTTGAAATGGCAGAATTTGGTGCATAGTTTTAGAAAGATTACACTTTTTGATGCGACGAAACAAGTATTGGGCGCATTGACCGCAGGAATATTTACGCCCAACGGATTAGGAGAATACGCGGGAAAAGCATTGTTTTTTGAAAAAGCCGTGACAAAGAAAATCATTTTCCTAAACCTGATCTGCAATGGCATACAAATGCTACTTACCGTAGTTTTCGGATCGTTGGGGTTACTGTATTTTAACGCACAATTCAATATTATTACACCCCAAACAGTTACTATTATTTCTATACTGATTTTGCTTTTGTTTGTGCTGCTTTTCTTTATAAAAAAGATTACTATAAAAGGATACTCGATTGAAAAATTGATCAGTGAAATTAACAGGATTCCGAAATTAATTCACCAAAAAAACATTATTCTTGGGATTTGCCGTTATATTGTTTTTTCACACCAGTATTATTTTTTGTTTTTGGCTTTTGATGTCGATCTGCCTTATTTGATTTTAATGTCTGCAATCACCAGCATTTATTTCCTGGCTTCTTCACTTCCCACTTTTCAGTTTTTGGATTTTGCGGTGAAAGGAAGCGTAGCCGTTTATTTTTTTGGCTTATTGGGCGTAAACGAATGGATCGTTGTCTTTATCACAACGCTCATGTGGTTCCTCAATGTAGTATTGCCCGTAATCATTGGAAGTTATTTTGTGTTGAATTTTAAAATACAGCGAAAAGTATGACCATCATTTTATTGCTAATCCTTTGCGTCTATGCGGTAACAATTGCACAATTGATTCGCGGATTTGGGAAGATTAATACCTATTACCCAACTTATTCCAAGCCACAGACATTTTTTGCGATTGTTGTTCCGTTTCGGAATGAGCGCGATAATTTGCCCGCACTTCTAGAATCTTTCAGGAATCTTAATTACCCTGAAGATTTGTTTGAGATCATCCTCATCGACGATTTTTCGGAAGACGATTCGGTAAGGCAAATTTATAACTGGCGTATGGAAAACGGAAAATTCCAAACCACATTACTCGAAAACATACACCTTTCCAATTCGCCCAAAAAAGACGCGATTTCGAGAGCCATTCCCATCATTAAAAACGAATGGATCATCACAACTGATGCAGACTGCAAAGTGACTCAAAACTGGCTGCTTACATTAGATAGTTACATCAAGAATCACGATGTTTCGATGATAGCCGGTCCGGTTTCGTATGAATTAAAAGGCTCTTTTTTGCATTATTTTCAGCAATTGGATTTGCTTAGTCTGCAAGGCGCAACCATTGGAAGTTTCGGAATGGGATTGGGATTTATGTGTAACGGAGCGAACTTCGCCTATAAAAAATCGCTGTTTTTGGAATTGAACGGTTTTTCAGGAAACCAAAATAAAGCAAGCGGCGATGATGTTTTTTTACTGCAGAAAGCAATTAACAAACATCCTAAAAAAGTACATTATCTAAAAGCGGAAACCGGCATTGTAACAACAAAATCTATGGATGGCTGGAAGTCATTATTCTACCAAAGGGTTCGCTGGGCATCGAAAACGACATCTTACCAAAGTATTTTCGGGAAAGATCTTGCAGTGATTGTTTTTTTTGGCAATCTTACGATAATTGGCGCTGCTGTATTGTTGGCTTTTGGCCTTTTGCATTGGATTAATTTCACCTTGCTTTTCGGAATGAAATTTATTGTGGATTTTGTACTTCTTTATAAAACAAACCAATTTTTAAAGGGAAAAATGCGGTTCGTATTGTTGAGCAGTTTGGTCTATCCATTCTTTTGTGTCAGTGTTGCGATGTATTCGCTGGTTGGCAATTATCAGTGGAAAGACAGGAATTTCAGGTAATTGCATTAGCAATAATGAATCCGCTTGTCCAGGCATTCTGGAAATTGAATCCGCCGGTTATCGCATCAATATTGACAATTTCTCCTGCAAAATAAAGATTTTCATGCAGTTTGCTTTCCATGGTTTTGAAGTTTATTTCCTTGAGGTCGATACCGCCGGCTGTCACAAATTCTTCTTTGAAAGTACTTTTTCCGTTAACATTAAATGTCGCGTTTGTCAACTGATTGGCTAGATTCTGTATTTGGTTTTTAGACAAATCTGCCCATTTGGTATCAGTTTCAATTCCGGAAGCCAAAACCAGACTTTCCCATAATCGGTTGGACAAATCAAATGGAGATTTCTTTGCAATGGCTTTTTTGGAATGTTCGAGTTTAAGTTCTTTCAGGGTTTTTTCAACATCTTCAAAATCGGCATCATTGAGCCAATTCACAAAAATGGTAAACTGGTAATTCTTCTCAAACAAAATCCGTGCGCCCCAAGCCGATAATTTTAAAATTGCCGGACCGCTCATTCCCCAATGCGTAATTAATAATGGTCCGGTTGAAGTCAGTTTTGTGTCTTTTATTTTTACAGTTGCCAAAGCTGAAATGCCGGGAAGTTCCTTAATTCTGGAATCCTTAATATTAAACGTAAACAATGACGGAACGGGAGATACAACCGTATGACGGAAATTGGTAAGCATTTCCCATATTTTAGGATTGCTTCCAGTTGCCAGAATTAGTTTTTCGGCGATGTAGTTTTCGTTCTGAGTTTCGATTTTCCAGAAATTGTCTTTTTTAAAAACCGACTGCAGACTTTGTCCGGTTAAAACTGCAATTCCTAATTTTTGAGTTGCTTTGATAAAACAATCTATAATGGTTTGGGAAGAATTGGATATTGGAAACATCCGTCCATCTTCTTCAATTTTCAATTCCACGCCATGTTTTTCAAACCATTCGATTGTATCACCCGAAGCAAATTGATGAAAAGGACCGCGCAGTTCTTTTTCGCCTCTCGGATAAAATTTCACCAGTTCATTCGGTTCAAAACAGGCGTGGGTTACGTTGCATCTTCCGCCGCCCGAAATCCGCACTTTGGTTAATACTTCTTTTCCACGTTCGAGGATGGCTACTTTGAGTTTCGGACTTTTTTCTACAATATTAATTGCGGTAAAAAAACCTGCGGCGCCACCACCAACGATAATTATATCAAAATTCTGGTTCATATCCTGTCGGGAAAATCGGTGATAATTCCGGTTATATTAAATGATTTTATTTTTTTGAGATCTTCGGGTTCGTTTACTGTCCACGGAAATATTTTAAATCCTTTGCGTTGTATTTGTATAGCACTTTCAGCTGTCAGTAAATGAAAATAGGGATGGATGGCATAAGCATTTATAAATCCGGCAAAGCCAATGGCCAA
>Ga0247814_10000749_pt1 | contig 23114 bp, 14 predicted proteins | sample UWRJL179409R1_FD_179947 | JGI IMG/M metagenome (GOLD analysis project Ga0247814, IMG submission 179947) | Plant litter microbial communities from Arlington Agricultural Research Station in Wisconsin, United States - UWRJ-L179-409R-1 | ecosystem: Environmental > Terrestrial > Plant litter >... | reverse complement strand
AGTCAATCACCAAGTGAAAAGCATCATTAAAGATCCATATGCAAATGCTTTTTATGGCGATCCGAATAAAGTAGGGGAGTGGAAAACGGACCATACGGATATGAAACCAGGCGTTCACGAACGCAAATGGGAAATTGATTCCCTATGTTACCCGATCCGTTTAAGTTACCAGTATTGGAAATTAACAGGTGATACTACACCGTTTGACAACACCTGGAGAGAAGCCATCACTGTAATCCTTAAAACTTTTAAAGAGCAACAAAGGAAAAACGGTCAGGGTCCATACCATTTCCAACGCGAAACAATGTTCGCTACAGATACCACACCACTTAGTGGATATGGCTATCCGGTAAAACCAGTGGGTTTAATCTGCTCGGCATTCAGACCAAGTGACGATGCAACGATCTACAACTTCCTGATCCCATCAAACTTCTTCGCAGTAGTAAGTTTAAGACAGGCAGCTGAAATTTTAACGGCAGTTCATAAAGACACGACTTTAGTTGCCGAGTTAAAAGCGTTGGCAACAGAGGTAGAAACAGCGATCCAGAAATATGCCGTAGTTTCACATCCTAAATTCGGAAAGGTATATGCGTTTGAAGTTAACGGATATGGTAGTTTTAACATCATGGATGATGCAAATGTGCCAAGTTTATTGGCCTTACCATACCTTGGGGCGGTAAAAGCTAATGATCCGATCTACATCAATACACGTAAGCTGATTCTTTCTGCAGAAAACCCGTTCTATTTCCAGGGGACAGCTGCTAAAGGTATTGGTAGTCCGCATACTGGAATTGACCGCATCTGGCCAATCGCTGTTACGATGCAAGGTTTAACTTCGAGCTCAGACGCAGAGATTAAATCATGTCTGCAGATTTTACAAAAATGTCATGCAGGAACTGGCTTTATGCATGAATCGTTTCATATGGATGATCCATCTAAATTCACTAGATCTTGGTTTGCCTGGGCGAACACAATTTTTGGAGAGTTCTTATGGAAAGTCTACAAAGAGAAACCACATTTGTTAGCATAAGCTAAATTCTATAGCGGGATCTTGAACTTAAACTTCAACTCCTCCATCCCCGTCATCTTGAATTTATTTCAAGATCCCGCTTTTTGCTATTTCACCCTCCAATACCCTATGCTACAATCAGCCTCTATTCCACACTCCTTACCATCTTATCCAGGAGTTTAAAAATCGAATCCAGCGCTTTATCTGTCGCACTATTCGCCATAATCACATAAGCCAAATTCTTATCCCTGTTGATTAACGTATAACAATAAAATGTGCCGGCAGACCCTGCATGTTCAGAACTGTGTTTATCTGCTCGATTCGTATTCAACCAACCGATCGAATAACCAGCATGACCATAATGTAAATATTCTACCGTTTGCGGCTTTAAAAAGCCCGGCTTACCTTCAAGTCCCGCAAGGTTCATCTGGATAAATTTACCATAGTCCGCTAGCGGCATGCTGATATCTCCGGCAGGCTCAATAAGATTCAGATTATAGGAAGTATTGGAATCCAAAGGAGTCAATACATTATCCTCCAACCAGTGTCCGGATGGCTGTTTACTGTCCGTTCTATTCGGCCAGCCGAACTTATACTTTAGCTGAAGTTTTTTGCCCAGTACCTCCTCTACCAAATCTTCCCAGGTCTTGCCGGAAGCTTGCTCCAGCATTAAAGCGGCAACACTATAACCCGCATTAGAGTAGTTGTATACCTCCTTATTCTCTACAATAGGATCATGAGTTAAAATATAGTAGGAAAATAGCTTTCGTTGTACAGATTTTGTTCCCGCAAACTTGGGTAGCGCCTGGAACTCTGCGCCACTGGTATAAGGTTTTAACCTTGCCCGATGGGACAGCAAATCGGCAAGTGTAACTTCGTAATAGGCCGGATTGGAAACTGCTTTCCATTCAGGAAACAGAGCAAACAACTTTGCTGTCCAGCTGATTTTTCGCTGCTCCACTAAATATGCGGCAATCATCCCGGTGATGGCCTTCGTATTAGAGCCAAGGTGCATGTAGTCGGTCGACAACGCCTTGGTTTCATCATTTTTAAGTGTAGAACGATGAAATCCCAATGTATTACTAACAAGTGTAGAATCTTTTGTAAGTATGCTATAAGACAATTCCGGGATTTCACCCGCAAGGCGAAGACTATCCGCCGTTTTACCAAGATCTTGCGCACCTACATTAAAGCAAGCAAAGCTCCAAAAAACTACAAGAAGTATTCTTCTCATAGTTAGATTTTACTCACCCCACCGGATCCAATTACACGTTGTTCCACAGTTGGATTTCCGCTATAGTTTACTCTTCCTGATCCGCTTACTAATGCTTTGATATTGTCTTCCACTTTGACGTTCACGGATCCAGATCCACTGATTCTTGTGTTCAGGTTGTCCATAGATAATGTTTTGCCACTAAATTGCCCTGATCCACTAAGGGTTATATTCGCGTCATCAGTTTTACCGGTAAGGTTTACGCTACCGGAACCACTGATCACACTTGTTAACTTGTCTGCATCAATATTTGCAGTAATCGTTCCTGAACCACTCAATGTAGTAGCAAGTTCAGTAGCTTGAACCGTTCCGTTCACCTTGATGCTGCCGTTTCCGCTCATCGTCAAGCTGCTAATCGTTTTGGCCGATACCCTTGCGATGATTTTCTTGTTTTCGTATTTATGCGACCAGCTTGTCCAGCTTGTTTTTGGTCTGATGATCAGTATGTTCCCTTTCACTTCAGATACCAATGTGGCAATAGCCTCTGCATCACCTTCAAACTTCAAGCCCTCAGAGTTGCCAAGTGTGATAATGACTTCGATAGGGCCTCCTGCCGCTACACCATTAAAGTTTTTAACGTCGCGGTTCTCTTGGTTTATTGTACCTATTGCCGTTGAAGGCAGGGTGTGACCAATGTTGACGATATTACTTGCTGCGGAAGCATTGAAGCTTGTTGCGCCAAAGGCAACGGCGATTATTAATGAGTAGGCTCTTTTCATGATGTGTGTCTTATATATTTTTAATTCTATATGTTGAGTAAATATTGGATATAAGACGTTTTTAATTCTAAGATGTTGCATGCTTTTATAAATAACTGTTTTCATTTTGAAATTAAGCAAAATTAACTACTTTTGCCACCTGAGGGGGATTAGCTCATTTGGCTAGAGCGCTTCGCTGGCAGTGAAGAGGTGATCGGTTCGAATCCGATATTCTCCACCACAATTTTACTGGAAATGCCCTTAACAAATCGTTAAGGGCATTTTTTATGTCTACAGAAAATGTTTGGTAGCAAATGAGGTAGCAGATTTATTCATTTGTCATTATACTGTTGCATAGCACAATCGATGTTAAGGGCCACTATTTAGCAGACAGTTTTCGTCCCCATGCCTAAGAAAGATATAAATAACTGACGTCGGTAATAGGTTGAGAATGTTGGGTATTCCGACAGTAGTTATTTTAGCCTTGTCGTGTAGTATTTGCCAGAAAACGACCCAAAATAACCTGGTGATTCTCCAAATTACATCAAAACAATACCCTAACTCCATGTAAATTGCAGGGTTGAGATATCCTTGAGATATCCTTGCAATATCCTTGAGATATCCCTTAGACATTCCAACGATATACCAAGGATATCTCAAGGATATCTCAACGATATGCCAACTATGCATTTTATCCGAAGTTAGTATGCTATTATCTTGTCGTTTGGTGCCTTTCAAACAAGGAACACCCTGGTATCACTGGGCGGCTGACTAGGAATTTGTAGTATTTTACCATCCCATTCAGATGGTGGATTATTAATTTCTTCAAGCTCCATATTAAAAGTTCCATATGTCTTTTGTTGTAGGTTGAGAAGGCCTTGGGAAGGCGTGCGTAGCCCTTGGATAGGGGTTGAATAGCCTAACTCCTTTCCAACGGCTGCGCAATGGCCTTAAAAGGCTTTTGCAATGTATAGGAGAACAGGATGTAACGGCTTCGTGGCGAACTTTTTGTTTTGTTTCAAATAACTGCCCCTAATATCTTTTATGCTTTTATTAAAGAGCTTACAAAAAGACGGTAGATCAAAGCAGAACTGCAAGCTTAGCGTTTTCTGGGCTACAGCTTATATTCCCGGTTGGTGTCAACAAAGAGAGATAGCATATTTCTGACGTTACCGACTATGGCCAGATCGGCCATCTTAACTATTGCTTATCATAGAGTACCTAACTATTAACTAGCAATAGTATTCCTAGTATTGCTAAGAATAAATGCCGTTAATTTTGTTACAAAGAACATCAATTTTAGATGGATTAACTGTTAAGTTCTGTTTTTCATCACGATTATGGCCTTTTGTTCTAAATATTCTGATTAATGATGAGGATAGTTCTGAAAAAAGGCTAGAAACCAAACTAATATTTATTGATAATTGAAATTATTTATAAATAAATAGGTATTTCACCAAATATTTTGCTTAAAGTGAATAATTGTAGTCAAAATATTACATTTTTGATAATTTAAACTTGTTCTTGACTGTTGAAATCGCTATTCTTGCAAAACGTAAAGGATTTACGTTAATATTTCACCCTAAACCAATAACTATAGAGGAAACAACTTACTTTCTGGCCATTTCTGGCTCTGTCACCTTTAGATGACATTTAATCACCAACTAACAAAACTTAAATTAATTAATTATGACTCTTTTAAAAACAACAAGGATATCCGTAGGGCTTTGTCTTTCTATGGCTTTGTCTGCAGGGTGTCTCAAAGAAGAATACCCCAAGACTGAACTATTTACTTGGAAAGCTAAAGTGGATGTAACTTCAAAAGCTACACTTTCTGTTAACGTCGAAAATGGCGCTGGAGCAAGCGGAGGAGAAGGTTCTCTAAAAGTTATAGACAACGACATTAATACCAAATTTCTTTTGAATCCCTATGTAAATACGATGTATATGCAGCTAAGCTTTGCGGCGCCTCAACAGGTTGCTTCTTACACCTTAACTTCTGGCGGTGATGCTCCTGGCAGAGATCCAAAAGATTGGAAACTTAGTGGTTCTATCGACGGGACAACCTGGGTAGATCTAGATACCAAAACAGGTGAAACCTTTTCAGCTCGTACAATGACTAAAACCTATAATTTCAAAAATGATATTTTGTATAGGTATTACAGAATGAGTATCACTGCAGTAAGCAGCGGATCATTATTTCAATTGGCAGAATGGCGATTAATAGAGGTGCCTACGGAATTTCAATAGTGACACGAAAGTTATCTTCTCCTGACAAGAAAACCAACAATAATTAATTAATCACAATAAACTAATTATGACAAAAAGATTTACAAATTTAGCCAGGCTAATGCTTTTGTTTAGAGGTTCTGCTTTTAAAGCCGTTGCCTCCACAATAGCTTTAAGTGCTGGTATTTATACAACTGCTGACGCTGCATCTGTTATGATAAGCAGATCAGCTTCGGTTGAGCAAGTCAAAGCCGACATCGTAATACGTGGTGTTGTTAAAGACACTACTGGTGCACCCCTACCTGGAGCAGGCATTAGAGTAAAAGGCCTCTCTACCGGTGCTGTAGCAGATGCGAATGGTGCTTTTAGTATAAGTGTACCTGACCAAAACGCAATCTTGCTAGTTACCTACACTGGATATGATACCCGGGAAATCACTGTAGGTGCACGAACTACTTTGGAAATTACATTAAAAGAAACAGTGGGTTCAGACCTTAGTGAGGTAGCCATTGTAGGTTTCGGTGTGCAGAAGAAAGAAAGTTTGGTTGGTGCACAATCCTCGGTGAATGTCAATGAATTGAAACAGCCAGTTTCCAGCATGAGCCAGTTATTGGCCGGACGTATACCAGGCGTTGTGAACGTAACCAGAAATGGCGAACCTGGCGCTACCGGTTCTGATATTTTTATTCGTGGTGTATCCTCATTAACAGCTAATGATAGAGGGCCATTGGTAATTATTGATGGTGTGCCAAACCGTAACTTAAATGAGATTAGTGTTTACGATGTTGAAAATTTTACCGTGCTTAAAGATGCCGCAGCTACGGCTGTTTACGGTATCCGTGGTGCGAACGGCGTAATTTTGATCAATACAAAACAGGGTAAAATTGGAGCGCCAACAATCAATGTTGATTATTATGAAGGGATAACTTCTTTCACTAAAAGACCAAAGTTAATCGATGGTGTTGATTACATGAACTTAGCTAATGAGGCAAAGTATAACGATTATATCAGAGGAGGTGCAGCCGGCGCATTTAATCCTGCGTATTCTATAGATGCGGTTCAAAAAACTGCTGAAGGTACAGACCCTGTTCTTTATCCTAATATAAATTGGTTTGATGAAATCTATAATGATCTCGGTAGAAACAGATCGGCAACCGCCAATCTTTCTGGTGGAGTGAGTAATGCCAAATATTACGTGTCCTTAGGTTATTACGGAGAAGACGGATTGTTCAAGACCGACCAAGCCGTAAATTCAGCTGTCAAGCAGAATTTTAGTCGCTATAATGTAAGTGCCAATTTAAATTGGGACATTACAGGGACTACTAAAATGGATTTAGGCATTAAGGGTATCTTAGGTCAAACCAACTACCCAAGTCAATTCAATGCGCAAGAAATTTTTAGTCAGGCATTCCAGATTAACCCTACCTCATTTCCAGTTTTATATCCTAACGGAAGTTTGCCGGGTATCAGTCCACAGTCAGACCAAAGAAATCCTTATGGAGATGTGACCAGAAACGGTTATAGAATTGGGTATACCAATACCTTGTATTCCAACCTTAGGTTAACACAAGATTTAAAAGCGGTAACTCCAGGCTTATCGGTAACGTCTATGTTTTCATTTGATGTTAACAATTCAAACTCAATATCAAGAACAAAAAGAGAAAGCTTATTCAGGATTAATCCTAATGATCCTTACAACACCGCAGGAGATCCAGCTTCTGGTTACAAATATGCCTTAGTTTTACAAGGGCAAGACTTTTTAAACTATGGAATCAACAACGGTGGTGACAAAAAGTTATACTTTGAAGCGGCCGTTAACTACAATAGAGTTTTTGGTAAACATGCGGTAACGGGCTTATTGTTGTATAACCAGAATGACAATACAACACCATTTGCAGGAAACTTAACACTATCACTTCCGTACAGATTGCAAGGTGTTGCAGGTAGAGCAACTTATGCCTTCGACAATAAATACTTTTTTGAATTTAACATAGGTTATAACGGTTCTGAAAACTTTGCACCAGATAAACGTTATGGTTTTTTCCCTGCTATTGGTATTGGATGGCTATTATCTAATGAGAAATTCTTCGAACCTCTAAAAGACGCCATTCAAATGGTTAAATTCCGTTACTCTGATGGTATTGTAGGTAGTGGGGGTAGTGGCGGTAATTATGTGTCCTCAGAAGATCAACGTTTCTATTATTTGACCAAAGTTGGTGATGCAGGCGGTTATACTTTCGGTCAAAATGGAGATATATCTCCTGGCGGTTTAGGCGTTACTGCTTACGGGGTGGATTTAACCTGGGCAGAAACTCGTAAGCAAGATTTAGGTTTTGAATTAAAAACCTTGAATAACAATTTTTCCTTAATAGTTGATTTCTTTAAAGAAAGAAGGAAAAATCAGTTTATTGGTAGGGGTGTTGTACCAAACTATATCGGTTTAGTTAATAACCCACTTGGAAACTTAGGTATTGTAGAAAATAAAGGTATCGACGGTACTATCCAATATGATGCACAGTTGGGTAAAGATTTGTCTTTAAACTTTAGAGCGAATGTTACTTTCAATAAGGACAAAGTTATTGAAAACGATCAAGCGACTAAAGCATTTCCGTGGATGGAGCAAAGAGGTTTAAATATCTTGGCTTCTACACGTTTTGGCTTAACCGCAGAGAAGTTATTTGAAAGCCAAGCAGAAATTGCAGCCAGTCCAACGCAGTTTGGACCATTACTGCCAGGCGATATCAAATACAAGGATTTGAATGGTGATGGTAAAATTGATGCCTTTGACGAATCCAACATTGGTAGAGGAGATCTTGCAAGCACTACTTATGGAGCAGGTTTCTCTCTGACTTATAAGAAATTCGATTTTGGTATGTTTTTCCAGGGCCAAGACAATGCAGACATTAGGTTGAACATTCCTTCTTTTGCCAATTCTGGAGGCTTAGGTAACATGTTGGCCGTAGCTACAGATCGTTGGACGGTTGACAATCCGCGTCAAGACGCAGTTTATCCGCGCTTATCTTATGGTGGAACAAATAACAACAACTACAGAGCAAGCACTTGGTGGATACGCGACATTAGTTTCATAAGGTTAAAAAATGCTGATATTGGCTTTACTCTAAAAGAAGGCATCAAATCTATTGGCGTGAAACGTTTGCGAATTTACGCTATGGGTTACAACTTGGTGACGTTCAGTAAATTCAAACTTTGGGATCCTGAAGTGGGAACAGATAATGGTACCAGATATCCATTAGCCTCAAATTATTCTTTAGGTCTTACAGCTAATTTTTAAAATTAAAAGAATGAAAAAAACATTAATATATACAATTGGAGCATTGCTGATAGTTGGCAATTATAGCTGTAAAAAATTTCTAGATCAAGTGCCTGATGATAGACTTAATTTCGAACAAGTATATGAAAGAAAGCAAACTGTTGATAGAGCATTGGCGAATGTCTACAGTAGTTTGCCAGATCAAAACAACGATAGATTCCCAAGTCAAGGTGGTAATGTAGGTCCATGGACAGCGGCATCTGATGAGGCGGATTATACTTTGCCTAATTTTAGTGAAAATGTAAATTCAGGCGCTTGGGATGCGACCAGAGGAGAAGTGAATTACCATTGGCAGGGCTATTACCGCGGCATCCAGGCAGCTAGTACTTTTATGGCTAACATATCCAGGTGTACAGACTGTAACATTAGTGGGGTAGATATTGTCAATCGTTACCTTAATGAGGCGAGAGCAGTAAGAGCCATTTATTATTATCATTTGGTGCGTATGTTTGGTCCGGTAATATTATTGGGCAATAATCCAATTGCGTCTGATGCACCCTTGGGAGCCATTAGTTTGCCACGTAATTCAATGGACGAATGTATCGACTATATCGTAAGCGAATTAGAAGCAACAATTCCAGGCTTGCCAGCAACACCGCAAGCAACTGAAGACTACGGGCATATAACAGCGTCTGTGGCTGAAGCTTATAAAATTAAGGCTTTATTAACTGCCGCACGTCCATTATTTAATGGCAATACCGATTATGCAGCTTTAAAAAATCAAGATGGTAAGCAATTGATTAACCAAACATTCAGTGCGGCTAAATGGACGAGATTAGCAACTGCTGCTAAATCTTTCTTAACTAATCCTAATTATGCTGGCTATGCGTTGTATACCGTATCTTCAGTGCCGACAGGAACACCAAATACCCCTTTTAACAGGGCCTTTGTAGCAACTAGAGATGTATTTTTAAACGGATATAATTCAGAAATCATTTTTGGTAGAGGCGGCGGTGCTGGAAGTTACCAATATTCTGTAACGCCAAATCACCTTGGTGCACCAGATACTGATAAAGGAGGTTCCTTCTTATCCGTATCACAACAAATGGTAGATGCTTTCTTTACTGTGAATGGTTTGCCTATACAAGATGATCCTACCTATTCTGCTTCAGGAACATCGAGTTATCAAGCGCCAGACGGAAACGATCAAAACTCGCCTAGGCTGATTAGTAACATGTACGTCAATCGCGAACCTCGTTTTTATGCGAGCATCACTTACAGTGGACGTAGATGGATCAATCCTCAATCAACCATCATTACCAGCTTTGAGTTCAATGGCAATGCAGGAAAAGGAAACATTTCCAATAATGATTACACTAAAACTGGTTATACCGCTAGAAAGCATCAAATTGTTGCAGGTAGAAACACTGGAAGACCAATTTTTACTGTAATTAGATTAGCTGAGATTTACCTTGATTATATTGAGGCTTTGCAAGAAACTAATCCTTCTGATCCCGATATTTTAGTATATCTAAACAGAATTCGTGTAAGAGCAGGAATCGCACCTTATGGAACTGGGGCTGGAGCTATTCCCGTTCCTGGAGACATGAGAGAAGCTATTCGCAAAGAGAGACGCGTGGAGTTGGCTTTCGAAATGGATCGTTATTTCTATACAAGGGAATGGAAAATTGCTGAACAAACCGATACGCAAATTAGAGGATTAACCATTACAGCAAATGCTCCAGGTTTCTTTACTCCAGTAGTGATAGAAAATAGGGTGTTTCAAAAGAAACATTATTTGTGGCCAATACCAAATGATGAAGTGCAGAAAGTACCTGTACTTGTACAAAATACAGGTTGGTAGAAATCAGTTAAAATACCTGGTGTTTTAGGAGGGCACTGAAAAAGTCCTTTAAAATTATAGGATAAAATGGAGTAGAAAGCATAGCCTTTCTGCTCCATTTTTTTTGCGCGCGAGTATGGCGAAAATTCCGGCAAAAAATCAGCAATTTACATTATGAATTTATATGAAATAGAGCAATTCTACCGACAGGGTAAAAGCTTGTCCGAGATCAATGAAATTTATCAGGAAGGGCTATCAGAAGTTAAGGAAGACGAGCAGTTAGCGGTTTGGAAGCAAGTGTGCGTCTTTGCTAATTTCGAGATGATCGACCAATTAATCAATATAGGTTGGAGGGCAATGGGTGTTGAAGACCCTTATGGTAATACCTTACTGCACCTTATGGCAGAACCAATCAACGATTCTTATGTCATGCCTGAAGGCCGAATTTACGAGACTACAAAACGACTTTTGGCCAATAAGATTAGTCCGATGAGAAAAAATGCTAACGGTGAAACTGCATTAATGATCGGCGCGAAATCTGGGTATCATGAGATGCTTCAGTTCTTCCATGAAAACGGAATTAAGATAGACTGGGTGAACAGCGAAGGAAACACGTTATTGCACCTTGCTGCACAGTCCTCATCGAGGTTTGTCTCAGATTTATCTAAAGAAACTAAGCTGGATCAGTTCATCAGATTCGTATCAATGGGTATGGAGTATGGTTTGAACCCTTCTCAAAAAAACAATTACGGTGAAACAGCAGTTGACTTCGCCATAAGATATAATTCGAAAATTATAGGCGCCATGTTAAATGGACTTGATTTGGCAAATCAAGAACTAGCACCCTTATTTATAGAAACTGGCGGAAAAGATGTATTTCAGGCTTGTATCACTAAAGATTTGGCAGCACTTGACTCCTTGATAAAACTTGGTGCAAATCTCAATGAGGAATACGATAAGGAAGGGGACCGTTACGCAAAGATGCTGCCGCTGTCAATCGCTGTGACGCTTCATGATTTTGAAATCGTAGACCTGCTTCTAAAAAGCGGGGCGGATCCACAGTTAATAGGCAGCAAATCATGGCATCCACTAAGATATCTGTACACTACAGAAGCAGAAATAAATACCAGTTTCAACGACTTTGAGAACAAAAATTTTCAAAAAATACTAAAATCGTTCGTCACCGCTGGTTTTGATCTTGATTCGTTAGTTGATGATGACGAGCATACAATATTGACCATTTCTGCAAAACATGCCGACAGACTGCAGTTGCACAATGGTAATTCGACTGCTAAATCGATAATTCAAGAAGCTGTATATTTAAACGCCGACGTAAATAAGACCAATAGGGATGGCGTTTCTGCATTGATGTACTTATGCGTTACCGACTTAAGAAGATCTGAAAATGAACTATTAATGCTATTGGAACAAGGAGCATTGGTCGATCTAAAAGATAAAGACGGTAAGACAGCTCTTATTTATGCCACGAATAATTCAGACAAATCCACTGCTAAAACTTATTGCGAATTGCTTGATCAATTTGGAAATATTATAGCTGATGCAGTAGATAACTCAGAGAAATCTGCATTAGATTATGCCGTTGAACGAGACAATGAAAACCTTGTGGCCTGGTTACTAGAACGGCAGTAACAGTTTTCCTACCGAAGATCATTATGGAACGTGTATATTAGTCTATCATTTCTAAAACCCAAATCCACTGGAAAAGCTACAGTTTAAATTGACTAATCCTTGTTCAAAGCAATGGGATAGATTTCTCAACACACCCTCAGAAGATATTTTATGGCAAGAGAAAGGTTAAATAGTGGTAATGGAGCCCCCATCGAGCTTCCAAAAGCTAAGCTTAACAGGGAAACGCTCGCGCATGTTTCTCGATTGCTAAGCTATCTAAAGCCCTATCGGGGAAAATTTATAGCCGCAATGGTCTGCCTGTTCCTGACAAGTATTGTCGGACTTGCCTTTCCATCTTTTGTTGGTGCGCTCATTGATACCGCACAAGGCAAGCGGACTACTGACTGGCTGCCTGCCACAATCCCGGGTATATTGTTATTGGCTTTTGTGGTGCTCGGGCTTCAGGCAGTTGTTTCTTTTTTTCGTATCCTATGGTTCGTTGGTGTGGGTGAAAGGGCATTAGCTGATATAAGACGGGACACTTATCTAAAACTAATAACGTTGCCAATGGACTTCTTTGCGCGAAGAAGAGTGGGGGAACTCAATAGCAGGATTTCCGCAGATCTCTCACTGGTTCAAGATACACTGACAACTACTATCGCAGAGATGATCAGGCAAACTGTTTTATTGATTGGTGGTATCGTATTTATGGCCATCATATCCAAAAAGTTAATATTTGCATTATTGGCGGTATTGCCGGTTTTGATCATTTCAGCAGTCTTTTTTGGTAGATTTATTCGTAAGATTTCTAGAGAGGCACAGGACAAACTAGCAGAATCAAACACAATGGTTGAAGAAACCCTGATGGGAATCGCAAGCGTAAAAGCATTTGTCAACGAGCCTTTTGAAATCAAACGCTACTCGGGTGCCATTGGAGAGGTGGCGGCTATCGCAATCAGAGGTGCTAAATTTAGAGGGTTGTTTTCTTCATTCATTGTTCTATGCATTTTCGGAGGCGTCTTAGGAGTGATCGGGTATGGTTGCGTATTAGTTAGCAATGGTGAGATTACGTTCGGCGAGCTGTTAAAGTTTTCGCTTTATTCGATGTTCCTCGCTTCTTCCTTAGGTAGTTTTCCGGAGCTGTTTGCTAATGTTCAGAAAACAGTCGGCGCAAGCGAGCGGGTGCTGGAGATCCTTGCTGAAAAGGGAGAAACGGTATCGACCACTGAGGACGTTAGTCATATTGAGCAAAAAATCATTGGCAACCTTTCCTTTAACCATGTTGGTTTTTCTTACCCTTCGCGTGCTGAAGTGCAGGTCTTAAGGGACGTTTCTTTTGAGGCTATTGCAGGTCAGCGGATTGCAATCGTTGGTCCAAGTGGATCGGGAAAATCTACTACCGCTGCGCTGATCTTACAGTTTTACAATCCGCAAAGTGGAGAAATACTTTTTGATGGAAAGCCTGCCGGAGCATATTCACTAACAGACATTAGAAATCAGGTGGCCATTGTTCCGCAGGACGTCTTGCTGTTCGGCGGCACCATATTAGAAAATATTGCCTATGGCAAACTCAGCGCTACCAGAGAAGAAATTATGATTGCTGCCCAGCGAGCCAATGCCCATCAGTTCATCACCTCTTTTCCAGAGGGATATGAAACTGTAGTTGGCGAACGCGGCGTTAAACTGTCCGGCGGACAGCGTCAGCGTATCGCCATTGCTCGTGCACTGTTGAAGAATCCTTCGATATTGATATTGGATGAAGCAACTTCTTCCCTGGATTCCGAATCTGAACGCTTGGTGCAGGAGGCTTTGGAAGAACTAATGAAGGGGCGTACTTCAATAATTATTGCGCATCGTCTTTCTACCATTCGAGAAGCCGATAGGATATTGGTATTAGAAAAGGGTCAAATTGTTGAGTCAGGTACCCACCAAGAGCTCATCGTTAAAGGAACTGGACTTTATAGTTATTTGAGTGGGCTGCAATTCGATTTATCTGCCAGTAACTTGATTCGCGATTCAGAGCCAATCGAAGAGCAGGTCGAGAAGGAACAATAATTAGAAACCAGGCTTATTTCGGGATAGAAGGTTGAACTTGGATAACAAAAAGACAACCAGACCTGAAAAAATAAAATCAAATACCAGGTTTAGTTTTGAAAATGAATTTACGGTTTGGCTATAGTCGGGAATCTCGATAGTCGTGCTTGCAGATAAGGAAATGGAAAGCCAGCTACAGCAAAAGAAAAGTGATTCCAAAGTAGTGGTAGCAAAGACGTTAGTATAAAACACAGGATAAATGCCAATAGGTATTTCATAACCAGAATGTAAGTTTAAAGCTTAAAACTACAGTTTTAGATTCATATCGCAAACGGATTAAAAACGAATTACAAAAAGCGAATTGTATTAAAAAGGGTTTGGCTTTTCAAAACCAAACCCTTTTTAATTAAACACAAGACTCCCTGCATAAAGCTATTCAGCAGCGTTATCTAACATAAAGCTACAGTATAAAGATGTGTAATTATTTTGCCTCAAAGCTGTAAGTTGCGCCTTTCCAGGTCGACTTGAAATCTTTTCCGTAGTGTTGTCCTGGCGTTTTATCAGTATCGCTTACCTCGATCACATAGCGTCCTTTCCAGAGCGGGGTAAAGCTTACTGCTCCATTAACATCTGCAAGCAATTCTTTAGACCAGCCGTTAGGAGAAAAAACAGTTACAGCTTTTGCGCTGGCTGCCGCTCCTTTCAGGATCGCTTTCAATTCCAAAGGCTTATTGATCTTTGCAGAAAGTACATCTTTGCTGTGTACAGCCAAAACATTGCTATTGTCTTTAAGCTCAGGCAAAGCATTTCCTACCGCTACCGTTGCGCTAGAAAGAAAATGATATTTTGTTGCTCCTCCAAGTTCTTTGGCTTCATGGCTGATCAATAAAGTATAGCCACCATTTTGCTCAGGCGTAAATGAAGTTTCTATATAGTTAGTTCCAGGTGTAAGGCTCAACTGAACTTTCTTCTGATCCGGACCAACTAACCAGAGACTAAAATCTTTTACATCAGAGTACCATTTGGCTACACTGTCTCTTTCGTTAGCAACAAACTCTCCGTAAAACACCTTAACAGCATGTTTTTGCCCAAGTTTTCCACTTGAGGCGGTTTCAATCCATAACGCATGTGCAAAGGTTGCATTGGAAGCGAGGATAAGGAGCAAGGCAGTTACTATAATTTTGATATTTTTCATGTCGTATTCTTAGGTGTTAGCTAACCACTTCATTTGGCAGCGATTTAATTATTTTGACTCTTGGTTGGTAGGGTTTCACCTGGTTAGGGTCTTTTGGCTCAGCAGTCGTAGCAACTTTATCGCCCTTTTTACCTTTCTTCTTGAACTTCCTGCCATACCAAATTAGAAATCCTGTGATTGGAAGTGAAGCGCCAATCAATGTGGCTAAAAATGCCAATACCTTCCCAGGAAAGCCGAGAATACTTCCAACATGGATGTCGTAATTCATCTTTCGAAGCTTACCTCCAAAACCAGCGTCAGCATAAGCAATGGAGTATACGTCTTTACTCTTTAGTTCTTTTAAAGTGTGCTGATCAAAGGTGTAACCTTGGCTATTGTAAAACTGTCCGGCAGTAGGGTAGACCGTAATGCCGATGGTTGCCTTCGCTCTTGAAGTATCCGGAAATGCATAGTAAAATCCTTCAGACTTCGGATGCCTGGAAATCACCTTTTGCCAGGCAAGATCCATCGCCTGTTCAGGACTAAACTTTCCTGCCTGTAAAGAGTCGGATTGCATCCGGCGACCGCCGCCACGACCTTCCAGACTTTTTCCGCCGGTAGTTACCCAATAAAGGCCTTCACTGTACCAGCTGATGCCATAGACCATTCCTGTAAGCGCAATAAAAAGTAAAAAAATAAGGGAGTAAAAGCCCAGTACATTGTGCAGATCGAGGTTTACACGCTTAAAAGACGCACCCCATTTAATTTTAAAGCTTTTATCTGTCGTACTTTTGTTCCACTTCTTGGGATACCACCATATCAAACCTGTGATGAGCAAGACCACAAATACTAAGGTGCCATAGTTGACGATTGGTCTTCCTATGCCAAATGGTAACCATAAAAAGCGGTGACCGTTTAAGATGAACCTAAAGAAGTCGGTGTCCCCTTTTTTGCGAACTTCTTTCTTTAATATCTTGCCTGTATAAGGATCTACTTTCAGCGTCACACCTCCACCTCTTCGTCCTTGCTCATTTGGATTTTTTAAGCTGACCGTGATCGCACGACCTTGGAGGTATTGCGCGTAGGCAATCACTTTATCCGGATATTGTTTTTTAGCCACGTCGCTCAGTTGCGAAGGACTCAATACCGCCTTATCCTGCTTTTCAACTTTGGTTTCCGGCTCGAGCAGTCCGGTAATTTCTTCGTTAAACACCCAGATACAACCCGTGATACAAACGATCAGAACAATGATGCCAGAGGCCAGCCCCAGCCACAAATGAAGCCATTTATTGATCCTGTTAAAAAGAGAATCCTTGCTCTTTTTCTTAGGTATTGAGTTTTTATTGGATGGTATCATTGTTCTGATTCGCTTGGTTTCTTGAATTCTTATTTTGTGGGATAAAGGAGTTACTTATTGTAGGTGCTGGATCGCAGTAATCAAACCACCTTCTACTTTAACACCTCTTGTAGCGGTAGCGGTAGCTGCATCAATTCTGTAAACGTACGTTCCACCCTCAATCAGGTTTACACCGATATAACCGGTTTTCCCATCCATCGGGCTGTAGTTTGTAGTGGTTATAGTAGAAATTTTCTCTACCTCAGCAAAGCCAGTTACTAGTTTTACGGTTTTAGCGACTACATCAATAATGGCCAAACGTTTACCGGTAACATACTGTCCTTTGGTAGCTTTCGGCTCAATGTTCGCGATGAATTTGTTCTGGCCGATGTTTAACCAGTTGGTGATTACATATCCGTTCGAGGCTTCTTCAAAATTGAAAAAGTAGCTTTGGTCAAATTCTGTAGTACCAGTCCTAATCCGTGTAATCGCCGAAGGTTTAGTTGAAGTCAGTTTGGCATCAACAGCAACGGTTGCTGGATCATCATCAGCAGCTACAGATGATGAAAATGCATAACAATCGCCGTTTTCTACCACACCCAAACCATCTGTAAAGTACCGGCCAATAAAGCTGGTTCGCGTGTCCCTAATGGTTTTTTCATATTTCATCTCCGGATAAGAAAACACAGCAATCCCGGCCTGATCTGGAAATTTGGTGAAAAAGCTATTGTAAATGCTGAAATATGGTGCAAATACCTTGTTGCCCACTTGTTTAATCCAGCTTAAGTGCGCGATTTCTCCGTTGCCACTTGGTACGATCGCATCAGCGGTACCTTTAGCTACTTCTGCATTGGTTGTTGTGCTTACACGGTACCACTCATAAACGGTTGGTGTACCTGCAGCAGCAATTCTTCTTGGTACTTTGATGGTTAGGATATCATCGTTAACCGGTGCAAATGCATGTACCGTTGCCGAGGTAAAGTCATTCAGCTTTTTTAATTTACCCTCATTGATACCGTAAACAGTTACCGCACCAGGGCTACCCTGACCGTAAAGCATGCTAAAGAATTTGTTATTCGCAGTTACATAATACCTGTATAAACCATCCTGCTCAGTACCATTCCCAATGATGGATACTTTTCCAGTATCCAAACTTGATGCTGTAACGAGGTAATCTGCTTTACTGGCAATTGCAGTTGGCGTAACCGCAATGATGTAATTCCCAGGGTTGGCTGGAATAACCTCCCTATCAGATTTTTTATCGCAAGAACTTAGCGCTCCTGCGAATGCTAAGGCAAGAAGTGTTTTGGTAATCGTTGTTTTCATTTTCATTTTTTTAATATTTATTGTGGTGATTTGTTGTTAAGATTTGTTGAGAAAATACCTGAAGTTCAGATAAAAGGCTCGGCCGGGCTTTTGAAGTGCGAAGTTGTCAAACACAGCTTTGTCTGCGAGATTCCTAGCTTCCAGGGAGATATTATAACGGCCGTTTTTCATGCTGTAAACAAAATTTACATCATGTGTTAGCTGTACTGCTGTGGAAAGTTTGTCTTCATCCGTAGGGTTACCGTAACTTGGCCAATCCAACCAGAAACGGTCAACGAATAGCACATTGTAGCCGATAGTCAAATTGTTTCCTTTTTTAAAAATATTTTTAAAAGAGGCAGACACATCACCGTTAGCAAAAAAGTAAGGGATATTTGGCATCTGATCCAGATAAGCCCAACTTTCTTCATCATAATACGTTCCAGTAGCAGGGTTCCAATCATGCTTTTGCATGTTTTTTATCATTTGGTAGGTAATAGTACCCCCTACGCTCAACCAGTTTTTATAAGAATACCTGATTTCCCCGTCAAGACCCCGAGTACGAACACCATCACGATTGCTGAATGTTTGCCAATCTCTTCGTGGACCTGTTCCTCCAACCAAGTGAGAATAAATGTAGTCGGTAGCATTTCTGTAAATGGCGTTGGCCGTAATGGAGAACCGGTTTACATCGTTGATTTTGAATCCATAAATTACGCCTAGATTAAAGTTGTCGCTCTTTTCAGGACTTAAAGACGGGTTACCTTCAGTATTTTCTAAATTGCCAAATACCTCATTAGCTTCTGGAATCCTATTGGCCAGTTCGTATGAACCGCGAATCTGAATATCCGGATTTATGTAATAGGCCACTGCAGTGCCGTAACCCATTTTCTGGTATGAATTCTTATTGTCTTCACCATTAACGACACTCTTCAGAAGAATGTGCTTACCAAAAACGTTAACACTCCACTTATCGTTCACGTCATAGGAATATCCAAATCCTAATACGTTTTTATCCATTTTCTTTGGAACATTCTTAGCATCCAGATCGGGGAATAAAACGTCTTTTTGTTTTCTGTCGAACGTGGAGAAAACGTTATTGATGGCGACCGAGTGATGTTCACTAAGCCTGTAACTAACCATAGTTGTGGCTAGACCATTGTTGTTCCAGTAATTTCTGAGCTGGCCACCTTCATTTTCTCCCATGGACACTTTAGGGTCGCGGATTCCATCCCAGTCATAGTCCGCCTTTGCGGTGTCTATTGTCGTCTCATATCCTAGGTTATAATTGGCATTTACGGTAACATCGAGTCCAGGAATCAAATCTGTTTTTTTGTATTTTATAGAAGGCATCACGATATTCCCGCGTCTGTGCAATTGGCCGTAGACCGCAATTGGCCTGGCAGCCGTCTGTATTTCCTTATAGTTTTGCCCTAACGTAACCCCAATCAGAAAGTTGTCGGCCCAGGGTTTCCCAACAAATCCCGCATTGGCTATCAAAGTTTCATTGTGATATACATCGTGAAATCTCCTCACTGTCGCCGATCTTCTATCTGCTTCCATATTGTTTTGAAGCAATTGGCCAATCTGGATCTTGTAGTCGTTATCCGAATAATTCTGAAACGCACTTAATTGAAGGGTCAGACCAGATTTTGAGGTAGCAGCCGTGTTGATTACACTACGGTGCGTATTAAATGAACCGTAGGAATAGGAGGCATCCACATAATTTCGATGTTTGTTTCCGGTAACAATGTTAACGGCGCCTCCTAAGGCATCAGAGCCCAGCCACATCGGTACAACACCTTTGTAAACTTCTATCCGCTCTGCCACATTGATTGGAATGTTATTGATTTGGAACGAAGAGCCCATATTGTCCATCGGCACGCCGTCAATAAAAAACCTGACGTGATTGCCTGAGAACCCGTTTAATGAAAGACTAAAATTAGAACCAACACCACCAGACTCTCTCACTCGAACACCTGCAACCCTGTCTAATGCACTAGAAATGTCTAGCGTGGTATTGTACAACTTCGTCGCGTCGATCGCTGTAACATTAAATGCTTGTCGGTTTACCTCCTGTGCTTTGGTGCGGCCGACCACCGTGATTCCAGACAGATCGTTTTGATTTTCTTCCAGAGAAATACTCAACGCCTTTCCATCTTTTAAAGGCAGGGTGACATTTATGGTAGTTTCTCCGTACCCTACGTAAGTAATTTTGAGCTTGTAGTTTCCTGCAGGAACTCCTGAAATTTGAAAGGTCCCGTCCTGGGCAGTATAGGCAGACTTGTTGATGGATTTAATACTTATCCCGGCGCCTGAAAGTGGACTGCCTTCCCTACTTTTTACGATACCCGTTATCGCAGTGTTTTGCTGTGCTTTGCTAACAAAGCTGAAAAATGTGCAAGTTAGTGTGGCTATGATGAAATAAAATCGCTTGGTAAAATAATGCATGAATTGTTTGTTCTTATTTAGACTAATTCTTAATATTGCTGCAAAAGTAGTGGTTTGGGGCTACGGGATATGCAGAAATTTATACGGATTTAACAGGAATATGTTCAAAGCAGAGGTGAGTAAGCCCGGAGAAAGATTAGTGAGTTGTGATTTTGAAGTGTCTGACTATCCGTTAGTTAACATTCATTTTTCTCAGACTTCATACAGAAAAAAATACCTGCATCAAGCTAGGGCTGAGGCTGTTCACCCGGCAAACAAAGAAGAAAGATTCCTGCTGGATATTGTAGTTTCAGAAGCCATAATACTAAAAATCACCGGATCATCCTCATTGCGGCTGCAAGAACAATTCACTTCAAGACCAGGTTCAGAACGCATATCACCAGGTATGGGAAGTATCGTCACAGACATTCTCCATGGCGCTTTCCATGCAGCGTTTAAAGCAGCTTATTTAAAAACAAAAGTGGCCGAACTGTTGATATTGGTTTTATCTGCTCAAGCGGAGGAGAACGGTTCGCAAAAGTGGTCTGAGCAAGATCGGATGGCCTTCGAGAAGGTGCGAAATTTGCTAGGCCAGAATTTGAAAGTTACCTATTCAATCGAAGAGTTGGCAATAGTCGCGGGTATGAATCGCACTAAACTCCAGTCTGGCTTCAAGAGCCTGTTTGGTAAAACTATTTATAACTTCTCATTAGATCTAAAAATGGCTCATGCAAAGGCTATCCTCACCAAAGATCAGCAACTCAGCTTAAAAGAAATCTCTTCCATGTTGGGGTATAGCCATGTAAATCATTTTTCAGCTGCTTTCAAAAAGAAGTTTGAAATCTCCCCCTCTTATTTCAAAAGAATGCTTGGTATCAGTTTACCTTTTTTCATGATGCTGGCTTAATATTCCTTATAGGAATATTGAAATACGATCGTGTTGCAATAGATTTCTGCTATTATCCTATAGAATAAAGTGATTGTGATTATCTGTTCGAATAGCTTAGATTTATGATATCCTTAAAATAAAAAGTAGTAACTTCTTTAAGTTTTTTAAATATCGTTGACATGGAAAAAGATTCAAATGACATTAGCAAATGCCCATTTCATAATGGGAGTATGACACACAATACAGGTGGTGGAGGCACTAGAAATCACGATTGGTGGCCAAAACAACTGAAGACCAGCATCCTTCGCCAAAATTCATCGTTATCTAACCCGATGGAGCAGGATTTCAATTATGCAGCAGCTTTTAACAGCCTCGATCTTGCGGCAGTCAAAAGTGATCTTCATGCCCTGATGACTGATTCTCAAGATTGGTGGCCTGCAGATTTTGGTCATTATGGTGGCCTATTTATAAGAATGGCCTGGCACAGCGCCGGTACGTATCGTGTTGGAGATGGTCGTGGTGGTGCCGGAGCGGGATTGCAACGGTTTGCACCACTCAACAGCTGGCCAGATAATGTAAGTTTAGATAAAGCAAGACGTTTGTTGTGGCCGATCAAACAGAAATATGGTCGCAAAATCTCCTGGGCAGATTTAATTATCCTTACGGGCAACATTGCTCTGGAATCTATGGGTTTCAAGACCTTTGGTTTTGCCGGAGGGCGGGCTGATGTTTGGGAAGCAGATGAGTCCGTATACTGGGGTTCTGAAACTACCTGGTTAGGTGGAGATCTGCGTTATGACCATGGATCAGATGGTGCACCTAAAACCCATGGGGTAGTGGTGACTGATGACGATGCAGATGGTGATATCCATTCACGCAATTTGGAAAAACCACTTGCTGCGGTTCAAATGGGATTAATTTATGTGAACCCTGAGGGACCTGATGGAAATCCAGATCCCATCGCAGCTGCGAGAGACATTCGTGATACTTTTGGGCGTATGGCCATGGATGACGAAGAAACAGTGGCTTTAATTGCAGGTGGTCATAGCTTTGGTAAAACCCATGGGGCTGCCTCTGCAGATCATGTGGGTAAAGAGCCTGAAGCGGCTGACCTGGAATCACAAGGCTTTGGTTGGAGCAATAGCTATGGTTCAGGTAAGGGTGCTGATACCATTACCAGTGGACTGGAAGTGATCTGGACTACTACGCCAACGCAATGGAGCAATAACTTTTTTGAGAATTTGTTTGGCTTCGAATGGGAGCTAACCAAAAGTCCGGCAGGTGCACATCAATGGAGGGCTAAAGATGCTGATGCCATCATTCCTGATGCTTTTGATGCGACTAAAAAACACACGCCTACGATGCTGACGACAGATATTGCCTTAAGATTTGACCCAGCATATGAAAAGATATCCAGACGCTTTTTGGAAAACCCAGATCAGTTTGCAGACGCATTTGCAAGGGCTTGGTATAAACTGACACACCGTGACATGGGCCCGATTGAAAGATATTTAGGCCCGGATGTTCCGCAGGAAGAATTGTTATGGCAAGATCCGATTCCAGCTTTAGACCACGCGCTCGTTGATGATCATGATGTAGCTGGTTTGAAAGCAAAAGTGTTGGCATCAGAACTTAGCGTTTCAGAACTTGTTTCCACGGCCTGGGCTTCAGCTTCAACTTTCCGAGGTTCCGATAAACGTGGTGGTGCCAATGGCGCCAGAATCCGCTTGGCACCTCAAAAAGATTGGGAGGTAAACAATCCTGTTCAACTCCAGAAAGTATTGGGTGTTTTGGAAGGGATTCAAAATGAATTCAATACAACACAGCTTGAGGGTAAACGGATTTCATTGGCGGATTTAATTGTGTTAGCCGGTAATGCTGCGCTGGAAAAGGCTGCACAAGATTCCGGTCATTTCATTTCCGTACCTTTCAGTGCGGGTAGGATGGATGCATCACAAGATAAAACGGATGTGCACTCTTTTAGCTTTTTAGAG
>Ga0247814_10000744_pt1 | contig 23198 bp, 22 predicted proteins | sample UWRJL179409R1_FD_179947 | JGI IMG/M metagenome (GOLD analysis project Ga0247814, IMG submission 179947) | Plant litter microbial communities from Arlington Agricultural Research Station in Wisconsin, United States - UWRJ-L179-409R-1 | ecosystem: Environmental > Terrestrial > Plant litter >... | reverse complement strand
ATACTTGTCAATAATGGCGGCGGCGGTATTTTCAGAATTTTACCAGGACATCAGGAAAATAAAATCTTCAATACTTTTTTTGAAACGTCGCATTGCCTGACAGCAGAGCATCTTGCTAAAATGTACGGATTCAATTACCATACGGCCAGCGACACCGAGGCACTAACAAAAACACTCACTTCATTTTATACAGAAGACCAACCCGGAATTTTGGAGATTTTTACGCCAACAAAAGAAAATGATGCCATTTTGAATAATTATTTCAAACAGTTGGGATAATCAGCTTTTCTTTTTAGGGACACAATTGGGAACTTTTTTTCCGTCTTTATCTTTGCTGCCAATGCGTTCATATCCTTTCCAGCAAGGATCTTCTTTCAATGATTTTTTCTTTGCCATGATATTTTTATTTTAGAAGTAAATTTCAATAATCTAATGCAAATGATTATTTTGCGATTAGAAAAATAAGTTGTGAAATTTGAAATTGTAATACAAAGCAGCATTTTTTTGAAGCACATTTTCTAAAAAGCTTTTCTTAACGGATAAAGATTAGGAACTTTCAAAATAAGTAATAACTTTGTACTCACTTATACAAGATAATATGGACATCTCAATAATACCAATCGGAAATTCAAAAGGAATTCGTTTGTCGAAAACGTTACTTGAAAAATACAACATAACAGACAAAGTTGAACTCATTCTTGAAAAAGGTTACATCATATTAAAGCCAAAATCAGAACCCCGATCTGGTTGGGAGAAAGCTTTTAAAAAAATGCATGAAAATGGGGATGACAAATTGCTGATTAATGATGCATTCGATGACGAAAATCTTGAAGAATGGATCTAAAGCAATACCAAATCGTTTTAGTAAATCTTGATCCTACAATTGGAAGCGAAATGAAAAAGACGCGGCTATGCGTTATCATTTCTCCAAATGAGATGAATAAATATTTGCAGACTATTGTTGTTGCACCGATGACGAGTAGTTCAAAAACGTATCCCACCAGAGTCGAAATAATTCATGAAAAGAAAAAAGGCATGATTGTATTGGATCAAATCCGAACCATTGACAGGCAAAGGATAATCAAAATTTTCGGGCATTTGACTGAAAAGGAAACTTCAAAAGTAAAACAGGTTTTAAAGGAAACATTCGTTGACTAATCTTTAAAATCAAATATGGCACAACTCACTCTACCACAATTTAAACAAACCATGAAAAAAATCATCTTTATCCTCCTCATCGCCGCAACTGGATTCGCACAAAAAGCCGCCGTCAATAACCTTACAATCGGAATCAAAGAAAATTTCAAATCGGTATTATTAAACGAAAACAGGCCGCTTAACATCTATCTGCCGCAAGGCTATGCCGAAAACCCCTCAAGAACCTATCCTGTCGTCTACCTGCTCGATGGTGCTGTCAATGAAGATTTTATCCACATTGTCGGTGTAGTGCAGTTTCTGTCAATGATTGAAAAAATGCCGGAAGCTATTGTTGTAGGGATTGCTAATGTCGACCGCAAAAGGGATTTCACCTTCCCGACAACCATCCAAAAAGACAAAATTGATTTTCCAACCACAGGAAGTTCTGCAAAATTTATCGATTTCCTCGAAAATGAATTGCAGCCGCACATTACAAAAAATTATAAGACTAATGGGGATAAAATTATTGTCGGTCAATCTTTGGGCGGACTATTAGCTACCGAGATTCTCATAAAAAAACCGGATTTGTTCGACAAATACATCATTATCAGTCCGAGCCTGTGGTGGGACAATGAAAGTCTTCTAACCCAGATTCACGGATCGCTTCAAAAGAAATCAAAGCCATCAAAAGTGTTTATCGCTGTAGGAACCGAAGGCAAAAAAATGGAGGAAGATGCCAAAATACTTTCCGAAAAACTGAAGGCTCTGGCATCAGACAATCTCAAAATCACATTCAAACCCATGCCAGAAGAAACCCATCTCACCATATTGCACAACAGCGTTTATAAAGCATTCGAGCAGTTGTATCTAAAATAGTTGCCGCCGTTCAATAGTCAGGTATTTTAATATCCGATTCACTTCGTACCTTTGCAGCTCAGAATTACAGAACTTTACCATGATTGAAATAGGAAAATACAACACGCTCGAAATACTGCGCGATACCAAAGTCGGATTGTTTTTGGGCAATGGCAATGAAGCCGAAGACATTTTGCTTCCCAATAAATATGTGCCCAAAAAATTCGAAATAGGCGACCAACTCACTGTTTTTGTATACCTCGATCACGAAGAGCGTCCCGTAGCCACGACTTTAGAACCTTATATTTTACTCAACGAATTTGCGTTGCTTCGTGTCAATTACGTCAATCAGGTCGGCGCTTTTATGGATTGGGGAATGGAAAAAGACATTCTCGTGCCTTTCAAAGAGCAGGCGCGCCCAATGGAAAAAGGCAAACGCTACCTCGTCTACCTTTACATGGATGCAAAGACCAACCGCCTCGTCGCATCAAGTAAAATCAATCAGTTCCTCAACAATGACAACCTTACAGTCGAAAAAGGGGAAGAAGTGGCACTAATCATTTCACATATCACAGAACTCGGCATCAACGTCATCATCAATGAGCAGCACAAAGGCCTTATCTACAAAGACGAAGTCTACAACGATGCCATCCGAACAGGCGACAAGATGCGAGGCTTTATCAAAACGATCCGTCCCGACAATAAAATAGATGTATCACTTCAGGTACAGGGTTATGAAAGTATCGAGCCGAATGCGCAAATTATCCTCGACGAACTCAAAGCCAGCCGCGGATTCCTGCGTCTTCACGACAACAGCCATCCCGAAGACATCAAAACAGTGCTGAAGATGAGCAAGAAAACATTCAAAAAAGCAATCGGCCTTCTCTTTAAGCAACAGTTGATTGATATTAAGGACGATGGGATTTATTTGTTGTAAATAAAAAAGCACCAAGGCTTCCGCCAAAGTAAACATGGCATCCGTCAGATGCAACAAAGCGCTGGCTCAATGCAACAAGACACCTGCTCGATGCAACAAGGCATCCTAAAATCACCTGCGTTAATTTTTTAACAACTACAAGCATCCTTTCAATAAAACACTCTAAGTTTGTATATACAAATATTAAAAGTTTGGACAGGAAAGATTTTATTAAAACAATAATAGGAGCAAGCGCTATGGCATCACTCAATCCATTTTACAATTGGAGTAAAGACCTTAAAGAAGAAGATACGGTACATCCCGTATTATTTATCGGCCACGGCTCGCCAATGAACGGAATAGAAGACAATGAGTTTTCCCGCACATGGACAAAATTTGGAAATGAAATCCCGAAACCAAAAGCAGTCCTCGTCATTTCGGCACACTGGCTCACCAATGGCACACACATTACAGCCATGCAAAACCCAAAGACGATCCATGATTTCGGTGGTTTTCCCCAGGCGCTTTTTGATGTACAATATCCCGCACCCGGAAGTCCGGAAATAGCGGCTGAAGCAGCAAAACTTATTACTACTACAAATGTAGCCTTAGACCACGACTGGGGACTCGATCATGGCACCTGGACAGTTGTCAGGCACATGTATCCCAATGCGGATATTCCGGTACTACAGTTGAGCATCGACTACAGCAAACCGGCACAATACCATTTCGATCTCGCACAGCAACTCAAAGCACTGCGCAAAAAAGGGGTTTTAATTATAGGAAGCGGCAATATGGTTCACAATCTCAGGATGGTGGCGTGGGACAAACTCCGGGAACCCGAATATGGTTTCGATTGGGCCATTGAAATGAATACGGTATTCAAAGAAAAAATCGGAAATCGCGATTTCAAATCGCTGATCAATTATGAGCAATTAGGTGCCGCGGCAAAATTGGCGATCCCAATACCCGATCATTATTATCCGCTGATTTACAGTTTAGCGTTGCAGGACAATAAAGATGACATCAGTTTCTTTAATGACAAATTGGTAGGTGGTTCTCTTAATATGACTTCGGTAAAATTGGGCTGATGATTAGGACTGCACTTCAATCTTAGGGTTGATCTTGAGCAATTCCTGAATGAAGATATCGCTTCGCTTCGGAGAGACATACACATCATCATATTCATTATAAGTGATGATATAGCCTTTAGTATCCAAAGCCGGCTTCATCGTTACCGGCGCGTTAAAGCCCGAGAAGTATTTTATTTTCTTAATTTTATCGATATCAATTCTTCCTCTAAAAGGTCCGGAACGGTACAATAAAAAATGATTTTTAATCACATACCGCGTATCGAGCAGTGTCCAGACAACAAATCCGATTACCAATGATAACATTCCCAAAGGCAGCAGCGATAAGTGCTGTTCAACGATACCAACAATCAGCAACAGCAGCATCAACGCTACAATTGACCATAAAATCAGGACGGTGAATGTATTTTTGGAAGAAAGATAACGCTTCATTAGAAAAATGTAAAAATTGGTTTATTTTTACACAAAATTAATACAAATTAGAGTATGATTGACTGGAAAATCGCAAAAGATTTCGAAGATATAACCTATAAAAAAAGCAACGGCGTAGCCAGAATCGCTTTTAACCGACCCGATGTAAGGAATGCTTTCCGGCCTAAAACCACTTCAGAATTGTACCAGGCTTTTTACGATGCCCAGGAAGACACTTCCATTGGCGTAGTGCTGCTTTCAGCCGAAGGGCCGTCGTCAAAGGACGGAATCTACTCTTTCTGCAGCGGAGGCGACCAAAATGCACGCGGTCACCAGGGATATGTTGGCGAAGATGGCCAGCACCGCCTCAATATTCTCGAAGTGCAGCGCCTCATCCGCTTTATGCCAAAAGTAGTAATTGCCGTAGTTCCGGGATGGGCAGTAGGCGGAGGCCACAGTTTGCATGTGGTATGCGATTTAACTTTGGCAAGTAAGGAACATGCTATTTTCAAACAGACGGATGCCGATGTAACCAGTTTTGACGGCGGCTACGGTTCTGCATACCTCGCTAAAATGGTCGGGCAGAAGAAAGCCCGCGAGATTTTCTTCCTCGGCCGAAATTATTCCGCCCAGGATGCCATGGATATGGGCATGGTCAATGCCGTAATTCCGCATGATGAATTGGAAGATACTGCGTATCAATGGGCACAGGAAATCCTGCAGAAATCACCCACATCGATCAAAATGCTCAAGTTTGCCATGAACCTTACCGATGATGGCATGGTAGGGCAACAGGTTTTTGCCGGTGAAGCCACGCGATTGGCCTATATGACAGAGGAAGCTAAAGAAGGGCGCAACGCGTTCCTCGAAAAAAGAAAACCAAATTTTGGTGAAAACAAATGGCTGCCTTAACCAATCCTGAATACAATAAATGGAAAACTTCACCAACAACACCATAGATACAACGCAGCTTCCCAAATTTGAAGAAGTGCCTTTCTCAGGCCTGCATCCCAATTATTGGAAAGTCACACTCATCCACATTGGCATATTCATGCTCATCATAGGCTTTGCTTACAGCTATATTTTTACTTTCATGGACAAAACGATCCCGAACCAGTTGGAAATATCCATCGGGATCATCGTTTTGTTTGTGCTGGTTTTATTCATTGCAAGAATTGGCTTTACAAAAAAAGGTTTTGCTTTCAGGAACCATGATGTCCTGTTTCGCCACGGCATCATTGCCACAAACACAATGGTAATTCCCTATAACAGAATACAGCATGTCGCTTTACATGAAGGGCTGATTTCCCGATTCTTCGGCTTGTCCAAAATCGAAATCTTTACCGCCGGAGGAAGTTCAAGTGATATAGAAATTCCGGGAATTACCAAAGAACAGGCCGAAAATATCAAGCAATTGCTCATGGGCAAAATCCAAAAGGAATTGTAAATGGAAAATCATTTCAATCAGCCGCAAAGACAATCTCCCATAGGCGTTCTGGTCATGTTTCTGGATACGCTGAGGCAATATGCCAAAGCTTTGGGACCATTGTTCGTCATCGGGATATTGCGGTTCAATGAAATCAATAAGTTATATCTTTTCCTCGGAATTGCGGCTGTTGTACTTCTCATTGCAATCATCGCTTATCTCAGGTATATTAATTTTACCTTCTATCTCGACGATGAAAATAAAGAATTTATCATCAATGAAGGTGTCTTTAATAAATCCAAAACAACCATTCAGCTTAGCAAAATCCAACAGGTCAATATTAACCAGTCGTTGGTTCAGCGAATGATCAATGTGTTTGCATTGGATGTAGATACTGCCGGAAGCAATAATAAAGAAGGAGAAATTAAGGCGATTTCACATCCACTGGCACTCGAATTAAAAGCACGGCTGCTTGATAATAGTCGGGTGAAAAATAAAGAAACGGCACACGAAACAGCTTTAGAGCCGGAAGCAGAAAATGCGCCCCAAACATTTCCTTTTATCAATATCAGCCTGCTGAGCTTGTTAAAGGTCGGAATCACATCCAATTACATAAAAAGTTTTTCACTGCTGCTGCTTTTTTTCTTTACCGTATCAGAGAATGTCAGTAAAGTCACAGGCCGTGATGTCCTGCATGATGAAAAAATTGTAGATTACGTTGATCAAAGCCGTTTGGTTTCTGTTTTCCTTATCGGAATGATTGTATTATTTCTCACGGTATTAATAATCAATCTCGTCCGGATCATTTTCAAATACTACGATTATAAGATTACGAGGCAAAAAGGATCTTTGTTGCTTTCCTTCGGATTGCTTAACACAAAAAGCACGATCATCAAGCCCGAAAAAGTGCAAATTACTACTGTATCGCGCAATTTCTTCCAAAAGAAAATGGATACCCTCCAAATGAAAATCAAACAGGCAACAAGCGGCGAGCAGGAAGAACGCAAATCAGCCATTGAAATTCCCGGCTGCAATGAAACGGAACGCGATGCCATCCTGAAACTCCTCTTTCATAAGATTCCGGAAAAAGGAATTATGCTCACGCCTAATTTTCGCAAGCTCGGTTTTGCATTATTTCTCACAATAGGCTTACCTTTGCTGGGATTTTATATTTTCAGGGCCAATAACCCCGGAGTGGCAGAAGCGGTTAATTATCTGGTTCCGGTTTATATATTGTTTGTCGGATTGGTGCAGTTCTTTAAATTCAGGAATTACAGGCTGTTCATCAACGATAGTTTTATCATCAGGCAAAGCGGCGCATGGGATATCAGCAATGAGATTATCGAACCCAGTAAAATACAGGCAATCACAACGTCGCAATTGTTTTGGCACAAAAGCCTTAATATAGGTTCGTTGACACTGCATACGGCTGGCGGGAACATCGCGTTTCAGTTAGGCAATTACGATACAATTAAAAAATATATCAATCTCTGGCTGTATGAAATTGAAACTTCCGACAGCAACTGGATGTAAAATAAGCAAATCAACTATACAATGAAACATTGGGTACAGGCGGCACGATTAAGAACATTACCACTTTCGGTGTCCGGAATATTATTAGGAAGTTTTTACGCGATGTCACAATCGATGTTCAATTGGAATATCGTTTTGTTTGCCCTGTCAACAACTTTGGGGTTGCAGGTGCTCTCCAATTTTGCGAATGATTACGGTGACGGTATTAAAGGTACCGATAATGCTGATCGCATCGGGCCAAAACGGGCCATACAAAGCGGTGTCATTTCTCCGGAAGCGATGAAAAGGGCAATGGTAATTACTTCTGTGCTCACAATGATTTCTGCAATCATACTGATCTATTTTTCTTTTAAAGAATATTACCTCACGTATTCCTTGTTTTTTCTAACGCTTGGCGGCCTGGCAATCGCTTCTGCAATTCGTTATACCGTTGGAAATACCGCCTACGGTTACCGCGGTTACGGGGATGTATTCGTATTTGTTTTCTTTGGTTTAGTCAGCACAATGGGAATTTACTTCATGTTTGCGAAAACTTTTGAAAACGGTCTTTTGCTTTTATTGCCCGCAACGGCTGTAGGTTTCCTGAGCGTCGGGGTGCTGAATTTAAACAACATGCGCGACGAAATCTCCGACAGGAAAGTAGGGAAGAATACCATCGTAGTAAAAATAGGTGGTGCCAAAGCAAAGAAATACCATTATTTTTTAGTGGTTTCCGCCATGGTGCTGGTGTTGCTTTTTGCAATATTGAGTAATTTTAATTTCGACCAATATCTGTTTTTAATTGCCTATTTTCCTTTAACCAAACATTTGGTAACAGTATATAAGAACAAAGAGGCCAGAGATTTAGATCCGCAATTAAAAAAACTGGCATTGAGTACGTTTTTATTATCGGTGCTGCTTTCATTGTGCCTCATATATTTCTTTTCAGATATCATTGTGCAGGTTTGCAATGCTACCATCAATCACTTTAAATAAGTCTTTATGAAAATTACGTTTTACGGCCATGCGTCACTCGGAATAGAAGTAGCCGGAAAAAAGGTCCTCGTAGATCCTTTCATCTCAGCCAATCCTAAAGCGGCGCACATCAGCATCAACGAATTGAAGTTCGATTATATTTTGCTCACCCATGCCCATCAGGACCATACCCTTGATGTAGAGCATCTGCTGCAATTCAATCCGGAAGCGGTCATTGTTTCCAATGCGGAAATCGTCACTTACTACATGCAAAAAGGCTACAAAGGCCACATGATGAACCACGGCGGAAGCTGGAAATTCGACTTCGGCACAGTCAGGTATGTCAATGCCATCCACTCCAGCTCTTTTGCCGATGGCACTTACGGCGGAAATCCCGGCGGCTTTGTTATCGAAGGCGAGCACAAAAACATTTACATTGCCGGCGATACTGCTTTGACAATGGACATGAAACTGATTCCGTTGCGCACAAAACTCGATCTCGCCATACTTCCCATCGGCAGTAATTTCACAATGGATATCGACGATGCCATACTGGCTTCAGATTTCGTCGAATGCGACAAAATACTGGGCTGCCATTACGATACTTTCGGCTTTATCGAGATTGACCACGATGAAGCTATCCGGAAGTTTTACGATAAAGGCAAAGACCTCATGCTGCTTAATATCGGCGAAAGCATAGAATTATAATTTAAGAGCATGTTCCGGCTGTCCGCTGCAATCTTTACTGTTTTAAAGAAAAACAGCAAAGGATTTCCGCTGCCATCCGGGCTGGGCATTGCAACATGCCACGTGTCTTGTACCAATAAGTTTACAACACATCAAAAAATGCCACTGTATCCCGGTGGCATTTTTTTGTAGTAAAAATATTTATGGTATTTAAAAAAAATATTTTTTTTTGGCCCCTATACTAACCATCTAATCCATACAGATATGGCATCTTTATCAGAATTTGGGCACGCAAAAAACATCGCCAGCCTCCACTTATTAAACACAAGCATTGTTGTTTTAGGCGCAACATACAACCCAAGCAACCCTAAGATACTTTTAGCAAATTTACAAGCCATCTACGACACCGCTTTTGCAGCACAAGAGCGTGTAAACTATTTACTCGCGCCCTATGCTGTTGCTGTAAATGAAAGGGAAGCGATCTTCAGGTCATTGAATAAAGAATTAACCAGGCTCACAAAAGCGTATAAGGCAACCGAAGGCGTTACACAGGCGCAGCTCGACGATTTTATGACAATTGTCCGAAAACTAAAAGGGATCAAAAAATCAAAAGGAAATCCCTCAACCAACCCAAATGAGGATCAGGACAGCCATTCCATATCACAATTGAGTTACGACCAGCGTACAAACACAATGGATCTGCTGATCTCATTATTAAAGCATACGCCAAACTATAACCCTAACGAAACCGAATACCAGATCGCAACGTATGAGGCAAAAAAAACGGAAATGCTGGCTAAAACACTGGCCGTTACCGACACTTTCATTCCATTTAACAATGCGCGCAGTACAAGAAATGCAATACTATACCATGCAAATGATAATGTTGTAGACGTTGCCGGCATAGCCAAAGCTTACGTGTCCACAATCCTGGACACCCATTCAGAACAATACAAAGCAATCGCAAGGATAAGGTTCAAAAAGCGATAATCCAAATACGCACGATCCAAATCGAACAAGACAATGTCCGAATCGAACAAGACAATGTCTCAACTAAACAAAGCGCTGTGCCGAACGAAATAACCGAAGTCCAAAAAAGAAAATAGGAAAGCAAAAACCGAAAACCAAACCAAATAAAAAAACAGATACAGCAACACAGCCGTTGGACGCAGCAGCTGGTTTGGTTTTCCTTACCCCGAAACTGATAAGTTGAAATTTTGCTTATCTTTAGAACCAATTATTAAAAATCTCCTACAAGCACCAGACGGCATAAAATTATGTATAAGAAACTTTTTACTATTCTTTTAGGATCTCTTTTTTTACCGGCAGCAGCCCAGCAGGACGGATTTTGGGACAAGGAGCGGGCGTTCACAAAAGAAATAATTGTCGGCGCCGGAAAACGCGCTGTAATCAACACCGAAGAATTCCCAGTCGGAACCACAGAAGTGGTGTACAGGATTACACTGCTTGATGAAAACCAGCAGATGGCCAATAGCCTGGTATCGGTATTAAAAGCGATTCCGGACCCAACAGGCATCAGCCAGGGTTCTGCCGGAGCCGTATTGCTGCTTTCGAAAATTTCAGGTGATGACAAATGCAAATATGCGATATTCTCAAATGCCGATTGGGCGGCTGCATACAAAGAAAACGGAAGTACCGAAAAAGCATGCCTGGCGCAAAACAAGCCTTTAAATAAAGACGCTAAAAGACTGTCTATCAATAAATCTACCTGCCTCAGGTCAAATGCGATGTGGTTCGGGTTGGAGAGCAACAACTGGATCATGAACCAACGCATTGTACTGGAAGTGGTACCGTGGGTAGACAATAAATCAAGCCGCGGCTGGACGATCGAGAACAGGAAAGCAATAATAAGCCTTTGCAAAACAACAGATCTAGCAAAGAAATTACCGGATGCTGATGATTATTGTGTCTGCGTGCTTGATAAATTACAAAACAAATACCGTTCAAATGAATACCAGGCTTTGCTCGCGGCAGAAAAAACAAAAGCATTTCGCGATGCCGGCAATAGCTGCTATACCGAAACGAATGCTTCAGGAACGATTTACGACAGGCAAAGGGCAGAAGCAGCGCTTTTGACCAGGCAGCAAAAATTCGCCGAAGCAATCGCTAAATTGAAGCCCATAATAGAGGAAGGCAGGGCGAAGGTTTTAGATTATAATGCATTAGCGCTCAATTACATCTTTACAAAACAGTACGATAAAGCGATAAAACTGCTCAAAGAGGCTGAAAAAATGGACACTACTGAGTTGCTCACGCAATTGAATTTTGCGCATGCTTACTTGCTTAAAGGGAATTACAGCCAGGCAAAAGGCATCTACAAAAAGTACAAGCTTCAAAATGTCACGGATACTTTAGCGTGGACTGCAAAAGTGAAATCAGATTTCGAAGCATTCGAAAAAGCCGGATTGCCTTCTGAGGATTTTGATAACATCTTAAAAAGCCTTTAGAAGTTATGATTAAAGCCGAATACCGGAAATACACGCTCGTTTTTAAAAGGCCTTCCGGAACTTCAAGAGGTATTATGACCGATAAGGAAACCTGGTTTTTGCTGCTTCGGGAAAATGGCAAGACGGGATTAGGAGAGTGCGGACTATTGCGTGGCCTCAGCATCGACGACCGCCCGGATTATGAGGAAAAATTATCATGGGTATGCGGGAATATCCATCTGGGGAAAGATGCGCTTTGGGAAAAACTCATGGAATTTCCATCGATCCAGTTTGGTGTTGAAATGGCATTTCAGTCTTTACAAAGCAGCAATCCCTTTTTACTTTATCCGTCAGATTTTACAAAATCACAAAATAGTATCCCGATAAATGGACTCGTTTGGATGGGAGATGAGTCGTTCATGAGACAGCAAATCGAAGCAAAAATAGCTGAAGGTTTTGATTGCGTCAAACTTAAGATCGGAGCCATAGATTTTCAAAAAGAACTGCATTTATTGCGCTTTATCTGTCAGCATTTCAACGAACAACAAATCGAAATAAGGGTAGATGCAAACGGAGGATTTGATGAAAATGATTGTTTATTTAAACTACAGCAATTAGCTGAATTTAAGATTCATAGCATAGAACAACCCATTCAAAAAAACAAGCATGACAGTATGTCAGAACTGTGCAAAAACAGCCCAATTCCGATTGCTCTGGATGAAGAATTAATAGGTGTGTTTTCAACAATAGAAAAAGAGCAATTATTGCAAAAGATCAAGCCTCAGTATCTCATTTTGAAGCCAAGTTTTGTAGGTGGATTTAAGGGTGCAAAAGAATGGATTACGTTGGCTGAAAAATACAATATCGGCTGGTGGATTACTTCAGCGCTTGAAAGCAACATCGGACTCAATGCTATCGCGCAGTGGACCTACTTGCAAAACAATACAATGCATCAGGGATTGGGAACTGGCGCTTTGTATACCAATAATATCGACTGTCCGCTGGAAGTCAAAAACGGGCAATTGTGGTACGATTCCAGTAAGAAATGGGATACGGGAGATTTAATGTAATTATTTTTGATATTTCGTCAAAGACAAACGTGCCTGTTCTTGTATTTTTCGCTGCATAAAACCTGTCCAGCCCAATAACACGCCCTGAATACCAAATGCCTGTCGCGTCCATTTCCATAAATTGAAATAATCAGAATGCTTAATGATCAAACCGTCCTGAAATTCAAATGTTGCAAAGACGTGATTAATAACTTCCCTATTGGTTTTACTAAAACGATAACTGGCAATCCATCTTGCTGAACCTGATTGTTTATCAGCTTTGACATCCGAAAATTCAATTTTAAGTTCGCCTTTACTGCGCTCAATAAGCATTTCCCACATAGCTGCAACGGCTTTTCCCTTCAAAATTCCGAATACAGGATCTTCAAAAGTAATATCTTCATGATAGCAGCTTGCCATTGTTTTGGCATTTCCGGAAGCAAAAGCAGCATAAAATTCTTCAATCAGTTGTTCGTTTGGATTCATAAGTTTTAATTGTATAATGCGGAGATTTCTGCTGCGGTATCATGACTTTTCCTGGTTTTGTCGAATGCAGTAGCGAAATAAGATTTTTTGTTCACAGCTGTAAAGTTACCAATCTGGCTCGAAAATCCTTTGGAGTTTCCCTTAATATTAAAATGAATGGATTGGATCTCAATATTCTTTAATTTGATCATTTCGGCAGGCGTAAATCTGTAATAAGTCGTAATGCGGTTCCCACTTACTTCACGTTGATTTTTATCTGAACACGTAATCGTACTGTTATCAGCCAGAAATACATACGTTGTCCCGGAAATAACAAAGGCAGGGTTAGTAGTGTCGACGCTTATTTTAAGAATACCTCCTTTTTCCGATTTGCTTATCTGGATTGTCGCAATGCCGGTTAGTGCATAGTTTTCACATATAAATTCCCACGAATTTGTTGAAGTCAATGTTTGTGCGGAAGAAGCTACATATGAAAACATAAGAAATGATAACAATACTATTTTGTGATTCATATAATTATTTCTGGACTTTAGGTTGTTTCTTTTGATAAGCATCCGTCCAGTCTAAAGATTTGACCGAAGACAACTGGTTTTTATCATTCATGGTCAGGCGAAGTTCTTTATTGGCAATCTTCTTTTCATATAATGCTTTGTATCGAAAAACAGTGGTTTTTTCGGATCTGTTTTTAAAAACCTCAACCAATTCCAAATCTTTAAAATCGCCATATTTAAGACGGAATTTGAGACAGGTTTTTGTTAGTCGCTCTTTAGTCATATTGTTGATGACTGTTTGGGTCGCTTCAGACGAATTGAAAGGTTTGAATTTTGAAATATTGCAGGTCATCAGCACGCGTCTTCCAAGGTCGTACGCTTTTTCTTTAACTTCAGGATTTATATTTGCAGCAGCTACTTTAGTAATAACGGGTTCTTCAGGTTTTGTGACGGTCGCCTTTTTGGATTTGCAGCCAATCATCAAAGCAAGCGCTACAAAGAGGACTATTTTTTTCATTGTCTTTCTATTTTAGTAATAACTCAGAATCTGCCATAGCATCTTTCATTTGTGATATAAATTTAAAATAAATAATGCCAACATAAATAATACATTGGCATTATAACTTAAAATTAGTATTTACTTTTTGCTTACCACAACTGTATCTTTTTTGATGCTGCTATTTTTATCTTCTTTTTCAATACTTGCCGGAACTTCGGGCATTGGAACATTTTCGCGACTTGGGGCTGGAACTGCCGTTGGAACTTCACTGGGTACTGGTGATGGGGGCATCGGAACATCATTTTTGCAGGATACAACCATAAGTGATGTCATTCCAAGTATTGCTATTGTTCTCATTGTATGATTGTTTAATTTGAATTTTTGGTATTTTAAAATTACGATTTTTATTCCAAATAAAAAATCCCAAACTTTAAGATTGGGATTTTTGTATATAATAATATTGTTTTTAATAAAGTGGAGGGAATTGTGCCGGATTAGCTTCGCTCATCATCGCATATACTTTTTCATAAATATCTTCTGCGGATGGTTTTGAAAAATAATCCCCATCTGTACCATAAGCCGGGCGATGTGCCTTGGCGGCAAGCGTCTGGGGTTTACTGTCAAGGTAATCGTATGCATTCTGCTCATCAAGAATTTGTTGCAAAATAAAAGCAGATGCGCCACCCGGAACGTCTTCATCAATAACTAGAAGTCGGTTGGTATTCATGACGCTTTTCACAATATCATGGTTGATATCGAAAGGCAACAAGGATTGTATGTCTATAATTTCACAGTCAATACCGGTTTCAAGCAATTCTTTAGCGGCTTGCTCTACAAGCCGTAAAGTAGAACCATAAGAAACCAATGTAATATCGCTTCCTTTTTTAATCGTTTCAACGACACCAATTGGCGTTTTGAAAAGACCAAGATTGGCAGGCATTTTTTCTTTGAGTCTGTAGCCATTGAGGCATTCGATAATCAACGCAGGCTCATCCGTTTCAAGCATGGTATTGTAGAATCCGGCTGCTTTGGTCATATTTCGGGGTACGAGCACGTGGATACCGCGAATGGCGTTAATGATCATTCCCATTGGCGATCCCGAATGCCAAATGCCTTCAAGACGATGGCCTCTGGTTCTAATAATCAATGGCGCTTTTTGTCTGCCTTGTGTACGATATTGTAAAGTAGCAAGATCATCGCTCATGATCTGGATGGCATAAAGCAAATAATCGAGGTATTGGATTTCAGCAATAGGGCGCAAACCGCGCAAAGCCATACCAATTCCCTGACCCAGAATGGTCGCTTCACGAATCCCCACATCACTAACCCGGGCTTCGCCATATTTTTCCTGCATGGCTTCCAATCCCTGATTTACATCGCCAATATTTCCAGCGTCTTCACCAAAGATTAATACTTCGGGATATTTAGTAAAAATAGCGTCGAAGTTATCTCTCAGCACAACACGCGCATCAGCATCTTCAGCATTGTCATCATAAGTTGGAAGTACTTCTTTTACTGAAAAAACACATTTGTCAGATTCTGAAAAAAGATGCGAACTGAAGTTTGGCTGTATTTTGGCGGTGTAAGCCGTAATCCACTCAGCAAGTTCTGTTTTTCCATTTTCTCTGATAATCATCCTCAACACTTTACGTGCTGTCGAAAGAATGTCTTTTCTTATAGGTTCTTTTATCGCATTTAAGTCCGATGCAAACTTTTGTATGAATATTTTATTATCACTTGATGAAGCTATCGTTTCCAGTAAAGTTACCAATTCCTTTTGTTCTGATTTTATCGGATTGATAAAAGCTTCCCAGGCCGCTTTTTTTCCTTCAAGTACTTCTTTTTTTGCTTGTGCATCAATGGCATCTAAATCCTCATCTGTTGCAATACTGTAAGTTACCATCCATGACTTCATCTGTTTAACGCAGTCAAAATCACCTTCCCATTCCAATCGGTCTGCGTTTTTATAACGTTCATGGGATCCTGAAGTCGAATGGCCTTGCGGTTGCGTTAATTCGGTCACGTGAATTAAAACCGGCACATGCTCTGTCCGTGCAATTTCTGCAGCACGTTCATAAGTCGCAACAAGATCGGCATAATCCCAACCTTTTACCCGAAGTATTTCATAGCCGTTATGTTCCTGATCACGTTGAAAACCATTCAATATTTCTGATATATTTTCCTTAGTCGTCTGGTGCTTCGCATGTACAGAAATTCCGTACTCGTCGTCCCATACGCTCATGACCATTGGAACCTGTAAAACACCTGCAGCATTAATTGTTTCAAAAAATAAGCCTTCTGAAGTTGATGCATTTCCAATTGTTCCCCACGCAATTTCATTTCCGTTTTTAGAAAAATTAGAAGTATCTATACCACTTACATTTCTGTATATTTTAGAAGCTTGCGCCAATCCTAGTAATCTTGGCATTTGCCCGGCAGTAGGAGAGATGTCGGCGCTTGAGTTTTTTTGATCGGTAAGATTTTTCCAGGAACCGTCTTCGTTTAAGCTTTGCGTTGCAAAGTGGCCGCCCATTTGCCTTCCTGCCGACATCGGCTCGTGGCTGATATCGGTATGGCCATACAAACCGGCAAAAAACTGTTGTATGGTAAGTTCGCCAATAGCCATCATAAAAGTCTGGTCACGATAATAGCCAGAACGGAAATCACCATTTTTGAATGCTTTCGCCATTGCAAGCTGCGGCACTTCTTTCCCGTCACCAAAAATACCAAATTTTGCTTTTCCGGTTAGTACTTCACGCCTTCCTAAAAGGCTGCATTCCCTACTCGTGATTGCAATTCTATAGTCGTTTAATACTTCCTTTTTGAAATCCTCAAAAGTCAGGGCGGTATTGGTTTCTGCTTGTGTCATAAATGGATTTTCTTGCTTTGGAAAACAAATTTAGCTAAAAAAGTCTTTGTTTTTGTGGTGCCGCGAAAAATATGTAGATTTTGTATTCGTGAATTGATGTGTCAATTACGCTATCTGTCTGATTGTTATCGCAATAAACAATCATTAAAGGCTGTGCGATCTCAATGTTTTTTGGCAGTCACTAAAACCATTTTCTTGTAAAGAGATTAAGTAAGGTTTTTGGGCTTAATGTAATGACAAACCTTATCTTTTCCTTGTACCTATGCTGTGCGATTTCCCATCCGTTATTGCTGTAAACGGGAAGGTAAAGCTCAAAGTAATCGGGAACAAAATTAAGCCGCAAACCACTGTCGTACAAGAATAATTCTGACTGGAATTTGTTTTTTACAAATCCGGCATCACCATAAATTTCAATCCAGTTCCAAACGCTGAAACTCGCATTCGTAGTAATCATCCATTGGTTAACTGTTGCGGGTTCGAGGACCGATTTAAATCCGCCTTCCGAAAGAAAATATTGCTGGCTGAAAAAACCGGAAGTTTCCGATCTTCCGAAGAAATTGTATTCAAACAGATAATCATTGGGTTTGTATAATCCGAAATCATAAGTATCTGAGGTGAGGTTGTTCTTAAACAGGAAACTTCCCGCATAAAGCCGAAGGTTGACCTGACGGTTGCTGTCGAATAATTTGCGGTATTGTACTTCGCCGGCAGCCTTTCCGAAGGCATTAGACAATTGAACATCGGTATTGAAAGTGACTACATTGGTAATTTCTGATTTGGTATTGTAATAGCGCACATTAAAAATAGAGTAATTGTCATTGCCGTTATCTTTAACAATATCTGAATGCTCTTTTTGGATAATGTTGTAACGCAGCAAAAATCCCTGCTTTCTGTTGTCTCTGAAATCATTATCGCGGATAGCAAAATTTACCGACGGATTGATCTTAAGATACACCGCATCCGGCGCATAATGGTAGTAAGAACCACTAACGCCATAACGGATATTAAAAAGCCTGCTGTCTCTATTGTATTGATTAATTCCCAAACTGATGTTTCCCGTCAGCGATTGTGTATTAGGTGAGTATATCGGATTTACATCGAAAGTGAAAGGCTTATCCAATATTGTTTTATTGTGAAAACGAATACCAGGCGAAAGTCCGTCATACAAGTTATAAGTAAGCGTCGGAACATACAAGATCTGATTGTAATACGGATCTTCAAGATCTTTCAGGAATGCAAATTTAAAAGGCCTGTCATTGAAGAAGATTCCTTTCAATGAACGCCAATTGTTCCTGAGGTTATATTCAGGAACCTCATTTTTGTAATTCAATATAATTTTATCGGCACCTTTTCTTGGAACTGTAAACGTACTGTCTGTTTTTACATTTTCAAACCATTTTTTGAAAACGATATTTTTTCCGGTAATGCCATATACAGGAATTGGTACCGTTGTGCCGGTTTTATTTTTAATGGTAAAGGTAATGCTGTCTTTGGTTTTTGTGACTGCGTCAAATTTATAATCGATAATGTCGCGCGAATCGATAATGGTCTCAAAAAACCAGTCAATATTTTTATCTGTTCCTTGCCGCAATTGATTTTCAAAATCTGTCCGCGACACCTGCCTTGACGCATTAGTATTGTAGAATTTTTTAATATTTTCCGAAACGACATCATGCTGCAGATAATTATCAAGATACCTCAAACTCAATCCTGCTCTGTATTTGGAAGCGATTTTCTCATTGAAGCGGATTAGTGTTTCTTTGGAATCACCCAATGGCTGGTCAAGATTTTTACGCGCCATCAGCATATAATAATAGCTATATTGCTCATTAAAATCGAGATTAATGATATTATAGCTTTTCAATAATTTTAATTTAGACAGGCTGCCCATCATTTTTGCGCCGGGTTGATGCTCATCGATATAATCCATCATGGCATACACCTGAATACCGTCATAAATCCAATTGTCTTTCCTGGCATCAAGATGCAGGCTGTTTTTGAGGTAATTGTTCAGATATGTTTTTAGGAACTTCAGTTCATAGATCAATTCGTCTGTAAACGGACTAATAAAAGCGGGCAATTGATTAAGTCCGTAGAACGGATTTCTTTCATAATCAACCTGAGAAACGGTAATTTTAGCGTAAGGATAATCACCGATATTTTTATTGGCAAATTGAACCACACGATCAATTACGATTGCTTTTTGGATATCTGATAACTTATTGTCTTTTAAATTCGTAACGACATTAACTAAATTATTTTTGTAACTGTAAAATTGTGATTTCGGTTCAATAAACAAACTAAAGTCGTTACGATTTTTACCCGATAACGTATAAGAAATATCATGTGTACCAACTGTCTTTTTATTGTCATCCAAATCACTCGTCAGTTCAAATCCCGCCGGAATCCTGATGTCAACTTCATAATCGGAAATCCCATTGGCAATGTCATCCAGATTGGCGTTGCTGTATCTCAGGAAGCGATGGTTTTCATAACGCGCCGGAACAAGGAACCAATTCTTAAGGTTCATTTCGCCTTTATCGTTTCGGCCATATTTGGTAAATTGGTCACCCGGAATCTTCACGCTGTAGGTGAGACGAAGAACGACTTTTTCTCCGGCAGGAATTTTTTCTTTTAAGGATACTTCAATGAGATCGGGATTGCCTTTCGGCCTAAGCCAATTCAAAAAAGAGTTTTCACTGTCAATAATAGTTATATTATTTGTGCTGCCGCGTTCACTGTCTTTTGCAAGGTGAAAATTACGGACAAATTCATCTGAAAACCGTTTTCCCAATAGCGAATTTTTATCTGAATACGCATTGTTCCAGTCATTCAGCACGATGATGCCAATAGAATCTTTCGACTGGTTGTAATACGTAATTTCCTGAATGACATTCAATGTGCTGGTTTTCATATCTGCCTCGACGGTCATTTTCAAATGATGCTGTGCCGAAAGCCCGAAAGCCGTCAGCAACATAACAAAAAATGAAAAGAGTTTAAAAGAAGATCTCAATAGAGCACATTAAAATTAATAATTAAGTAAACGAGTCCAGCGTTTTAAAATTGTTCAAAAAAAGAAAGCTGTATGAAACAGCTTTATCTTTAGAAATTCGGACTCAAATCGTATTTCTTGTAGAATTTATCAAGCGCTTCAACTACTTCATCTTCTGTATCTACGATTTTTATGAGATCAAGGTCGTGCGGACTCACATTATTATATTTTTCGACCAATATTGCTTTGACCCAATCCATAAGTCCCGACCAAAAATCGCTGCCTACGAGGATAATTGGAAACTTTGCGATTTTCTTTGTCTGGATCAGCGTGATCGCCTCAAACATTTCGTCAAGTGTTCCAAAACCGCCTGGCATTACTACAAATCCCTGGGAATATTTCACAAACATTACTTTACGCACAAAGAAATAATCAAAGTTCAGGTTTTTATCACGGTCAATGTAAGGATTGTAATGTTGTTCAAACGGCAATTCAATATTTAAACCCACCGATGTTCCGCCGCCAAAATGCGCGCCTTTGTTTCCTGCTTCCATAATTCCGGGTCCGCCGCCAGTAATCACGCCATAACCGGCTTTACTGATTTTAAACGCGATTTTTTCCGCAAGAAGGTAAAAATGGTCTTCCGGTTTTGTACGCGCCGAACCAAAGATAGACACACAAGGTCCAATACGTCCCATCGTTTCATAACCGTTTACAAATTCGGCCATAATTTTAAAAATCGCCCAACTGTCATTCGTCCGGATCTCATTCCACGTCTTCTGCTTCAATTTGTCCTGGATGATTTTATCCTCATCATTGTCAAAATCCTGTAATCTCATATTCTGTTTTTTTATTTATTAGGCAGCAATTTCCTGCTGTCCGCTGTATCTTTTGCGCCACTGCGTTTTGCAAAAGGATGCCGCTTCCATCAGGGCTGCGCTCCTCGTCATTTAATTGGCAAAAGCGCGCTAAAGTAATTCTTTTTTCAAAAACTGAGCAGTATAGCTTTTTTTATTTTTCGCTATTTCTTCAGGAGTTCCTTCGGCTACGACTGTTCCGCCGCCTTTTCCGCCTTCCGGACCAATATCGATAACATAATCGGCAAGTTTAATTACATCCATATTGTGCTCAATAATCAGGATGGTATTGCCTTTATCTACCAATTTATTGATCACTTCCATCAGCACACGGATGTCTTCAAAATGCAATCCTGTTGTTGGTTCGTCTAAAATATAAAAGGTATTTCCTGTGTCTTTCTTGGAAAGTTCTGAAGCCAGCTTAATGCGCTGCGCTTCGCCGCCGGAAAGGGTTGTACTTTGTTGGCCTAATGTGATATAGCCCAAACCAACATCTTGTATCGTCTTAACCTTTCTGTATATTTTAGGGATATTTTCAAAAAACGGCACGGCTTCATCCACCGTCATGTCCAGGATATCCGAAATGGATTTTCCTTTGTAGCGTATTTCTAGTGTCTCCCTGTTAAAACGTTTGCCCTGACAGGTTTCACATTCTACATACACATCCGGAAGAAAATTCATTTCAATCGTTCGCACACCCGAACCTTCGCAGGTTTCACAGCGTCCGCCTTTGACATTAAAACTGAATCGCCCGGCTTTATAACCACGGATCATGCTTTCTGATGTCATGGTAAATAGTGAACGGATTTCTGAAAATACATCGGTGTATGTCGCCGGATTCGAGCGTGGTGTTCTGCCAATCGGACTCTGGTCAATATCGATGACTTTATCAATATGTTCCAGTCCTTCAATTTTCTTGTAGGGTTTCGGTTTTTTGACCCCGTTAAAATAATAGGCATTCAGGATAGGGTAGAGTGTCTCATTGATCAATGTCGACTTTCCGCTTCCCGAAACTCCGGTTACGCAGATCATTTTGCCTAACGGCAACGAAATGGAAACGTTCTTAAGATTGTTACCCGACGCACCGGTCAGTTTGATGGATTTACCATTGCCTTCCCGGCGTTTCTTTGGCACTTCTATTTTACGCTCTCCATTGAGGTATTGCGCAGTAAGTGTGTGGTGTTTTAGGGTTTCTGCCGGTGTTCCTATGCTGATGATCTCTCCGCCGTATTTTCCTGCGCGCGGACCAATATCAATGACATAATCGGCACGTTCAATCATGTCTTTGTCGTGTTCTACAACAATCACGGAATTACCGATATCGCGCAAAACTTCCAACGAATGGATCAATTTATCATTGTCTCTTTGGTGCAAACCAATGCTGGGTTCATCTAAAATATACAATACGCCAACCAATTGTGAGCCAATCTGCGTCGCCAGCCTGATACGCTGTGCTTCACCACCCGAAAGCGATTTGGAACTTCGGCTGATTGCCAGATAATCCAACCCGACATTGACAAGAAAATGAAGACGGTCACGGATTTCCTTGATGACTTCAGTGGCAATGATCTTTTGTTTTTCGGTCAGATGTTTGTCGAGTTTGTCAAACCAGTTACTCAGGTCAGCAATATCCATATCTGACAGTTCGGCAATATTCTTATTATCAATCCTGAAATACATCGCTTCTTTCTTCAGGCGCGAACCTTCACAAACCGGACATTGCACTTCGTCCATGAATTCTTTCGCCCATCGCTTGATGGTTGTTGAACCGCTTTCGTCATGCTGGTTTTTTATAAAATGCGAAATACCTTCAAATTCAATCTTATATTCTTTGGTAATGCCCATTGTTTTGGAAGCCACCGCAAATTTTTCTTTTCCGCCGTTAAGGATTGTGTCCATGGCTTCCTCCGGAATTTTCTCAATCGGATCGGTTAGCTTAAAGTCGTATTTTTCACCTATAATTTCGAGCTGCTTGAAAATCCAACTGCTTTTGTATTCACCCAACGGCACAAATCCGCCGCCTTTAATTGATAACTTCGGATTCGGAATAATTTTTTTAAGATTGATTTCATTAACGGTTCCCAAACCATTGCAATGGTCACACGCACCTTTTGGAGAATTGAAAGAAAAGAGGTTCGGCTCCGGATTCTGATAAGAAATTCCTGTAGACGGACACATGAGATTCCTGCTGAAATAGCGGATTTCATTGGTATCCTGGTCTAAAATCATCAGGATGTTTTCTCCGTGGTACATAGCCGTCTGGATGCTTTCCGACAGACGCTTTTCACTTTCCGGCGTACTCTCTATAAATATCCGGTCGATAACAATTTCTATATCGTGGGTTTTATATCGGTCGAGCTTCATGCCTGGCGTAATATCTTTCACTTCACCATTGATGCGTACCTTGACAAAACCCTGTTTGGCAATTTGCTGGAACAATTCGCCATAATGTCCTTTTCTGGCACGAATAACCGGCGCAAGGATATTGATGCGCTTTC
>Ga0247814_10000743_pt1 | contig 23203 bp, 29 predicted proteins | sample UWRJL179409R1_FD_179947 | JGI IMG/M metagenome (GOLD analysis project Ga0247814, IMG submission 179947) | Plant litter microbial communities from Arlington Agricultural Research Station in Wisconsin, United States - UWRJ-L179-409R-1 | ecosystem: Environmental > Terrestrial > Plant litter >... | reverse complement strand
TGCCGATGTAGCGCTCGTCATGCACCTGGCTGTACTCGGCGTCGTCGTCGAGCACGGGCGGCGGCACATCGAAGCTGCGGCGCCACTCCATGAACTTCTCTTCACCGTAGGTCGCGAGGGTCTCGGCCTTGTCGAGGCCCTGCAGCGAACCGTAGTGGCGCTCATTGAGGCGCCAGCTGCGCTTCACCGGAATCCACAGGCGGTCGGCCGCCTCGAGCGCGAGGTTCGCGGTCTGGATCGCGCGGGTCAGCACGCTCGTGTAGAGGATCGTCGGCTTCAGGCCGGATGCCGCCAGCAGCTCCCCCGCGCGCTTCGCCTCGGCGACGCCCTGGTCGCTGAGGCGCACATCCACCCATCCGGTGAAGAGGTTCTTCTGGTTCCAGTCGGAATTGCCGTGGCGGAGCAGGATCAGCGTGTACGTCATGCTTTCACCATAGCGCCCTCGTTGAGTCGGGTCATTTTGTCGCTTGTGACGCTCTGAGGCGACTATTTGACCCGACTCAAGGTGCTAGCGCAGGGTCTCGACGACCTTCTCGAGCGCGTCGTAGAAGGCGTTGTAGCCGCCGATCGTCGCGGCGATCTGCTCGTCGCTGAAGCCGTAGCCGGGCTGGAACAGCGACACCTCGGTGCCGCCCTCCACCTCGGTGAAAGTCGTCACGACCGGGTCGAGGCCCGGAACGAGCGGCTGGTCAGAGAGCACGTATTCGATGCGTTCGATCGGCTCGACGACGCGGTACTCGCCATCCCAGTCGATGCGGTTGCCGTCGGGCAGCAGCATGACGGCGGCGAGCTTGCCGCCCGGGCGGAGGTCCATGACGACGCTGTCGAGCGGAACCTCGACCTCCTCGGTGCCAAACCAGATCGCGAAGTGCTCTGGCTTGGTCCAGGCATCCCAGACGAGCTGGCGCGGTGCGTCGATGACGCGGGTGACGGTGAATCCATCGGTCATGATTGGTCTCTTTCTTGTAGACGGGTCAGGTAGCTGTCGAGGGCGCCGAGACTGTGTGTCCAGAACTGCTCGTAGTCGCCGATCCAGCTGGATGCTGCGGCCAACGGCGCCGCATCCAACCGGGCTGGCCGGTAGCGAGCGTCGCGTCCGCGGCTCACCAGCCCCGCAGACTCGAGTACCCCGAGGTGCTTCGAGATCGCGGCGAAGGTGAGCTCGAAGGGCTCGGCGAGCTGCCCAACCGTTGCCTCGCCGGCCGAGAGGCGCGCGAGCATGGCGCGCCGCGTGGGGTCGGCGAGGGCCGCGAAGGTGCGGCTCAGCTGGTCGGTGGGCATCTCATCCATTCTCATTCAACTAATAAGTTGAATATACTCGCGAGCCGGTTTGGGCGCAACGAGGCGTTTGCAAACGGCTCGTTGCGCCCAAACCGGCTCGCAACGCCGCTGAATCGGACTCTCGCCTTGGTTTTCCGCAGCGCGAGAGAATGGAGGCATGGTCGAGGGGCGCGTCACGAGAGGCACGACCGGCACCAACCGGCTCCGCCGCGTCGATCGCTGGATCGCGACTCTTCCCGCGCTGCGCAGCACCACCGACCCACTCGTCGTCGACCTCGGCTACGGGGCGAGCGCGACCACCAGCCTCGAGCTCTTCGACCGACTCGTCACGATCAGACCCGACCTCGAGGTCGTGGGCATCGAGATCGACCCCGCCCGCGTCGCGAAGGCGAACGAGCGGGCGAAGCCGGGAGTGAGCTTCCGGCTCGGCGGCTTCGAGGTGCCGGGCGGCAAGCCGATCGTCATTCGTGCCTTCAACGTGCTGCGGCAGTACGACGAGTCCGAAGTGCTAGAAAACTGGAAGCGGATGACCGCGCGGCTGCAGCCCGCCGGCACCCTCGTCGAGGGAACCTGCAACGAGATCGGCCGCGTGTGCTCCTGGGTCGCCATCACGCATGACGGCCCGCAATCGCTCACGGTGAGCCTGCGTCTCGCCGAGCTGGAGCGCCCGAGCATCGTCGCAGAGCGCCTGCCCAAGGCGCTGATCCACCGCAACGTCGAGGGTGAGCGCGTGCACGATTTTCTCGAAGCGCTCGACCGGCACTGGCAGTACAACGCGGGCGTCGGCGCTTTCGGGCCGAGTCAGAGATGGATCGCAGTCGCGAAGGCCATGAAGGCCGACGGCTGGCCGGTGCACGGCCCGCAGTCGCGCTGGAAGCTGGGCGAGCTCACGGTCGACTGGGAGTCGGTGAAGCCCAGCGGCTTCAGCTGGTAGCAAACACCCGCACCACCCGCCGCAGCGCACGCCCGCGACTGGCTGCGCTGCGCTGCGCCGATCGGTCGATCGCCACGAATCGCACGCGGCGAATGCCGATGAGCTGGAAGGTTCCGCGAGCGAGAATGTTTCGCACCGGCGCCCCGAACCAGCTGCGGTAGAGCACCGATGGCGTCGTCATCGCGGTGAGTACGGTGACTCGGTTGAGCCGCATGAGCCGGCGCACCAGAGCGCCACCGGGACGCGGCTCGTCGAACGCGAAGCCGGGGGTGAGCACGCGATCGAGGTAGCCCTTCATGCGGGCCGGCGGCGACATCCACCAGGTGGGGAAGGCGAGAACGAGGTGGTCGGCGCCAGCGAGCGACTGCTGCAGCGCGGCAACATCGGGGCGCGGCTCGGTCTCGAGCCGCAGCGAGCGCAGATCGTCGGCGCTCATGACGGGGTCGAAGCCGATGGCGGCGAGATCGATGAGCTCGTGGGTGTGCCCCGCTTTGTCGAGCCCGTGCCGTGCGGCGGCGACCATCGCAGAGACGAGGCTGCGGCGGTGCGGCTGGTTGTCGCTGGCGTCAGCGCCGTAGGGGTGATCGAGAATGATGAGGACGTGCATGCTGCTCCTTTGGTTGCGCATGCAACGGTTGCATATGCAACCAAAAAGATCAAGAATGGATGCATGTCCTCCGTCTCCGAGCTCGTCGCGCTGTGGTCGGCCGCCCGCCACGCCATCGCCAGCGTGGAGCGCCAGCTGGATGACGCCCTCACCCGCGAGCTCGGAATCCCGTTCACCACCTACGCCGTGCTCTGCACGATCGCCGAGCTGGATGACGGCTCGGCCGAGATCAGCCAGCAGCACCTCGCCGACGTGCTCGGCCTCGACAAGAGCAGCATCAGTCGTCACCTCGACGCGGCCGTGCGGGCCGGACAGGTGAGCAGCGCGCCCTCCGCGCAGTCGCGCCGCAGCAAGAGCATCGCCCTCACCCCCCTCGGCCGCAGCACGCTGGCGTCAGCCGAGGTGCTTGTGGACGAGCTCGCGGGCGAGCTCGAGCTTGACGGCATTGCCGGGGTGACGGGGTTCCTTCGGGCGATCGGCGAGGCCGCGCAGGGTTAGACCTCCGGCAGCAGCGCGCGAGCCTTCGTCTCATCCAACCCGGCGGCGGTGAGCAGGTCGACGAGCAGCGGCCGCAGCATGAGCACGACGACCGAGTCGGTCACCTCGGCATCACCGACGACCGTCTGCGGCCGCAGGTGGCTGGCGATGCCGCTGAGGCCGCCGCGGGCGGTGTCGGCGAGCAGCGGATCGTCGAGCGACTGGCCGAGCAACGTTGCCGACGTGGCGGTGGTGGCAATGAGCGAGGCGAGCGCGGGGCGCGGAACCCCGTCGCGCACGAGAAAGTCGATGCGGCGAGCAATGACGCGCAGGTTGCGGGTGGCGAGGTCCATGCCGCGCAGAACGCGCGCCTGCGCGTCGAGCTCCGGGCTGTGCCTGCGCTGAAACGGCGAGATGCGGGCGATCGCGCGGGCCGAGTCGAGCGACTCCCCCCAGGCGTCGATGATCGGCTGGGTGGTGCGCAGCCGCTCGAGCGCGTGCTCCGCCGTGGGCTGATCGGCGCGGTCGAGGGCGGCGGCGAGCGCGGTGAGCGACTCGGTGAAGACGGAGAAGACCCGGCGGGCATCGCGGCGGGCGAGGCGCCGCGGGTCTCGTGGAATCAGCGCCGTCACCAGCAGCGCGACCGCACCGCCGATGAGGCCGTCGAGGCTGCGCTGAAACGGACCGCCGTCGGGCACCGGCAGAATCAGCACCAGCATGGCCTGCACCCCCGCGGCAACCGCGAAGGCATTGCTCGACGACAGAAACCGTGCGGCAAGCAGAGTGATCGCCAGAACGACCGCGATCTGCCACACTCCGCGGCCGACGAGCAGAAACAGCAGCTCGCTGACCGCAATGCCAATGACGATGCCGATCGCCGACTCGAGCACCCGCACCGGGCGGGCATCGCGCACGAAGCCGAGCGCGGCGATAGTGACCGTCGCGGCGAGCAGCGGCATGGCGTGGCCGAGGGCAAAGTGCGCGATCGCGTAGGCGCCCGTGGCCGCCGCCACGATCTGCGCGATGGGCAGCAGGGAGTCGACGAGCCGCGACAGCGACGCCGACAGCTGGTTCATCGCGTGACGGCGCCGAGCCGCGGAAGGCGCGGAACGTTGGCCTCAGCACCCGCATCGGTCGGCACGATGACCTCCTGCGCGGCGGCGACGGCCTCGCCGTCCACGAGCACCACGAGGTCGGCGGCGGGGTCGACGGAGCGCTTCACTACCGCGAGCGCGATGGGGCCCAGCTCGTAGTGCATGGCGGCGGAGGTTATGAAGCCGACCTCGGCATCCGCCAGGTTCACGGCTGTGCCGGCTGCAGGGGTGACGCCGTCGAGATGAAGCATGACGAGGCGGCGCGGCGGGTGGCCGAGGTTGTGCACCTTGGCAACGGTCTCTTGCCCGCGGTAGCAGCCCTTCGAGAGGTGCACGGCGCTGCGCAACCAGTCGAGCTCGTGTGGAATCGAGCGCTCATCGACCTCGGTCGCGAAGCGCGGTCGCCAGGCGGCGATGCGCAGCGCCTCGAGTGCGAGGGTGCCGGCGGCGGGCTGGGTCTCGACGAGATCCTGCTCGACCAGCGACTCCGAGTAGTTCCAGTCGTAGTCAGCACGGCCCGAGTACTGGTGTCCCCCGCGCTGCACTGCTGCCCACGGGTCGTTCCAGACGACGACAGCGTTGGTCACCGGCAGGCCAAATGATGCGATGGTCGTGTACTTGTCGCTGACATCGGCGATCTCGACCCGCAGCATGAAGCGCATTTTCGTCAGCCAGGCGAGCAGCGGCGCGGCCTCTGACCCGTCAACGAGCAGCCACGCGGTCTCGCCGTCGTCAACGAGACGGATGGCGAACTCGACCCGACCGGTCGGGTCGAGTTGCAGGGTCTCCGTGCTCTCACCCGGCTGCAGCCCGGTGAGCGACTGCGAGGTCAGCGAGTCAAGCCAAGTCAGGCGGTCGGGGCCGCTGACGGTGATGACGCCGCGGTCGGCGAGTGAGACGACGGCCTCACCGGCCGCGAGAGCCTTCTGCTCGGCGAGGGGGTTGCCGTAGTGCTCGGGCGGCTCGCCCACTGCGCCCGCAAGCGAAGAGAAACTATTCGACACGATCAAGACTCCCTGAACTGTGGGTGCGCAGATCCTGACCGAGGGCGGCGATGTCCCAAGCCCAGAGCAGGCGATTCTCGACGAGACCGTAGATGCGGGTCGCGGCGCTGTACTGCTTCGCTCCGGCCGTGCGCACGACGGCGTCGGTTGCGAGGTCGATGCGGGGGCCCTTGATCTGGCCGAGGTAGAGCTCGGTGACGCCACTCGGGTGCACGAGGTTGACCTCGATGTCGAAGGCGTCGTTCGCGTTGCGCAGGGTTTCGACCTGCTCCGCGGTCGTGAAGGGGCGGGGTCCAACACCGGGCAGCATGCCGGGGCCGACGTCACCCGGGTCGGCCGGTCGACTCAGCCGCCAGTATCCGGTCTCTGATACGTGTGGGGTGCGGTCGTCATCTAGCAGCCAGGTGTACGAGGCGTAGTTGAGGTACGGCAGTCCGTCGTGGGTGAAGGTGAGGCGCTGGCCGAATGCGACCTCGTGCACCTCGTCACCGATCGTGTAGTGCACGACCCCGGTGCCCTCCCACAGCCCAATCAGCCAGGAGAGCGGAGCGAGCTCAGAAGGAACGCTGCCGTCGAGTTCGATCACGAGTGGCTAGCGCTGCCCTCTAAAGAGGTTGTACAGCACGACAACAGAGACGAAGCCGATCGCCAGGCTCGCGAGCACCAGCAGTCCGACGAAGAAGAGCTCAAGCGCGATGAGGGACATACCCAAAGCCTAATCGCTCAGCGCACGGCCCACAGGATCAGCGCGGCCACCGCGATGATGAGAAACGAGCCGCCCGCGCTGAGGTTGAGGCGGCCGTTGAATCCCTCCTTGCGACGCAGCGCGAGCTGAATGCAGAAGGTGAGAACAATGGATGCCGCAAGCACGATCGGCAGCCAGGTGAAGAACTCGAAACCCGGCGTCACAATCGCGACCGTCAGAGTAGCCGCGAGCACGAGGATCCACACCGGAACAACGCTCGCGATTTTGAGGGGCACCTGCCAATCTTAAGGCGCTTATAGACTGTGGGCAGTCACTTTGGAGGACCCGTTGGCGCAGCTGCTCATCCTGACCTCTGCGGGCGATACTGAAGTACTGCCCGCATTGGGGCTTCTCAGCCACAAAACGCGACAGATTCCAGCAGAACCCGCATCGCTCATCACCGCGCCCACGAGCGACCTGATCCTCATAGACGCGCGGTTCGACCTCGCCAGCGCCAAGTCGCTGTGCAAGATTCTGACGACCACGGGCGTGACCGTTCCCCTCGTTCTCATCCTCACCGAGGGCGGCCTCACCGCGGTCTCGGCGGACTGGGGAGTGGATGACGTCATTCTCGAAGGCGCCGGGCCGGCGGAATGCGACGCGCGCATCCGTCTCGCCATCGGGCGGCAGGCACAGAACCAGTCGTCATCGAAGATTCAGGCGTCGGGTGTCGTCATCGACGAGGCCTCGTACTCTGCGAAGGTGCACGGCCGCCCACTCGACCTCACCTTCAAGGAGTTCGAGCTGCTGCGCTTTCTCGCGACGCACCCCTCGCGCGTCTTCACCCGCGAGCAGCTGCTCAGCGAGGTCTGGGGCTACGACTACTTTGGCGGCACCCGCACGGTCGACGTGCACGTGCGACGCCTTCGCGCCAAGCTCGGCGACCTCGAGTCGCTCATCGGCACGGTGCGCAACGTCGGCTACCGCTTCAACGTCTACGAGGATGACGCCGAGCGCGTTCCCGCCACCGCCGTCTAGCTAGAGCCCGCGAGCCCGCAGCGCCGCGTCAACGGCAGGGTCGCCGAGCCGGCCGAGCCACTCGAGCAACCCCGGATACGCCGCGGGGTTTGCAGCGATCGCCGGCCGCAGCTGCGGCACGTCTGTGGCCAGCTGAGCGAGAACGGCGGGATCCGTCGTGGCATCCGCCGCCTGCAGCGACCGCGGGTCGATGACCGTCTTTGGTCGACGGGTGAGAACGACTACCAGAACCACGATCAGGGCGATGGGGACGAGCAGCACGACAGCCGCGACAGCAAACACGATGATCAGTTCCATAATGCGACAACGCTAGCGGCGGAGCCGCGGGCACACGCTAGGCGCGCGTACCGCGCCGCACGGCGAGACGACTGCCCAGCGCCTCGACAACCGGGCACACCGCCGCCGGGCTCGACGTCGGTCGCTCGGCGACCTCCACGAGCGCGGCGCGCGTGCGTTGGAGGTCGTCGATGCGCTCGTCGATCTCGTCGATCTTGGCCCGCACCTGATCGGTGACGTCGGCCGCGGCGCGCTGGCCACCCGTGAGGGCGGCGAACTCGCCGAGCTCGGTGAGGGTGAATCCGAGCTCTTGGCCGCGCTTGAGAAAGCGGATGTGCACGGCGTCGGCCTCGAGGTACTCCCGATAGCCGTTCGCCGATCGCACGGGTGGCGGCAGCAGGCCTGCCCGCTCGTAGAAGCGGATTGCGGATGTGCGTACTCCGGCCTGCCGCGCCAGCTCCGTGATTCTCATCTGCAGAATCCTAGGCCTGCGCTCGTGCTGCCCGTCGAGCCGAGAGCACGGCAAAGCCCTGCACGAGCGCCCACGCGAGCTCCATGGTGAGCATCGCTGCCGTCAGCGGCGACGCGCCGCCGAGCAGCGCATAGATCATGCCGAACGAGAAGAACAGGCGCGCAACGGTGTCGGCGATGCCCGCCGCGATCGTTGGCCGAACGATGCGGTACACCGCCCAGACGCTGACAATCGAGCCCATCAGGTTGGCGAACATCAGGGTGAACGCGTCGGCAGCAGAGGGCGTTGCGCCCTCGAGCCCCAGCGTGTGGTGCAGCGCCGTGAGCCCGGTGAACAGCAGGGTGGCTGTCCAGGGCAGGGCGAACAGCACGGTGATGACGAGGTCGTAGATGGCGGAATGGCGCACGATGCGAATGGCGGTAGATGTCTTCATGCCCCCAGCGTGGATGCTGCACTTAGGTGCAAGGTCAAGCTCGTTAAGCGCGCGTTCAACTGCTGGTGGCAGGATGTGGACATGGACAGCGACACCCCCGCCGCAGCAGAGATCGACGTTACCGACTCCCTCGACGAGTACGACGAGGATCTCTCGTCGAGCGTCGACGACGGAACGCTGCCCGAGGGGCGCTACCTCGACCGCGAGCTGAGCTGGCTCGCCTTCAACCAGCGGGTGCTCGAGCTCGCCGAAGACCCCGACCTTCCCCTGCTTGAACGCGCCAACTTTCTCGCGATCTTCTCGAGCAACCTCGACGAGTTCTTCATGGTGCGCGTCGCCGGCCTCAAGCGCCGCATCGCGACCGGCCTCGCCGTGCCGACCAACGTCGGCACCCCTCCCGGCGAGGTGCTCGCGGCGGTCAGCGCGAAGGCGCACGAGCTGCAGGCGCGCCACTCGCTCGTCTTCAAGGAGCTGGTGAAGCCGGCCCTCGATGAGGCAGGCATCCACATCGAGACGTGGGCTGACCTCGAAGAGAGCGACCGCGTCAAGGTCGACGAGATCTTCAGCGACCAGATCTTTCCGGTGCTCATGCCGCTCGCCGTCGACCCGGCGCACCCCTTTCCATACATCTCCGGGCTCTCGCTCAACCTCTCTATTCGGGTGCGCAACCCGAAGACCGACAAGGTGGAGTTCGCGCGCCTCAAGGTGCCAACCGTGTTGCCCCGCTTCGTTCAGCTGCCGGATGACGGCTCGGGCCGCCTGCGCTTCATCCCCATCGAAGACCTCATCAGCAACCACCTCGGCGAGCTGTTTCCCGGCATGGAGATTCTCGAGCACCACGAGTTTCGCGTCACCCGCAACGAGGATGTCGAGGTCGACGAAGACGAGACAGAGAACCTCATCCAGGCGCTAGAGAAGCAACTGCTGAGCCGCCGTTTCGGCCCCCCTATTCGCCTCGAGATCACCGACGACATGGATGACGTCACCCTCGGCCTTCTCGTGCGCGAGCTCGATATCACCGAGCAGGAGGTCTACCGGCTGCCCGCCCCCCTCGACCTCGGTGGACTCTTTCAGCTCATGCGCATCGAGCGCCCCTCGCTCAAGTACCCGAAGCGAGTGCCGACGACGGCCGCGCAGCTGCTGCCGAGTGAGCCGAACGCGACGCCGAACATCTTCGCCTCGATTGCCCGGCAAGACGTGTTGCTGCACCACCCATACGAGTCGTTCTCGACGAGCGTGCAGACATTTCTCGAGCAGGCGGCCGCAGACCCGAACGTGCTCGCCATCAAGCAGACGCTCTATCGCACCAGCGGTGACAGCCCGATCGTCGAGGCGCTGATCGCCGCCGCGCAGGCGGGCAAGGCCGTTCTGGCCCTCGTCGAGATCAAGGCGCGCTTCGACGAGACCGCCAACATCTCGTGGGCACGCAAACTCGAGAAGGCCGGCGTGCACGTCGTCTACGGCCTCGTGGGCTTGAAGACGCACTGCAAGCTCGCCCTCGTGATTCGCCAAGAGCGCGGTGTGCTCAAGCACTACAGCCACATCGGCACGGGCAACTACAACCCGAAGACCAGCCGCATCTACGAAGACCTCGGCCTGCTGACCGCAGACCCGGTGGTTGGCAAAGACCTCACCCGCCTCTTCAACGAGCTGTCGGGCTATGCCATCGAGAAGAAGTTCAAGCGCCTGCTGGTTGCCCCGCTGCACCTGCGCAAGGGCCTGCTCAAGCGCATCGACGCCGAGACCGAGAACGCGAAGGCTGGGTTGCCCAGCGGCATCCGCATCAAGGTCAACTCGATCGTCGACGAGGCGATCATCGACGCGCTCTACCGCGCGAGTATGGCCGGCGTTCCGGTCGACCTCGTCGTGCGCGGCATCTGCTCGATCAAGCCGGGCGTGCCGGGGCTGAGCGAGAACATTCGGGTGCGGTCGATTCTCGGCCGCTACCTCGAGCACGCGCGACTCTTCGCCTTTCACAACAACGGCGACCCGCAGTACTTCATCGGCAGTGCCGACATGATGCACCGCAACCTCGACCGCCGCGTTGAGGCGCTGGTGCGTCTCGTGGTTCCCGCACACCTCAAAGAGATCGACGACATCTTCGACCTCGCCATGGCCGATACGACGACCTCGTGGTCGCTGCACGAAGACGGCGGCTGGACGCGCGCGAGCCGCAATAGTGACGGCGTGCTGCTCGATGACCTGCAGACTGTTCTCATGAAGAAGATCGCCGCACGCAAGCGAGTCGGAGCCGCCCGGTGACGGTGGCCGCGCCGGTGCTCGCTGCCGGCGCCCTCTGCTGGCGCATCGTCGACGGCAAGCTGCGCGTGCTCGTCATCTACCGCGGCGATCGCGCCGACGTGTCGCTGCCCAAGGGCAAGGTCGACCCGGGTGAGTCGCTGCCCCAGACCGCGGTGCGCGAGATTCTCGAAGAGACCGGGCTTGCCATCACCCTCGGCGCTCCGCTGGGCACCGTCGACTACCAGTTGCCCAGCGGGCGCGACAAGGTCGTGTACTACTGGGCGGCAGAGGTGAGCGACGAGGCGATTGCCAACTCGACCTTCGTAGCCAATGCCGAGGTGGCATCCCTCGCGTGGGTATCGCCAAAGAAGGCGCGCGCCAGCCTGAGCTATGCGCATGACATCGACGTGCTCGAGCGCTTCGAAGAGCGACTCGCGAACCGCAACGCCCGCACGTTCGCGATCATCAGCCTTCGGCACGGCAAGGCAGTGCCGCCCGAGCTGTGGGACGGCCCGGACGCCACCCGTCCGCTCATGCAGCGCGGGCAGGACCAAGCCGCGAGCATCGCCCCGGGCATCGCCGCCTACGGGCCGCGCAAGCTCATCAGCAGCACGGCAGCCCGCTGCCTCGCGACGATCGAGCCGCTCGCCCGGTTGCTCGAGCGATCCGTCACGTCGACGGCGGCCATCAGCCAGGACGCCCACGAATACGGCCAGTCGGATGTCGGGTCGATTCTGCTCAAACGCCTAGCCAGCAAGAAAACGGCCGTGCTCTGCAGCCACGGCCCGGTGCTGCCAGAGATCATCGCCGAGGTCGCTCGGCTCACCGGAGCGAGCTCGCAACCTGCCCTTCGCAACGCCGCGATGCTCTCGACGGCGGAGTACACGGTTCTGCACCTCTCGGTCGAGAATCCCACCGGCGGCATCGTCGCCATCGAAACGCACGGGGCGGCAGCCGCCTAATTGCAGGCGTCGCGGGCAGACTTCGCTGCTCGTTTACCTCCCGTTCACCAACGGGGACGAACGTGGTTAACCACAGGACATAGCTTCAATCTCTGGGTCGCACCGGCCCGCATCCTGAAACCACATTCCCGAAGGGAAACCAGTGAACAACAAGTTCATGCGCCTCGGCAGCATCGCCGCCCTGGCTATCGCCGGCAGCCTCGTTCTGTCGTCGTGCGCAGCAAACGAAGACGTACCCGCCGAGGACACCACCAGCACCCTCGCCGGCACCATCGACGGCTCGGGCGCTTCGTCGCAGGGCTCGGCTCAGGAGGCGTGGATCTCCGCGTTCCAGACCGCAAACCCCGACGTCACCATCACGTACGACCCCGCCGGCTCCGGCGCGGGCCGTGAGGCATTCATCGCTGGCGGCGTCTCGTTCGCCGGCACCGACTCCTCGCTCAAGGACGAAGAGATCGAGGCTGGCTTCGCCGGCTGCGTCGCCGAGTCTGGCTACATCGAGGTTCCCGTCTACATCTCCCCCATCGCCGTGATCTTCAACGTGGAGGGTGTTGACGAGCTCAACCTCGACGCTGCGACCCTCGCGAACATCTTCAAGGGCTCCATCACCAGCTGGGACGACGCGGCCATCGTTGCGCTCAACCCCGACGCTGAGCTGCCCGCCGCCCCGATCACCGCCGTGCACCGCTCGGACGACTCGGGAACCACGAAGAACTTCGCGGACTACCTGAACAAGGTTGCCCCCGAGGTCTGGGACGCCGCTCCGGCCGACCCGTTCCCGTACACCACCGGTGAGGGCGCCCAGGGCACCTCGGGTGTTGTCGAGGCAGTCACCAACGGCACCAACACCATCGGCTACGCGGACGCCTCTAAGGCCGGCGACCTCGGTGTTGCAAAGATCAAGGTCGGCGACGAGTTCGTTGGCTACACTGCTGAGGCAGCTGCCGCAGTCGTCGCCGAGTCCCCCTTCGTTGAGGGCCGCGGAGAGACCGACCTGGCGATCAAGCTGGACCGCAACACCACCGACCCGAGCCACTACCCGCTCGTTCTGGTGAGCTACATCATCGCCTGCGGCGAGTACGAGGACGCTGAGACGGCTGCTGTCGTCAAGGGCTACATCAGCTACCTCGCGAGCACCGAGGGCCAGGCGGAGGCTGCTTCGTCGGCCGGCGCTGCACCGCTCTCGGCTGACCTTGCTGCCAAGGTTGCTACCGCGATCGCGACTATCAAGTAACACCAGTTGCACCCCTGGCGGGCTGTGACCCGCGTGCATTGCACGCGAGGTTGCAGCCCGTCAGACTGGGGTCAGGCCCCATCCGTTTCACCCAACCCCGACATCCAAGGGCACCAGGAGCTCCACGAATGACGACAGCGACAGCGTCGCCCAAGGCCCCGCAGCGGCTGGCAGACCGGATCTTCTCCGGCTCCTCCCTCGTCGCCGGCATCCTCATCCTCGTTGCCCTCGCGGCGGTCGCGATTTTCCTCGTGGCGCAGAGCATCCCCGCGCTCGTGGCCGACCCGAAAGAACTCAAGGGTGAGCCAGAGAGCTTCTGGGCCTACGTTGCCCCGCTCGTCTTCGGCACCATGTGGGCCGCATTTCTCGCGCTGCTCATCGCGCTGCCGCTCTCGCTCGGCATCGCCCTCTTCATCTCGCACTACGCCCCGCGCCGCGTCGCTCAGGGCCTCGGCTACATCATCGACCTTCTGGCCGCCGTGCCGTCCGTCGTCTTCGGACTATGGGGCATCAAGGTTCTCGCGCCGATGGTCGTGCCGCTGTACACCTGGCTCACCGAGAACCTCGGTTGGCTGCCCTTCTTCACCCCGCCCGTCTCTGGGACCGGCCGCACCGTGCTCACCGTCGCCATCGTGCTCGCGGTCATGATCATCCCGATCATCACGTCGCTGTGCCGCGAGGTCTTCTTGCAGACACCCGTGCTGCACGAGGAGGCCGCGCTGGCCCTCGGTGCAACCCGCTGGGAGATGATCCAGATGGCCGTGCTGCCCTTCGGCCGCCCCGGCATCGTCTCTGCCGCCATGCTCGGCCTCGGCCGCGCCCTCGGCGAGACCATGGTCGTCGCCATGGTGCTCTCGCCCGCCGTGCTCATCACCTTCGTCGTGACCAGCTCGCAGAACTCGCCGACCATTGCCGGCAACATTGCCCTCAACTTTCCCGAGGCCCACGGCATTGGCGTCAACGCGCTCATCGCGACCGGCCTGATCCTGTTCGGCATCACCCTGCTCATCAACTCCGTCGCCCGCGCGATCGTCAACCGCCGCAAGGCATTCTCTGGAGCCAACTGATGACGACCACGACGACACCGGCGGGGATCACCAACTCCCTCACCACGGGACGCCTCCCCAAGGGCGCCCCCTGGCTGATTCTCGGCGCCAGCTGGGCGGTGCTGCTCGTCGCCTTCGGCTTCGTCAAGGCGGCCCAGCCCGACAGCGAGTACAACATCGCCGCGGCACTCTTTCTCGGAACGATCCTCTTCGACGTGCTGCTGGTGATCTTCGCCCTGCTCGTCGAGGGCGCCCGCCAGGCCCGCGACCGCCTCGTCACCTCGCTGGTGGCAACGGCGTTCATCGTCGCGCTACTGCCGCTCGTCTCCCTGCTCTTCACCGTCGTCAGCAACGGCCTCGCCCGCTTCGACGTCGACTTCTTCAGCAACTCGATGCGCAACATCGTCGGCGAAGGCGGTGGCGGACTGCACGCCATCACCGGCACCCTGCTCATCACCGGAATGGCGGCCCTCATCTCGGTGCCCGTCGGCCTGCTGACCTCGATCTACCTCGTCGAGTACGGGCGCGGCCCCCTTGCCAAGGCGATCACCTTCTTCGTCGACGTGATGACGGGAATCCCGTCGATCGTGGCCGGACTCTTCGCCTTTGCACTGTTCTCGCTGCTGTTTGACGACCCGGGCATCCGCTTCGGTTTCGGTGGATCTATCGCCCTGTCGCTGCTGATGATCCCTGTGGTCGTGCGCTCGAGCGAAGAGATGCTGAAGATCGTTCCGAACGAGTTGCGCGAGGCCGCCTACGCCCTGGGCGTGCCGAAGTGGCTGACGATTCTCAAGGTCGTGATTCCGACGGCCATCGCCGGCATCGCGACCGGTGTGACGCTGGCCATCTCGCGCGTCATCGGCGAGACCGCGCCGCTGCTGCTCATTGCGGGCCTGAGCACGAGCATGAATTACGACCTGTTCAGCGAGCGCATGGCGTCGCTGCCGGTCTTCGTTTACACGCAGTACCAGAACCCCGGCACCGACGTGCAGGCCTACCTCGACCGTGCGTGGGCGGGTGCACTGACGCTGATCCTCATCGTCATGGCGCTCAACCTCATCGCCCGCCTGATCGCCCGAATCTTCTCCCCCAAGCTCGGTCGCTAGACCCACTACCTAAGGAACCCTGTGTCCAAGCGCATCGAAGTCAACGACCTCAACGTCTATTACGGCAAGTTCAAGGCCGTCGAAGACGTCTCCCTCACCATCGAGCCCCGCACGGTCACGGCTTTCATCGGCCCCTCCGGATGCGGCAAGTCGACCTTCCTTCGCACGCTCAACCGCATGCACGAGGTGATCCCCGGCGCGCGCGTCGAGGGCGAGGTGCTCATCGACGGCAACAACCTCTATGGCCCCGGTGTCGACCCCGTGCTCGTTCGCCGCCAGGTCGGCATGGTCTTTCAGCGCCCGAACCCCTTTCCCACGATGTCCATTCGCGACAACGTGCTCGCCGGTGTCAAGCTCAACAACCGCCGCATGTCGAAGAGCGAGGGCGACGACCTCGTTGAGAAGTCCCTGCAGGGAGCAAACCTCTGGAACGAGGTCAAGGATCGCCTTGCCCTCCCCGGATCCGGCCTCTCGGGCGGACAGCAGCAGCGCCTCTGCATCGCGCGCGCCATCGCGGTCAGCCCTGAGGTGATCCTCATGGACGAGCCATGCTCTGCGCTCGACCCGATCTCGACGCTCGCCATCGAGGACCTCATCGAAGACCTCAAGCGCGAGTACACGATCGTCATCGTCACCCACAACATGCAGCAGGCGTCGCGGGTCTCTGACCGCACGGCCTTCTTCAACATCGCGGGCACCGGTAAGCCCGGCAAGCTCATCGAGTACAGCGACACCAACACGATCTTCTCGAAGCCGAGCGTGCAGGCGACCGAGGACTACGTGTCGGGCAAGTTCGGATAGTCGGTAGATGCACGAAAAAGCCCCGGTTCTTGACCGGGGCTTTTTCGTTGACTTAGACCAGCGAGGCGAGCTGCACGATCGGTGTCGTGGTCGGCTGCTCCGAGCCGCCCGCCGGCTCGACCGTGATGCCGACGGTGTCTCCGAGCTCCATCGTGCCCTCGAGCACTCGCCAGGTTTTGTCTACCGGGCTGGTGGCGATGAACCCTGCCGAGCGCGCGCCCTCTGCACCGATGTACCAGAGCTGGTAGACGCTGCCGTCAGGGAGGGTGTGCACGCCCTCCATGACGACAGCAGAGGTTGCTAGGGCCTCCGACCAGACCAGCGTCGCCGTGCCGCCACCGGTGACCTCCGCCGCTAGCTCGCGCTTGTCGGTGGCGGTGTCGATCGCGGCTAGTTGCTGAGCCTGGAAGCTGGGTTCGGGGTGCAGCGAGGTTGTTCCCACCAGCACCCCGCCGACGATGAGCGCGGCCGCCGCAGCGAGTGTGGCGACGGTGGAGGCGGTGCGAGACCAGCGAGCACGGGCCTTCGTCTCTGCGCGGGTGGGGGCGACATCCGTCTCGATCGGGGCGAGCTGCGGGGTGAGCGCCACCTGTGCGAGCAGGCGCTGTCTGAGTTCTGCGCTCGGCGTCACCGGGGGCGCTGCGAGGCCGAGAAGCACGGCGGTGTCCTGCAGCTCTGTTGCCTCGTTGCGGGCCTCCTGCGAGGCATCCAGCGCTTGTTCGTAGGCCTCGCGGTCGGCCGTCGAGACGGCGTCGAGGGCGTAGGCGCCCGACAGGTCGCCCGAGTCGTTCTTCGTCACGATGCCACCCCCAATTCGTCTCTCAGCCGGATCATGCCGTCACGCAGCCGGGTTTTGATGGTGCCAACCGGAATGTGCAGCATCTCTGCAACCTCGGTGTGACTGTATCCGCCGTAGTAGGCGAGGGTAACCGCTTGGCGCTGCAGGTCGGTGAGCCGACTCATCGCCACCTTGACCCGCTCGTGCTCGATGGTCACCTCGACGCTCTCGGCGACGCTGTCGTAGTCGGGGGTGAAGTCGCGGATGCCGACCTTCGTGTCGCGATCGCGCGACGACTGCGCAGAGCGCACCCGGTCAACCGCGCGGCGGTGGGTCATGGTCATCATCCAGGTGGTTGCGCTGCCCTTGGCAAGGTCGAAGCGCGTCGCGTTCTGCCAGATCTCGAGAAATACCTCTTGGGTGACCTCTTCGGACTGCGCGGGGTCGCGCAGCACGCGGCGCACGAGCCCGAGCACCCGGGGTGCCATGAGGTCGTAGAGACGGGCGAACGCCTGCTGGTCTCCGTCGGCGACGCGCGCGAGCAGAGCGTCGGCGGTTTCGGCGGCTGCCGATTGTTCGCCCTGGCTCTGCTCCGAGGTCGACATGAGCTTTAGCATGCCAGTAGTTCGCGGCCGTGCCCAGAAGCGCTTGGATCTGCGCAGAAAGTCGGGTGCCGGACCGCAGAACGCCTCTCGGCGCAAGGCCGCTCGAAGCGGCTATTAGTGGAGCCCGGGGTTACCGCGGCCCGGCCTGTCTATTTTAACAACACGGATGCCGTGCTATTCCAGAGAGCCCGCCCGGTGCAGCCGCGCACAGGCCGCAAACTCCTCCGCCAGCTGGGTGAAGCGCAGCGATCGCGTGGTCAGCTCGGAGCCCCGCTCGGAGTTCGTGACATCTGCGTCATCCGCGACGCTCGCGCAGCCGGCAGCCTCGACGCGGCTAAACGCAGCCGCGCGGTCGAGCGCTGTGGCGAAGTCACCGCGAAACAGCCCTCGCAGAATCTGGTCGGCGAGTGCCGTGATCTCGTCGGGGCCGGTTGGCAGCGGGGCACCGGCGACGAGGGTGTCGATGGTTCGCAGCACCTCCGCTCCGCGCTGAAAGAGGTAGCTGGTGCCGGTCGGATCCTGCCGAATCAGCAGCCGCACGAGGTAGATGCGCCACAGGGCGCCCGGCAGGCTGCGCGGGCTGGAGCGCGCCCAGAGTTCGGCGAGCGCATCGAGGCCGTGCTCGTCGGTGTAGGCGACGAGGCGGTCGATGACGGCCTCGTCATCCGTCTCTCTCGCCCTGTTGACGAGCGCCGCGGCCGTGTCATGTGCGAGCCGCATGATCTGCGCAGGGTCGTCGCCGCCCACGAACTCGTCGAACTTCTCGTTCGAGTACTGGGTGGGTTTGTGGAACTGATCAGACACCTCTCAACGGTACCCCCGTAGGTTGGAAGCATGAGACTCGTGCTGCCCGTCATCGCCGTGCTGCTGCTCGCTGGCTGCTACCCGACGCAGGTGCAGCCCAACGACGTGGATGCCGATCGCCTCGACGCCCTCGTTGCCGAGTCGGTTCTCGCTGGCGGCAGACCGCACCCGGCCGAGGCGAACCGCACGTCGGCCAACGCGAACGCGAAGCGCGCGCACGTCGACGGGGAGCAGAACTGGAGCACCGGCGGCGGGTCAGAGACGTGGGCGCTGACGCGAGAGCTGCTCACCGAGCTGCGCGCTGATGGCTGGATCGTCACCCTGCAGAACTGTCGTGCGACCACTGAGGGGCTCACCTCGGCCGACATCGTGGCTCTCAAGCAACTCGACGACTTCACCGCGGGCATGCTCGTCACGCTCGACGCGGACGGCGCTCAACTCACCGCCTACGCGCCCTTTCACGAGGAGGACGCCAACCCGTGGGGTCCCCTCGACGCCCAAACCGACGGATGCCTGGACACCCCCACAGAACCCACCACAGACACGACGACCAACACCCGCACGACCGTGGGCCTGTTCTACCTTCGCGACGAGTAACCCGTCTAGAGCAGCGCGAGCTCGTGCTGGAGCATCGACTGCAGCTGAGCCACCAGCTCCAGCTCGGCGGCGATCGCCTGGCCGGTGGCGCCACCATCGAACGCCGTGGTGATGAGCTCGTTGAGCGCTGAGGTGGTCTTCCAGCTAAACGCGCCCGCGCCGAGCGAGTGCACGGCAGCAGCACCGTTGGAGCGCACCGCCTGCGCCAGCCGCACCGTCACGTTCGGCGCAATGCCCGCGGCGGCGAACTGGTCGGCGACTGCCGCGACATCCCACATCTCGTTCATAGGTACAGCGTCGCGCTTCGGGGCGCGCAAAGCGATGGGGAGCACTACCCACCCGCTACGCTTAGAAGTCACGGGCCTGTAGCTCAGCTGGCAGAGCATCGGACTTTTAATCCGCGGGTCGTGGGTTCGAGCCCCACCGGGCCCACTGGATCGATCGGGCACATCGTGCTCTAGCGATTCGTGCTCCCGATTGCAGGGATCCAAGGGCACCCCGATCCAGCTCTGAGGCAGCCATCAAACAGCGCCGCCACAGAGTGACACCACTTTCGCTTGACATGACACCACTCTGGTGTCATATTGGTGGCATGGAACTTGATCAGTACGTCACCGACCTCCAGCGTCAGCTGGCGAACGCCGCAGAGAACGGCGGCGACGAAACCCGTGCCGCCGCAGAGCGCATCGCCGCCGGGCTCGATGCGGCGACGCGACTCGTGCTGCTCGACGCGCTCTCCGCGGCGGTCGGTGAGATCACGCGTGATCTCGCGCCGGCATCCGTCGACCTGCGTCTTCGTGGACGCGAGGTCGAGTTCGTCGTCGCCCACGCGGGTGCAGAGGTCGAGGAGGTTGCCGTCGACCTCGACGACGTGAGCTCCTCGCGCACGACCCTTCGACTGCCCGACGCCCTCAAGGCCAAGGTCGACGAGGCGGCAGCCGCCGAGGGCCTCTCGGTCAACACCTGGCTGGTGCGAGCGGTCGCGGCTGCCCTGCAGCCGAAGCAGCGCCGCGCGGCGCAGCGCAGCATCCTCTCTGGCGACAACTTCGCCGGCTGGGCGCGGTAACCGCACCCGCCCGCCTTACTCACCTCAACAAACCACACCCACAGAAAGGGATGCTTCGCCATGCCCACGTTCGCTACACCCAGTCCCATTGACCTCGCCATCGGCCTCTCGGTCGGAGCCGTCGAGATCATCGCCACCGACCGCACCGACACCGTCGTGACAGTCACCCCGACCAACGCCGCCAAAGACACGGATGTGCGGGGTGCAGAGGCAACCACCGTCGACTTCGACGGCAGCCGCCTCACCATCAAGGCACCCAAGCCGCGCTTCACCATCGTCGGACCTTCCGAGTCGATCGAGATCAAAGTTGAGCTTCCCACCGGCTCGCGCCTCACGGCCGAGATGGCGATGGGGGCAGTGCGCAGCACCGGCCGCCTCGGCGCCACCCGCATCAAGGCATCGCACGTCGCACTCGACACCACCGGCGACCTGTGGCTGCGCGCCAACCACGGCAACGTCGAGGTGAACGCCATCGACGGCGACGCCGAGATCACCGCCGACCACGGGCAGATCCGCCTTGGCGCCGTGAGCGGCCACGCCACACTCAAGGCGTCGCACGGCAGCCTCGACATCGGCGAAGCCGGTGGCGAGGTCGACGCGAAGCTCTCGTACGGCGATGTGGAGATCGGCAGCGCACTCGACGCGGTGACGGCGAAGACTGCCTATGGAAGCATCCGCCTTCGCGAGGTGTCGAACGGATCGATCAGCGTCGACAGCGGCTATGGCCAGCTGACGGTCGGCGTGCGCGAGGGAGTCGCGGCCTGGCTCGACCTCTCGTCGAAGAACGGCCGCGTGCGCAACGACCTCGCCGGCGACGCGGCCCCCACGGCCGCAGAGCAGACCGTCTCGGTGCGCGCCCGCACCCAGTTCGGCGACATCACAATTCAGAGAGGAACCTCCGCATGATCGAGATCAGCGCCCTGCGCAAGTCATACAAGAACAAGGTCGTGCTCGACGGAATCGACCTCAGTGTCGCCGCCGGCACCGTCACAGCCCTGCTCGGCCCGAACGGGGCAGGCAAGACGACGACCGTGCACATTCTCAGTACCCTCGTTCGCCCCGATGGTGGCACCGCCATCGTCAACGGTGCGGATGTCGTCAAGAACCCCAACGCCGTGCGCGCCGCAATCGGCCTCACCGGCCAGTTCTCGGCGGTCGACAAGCTGCTCACCGGGGAGGAGAACCTGCTGCTCATGGCACGCCTGCGCCACCTCGGTGCCGCGCGTGGCAAGAAGCGCGTGGCAGAGCTGCTCGACCAGTTCGACCTCACCGAGGCGGCGCGCAAGCCGATCTCGACCTACTCCGGCGGCATGCAGCGCCGTCTCGACCTGGCGATGACCCTGGTGGCAGCGCCGAGCGTCATCTTTCTCGACGAGCCGACCACCGGTCTCGACCCGCGCAGTCGCCACACCATGTGGGACATCGTGCGCGGCCTCGTCGCCGACGGCACGACCGTACTACTCACCACTCAGTACCTCGACGAGGCCGACCAGCTGGCGAACCGCATCGCCGTGCTCGACGGCGGCCGCATCGTCGCCGAGGGCACCCCGGCCGAGCTCAAGCGGCTCGTGCCCGGTGGGCACATCGAGCTGCGCTTCGGCACGGATGCCGCCATCGAGACCGCAATCCGCGTGCTCGAGAACAGCACCCGCGATGACCTCGTGCTCACGGTGCCGTCGCAGGGCGGGGTCGCGTCGCTGCGATCGGTGCTCGACCGCCTCGATGCCGCTGGGGTCGACGTTGACGACCTCAGCATCCACACGCCTGACCTTGATGATGTCTTTTTCGCACTGACAGGAGCAAAGAAATGACCTACGTAATCTCAGACTCTGTGACGATGCTGCAGCGCAACCTGCTGCACATCGTGCGCTACCCGGGACTCTCGGTGTTCACTATCCTCGGCCCGGTCGTAATCCTGCTGCTCACGGTATTCGTGTTCGGCGGCACGCTCGGGGCGGGCCTGCCAGGGGTGGAGGCCGGCGGTGGGCGCGATGCCTACCTCGCCTACGTCATGCCGGGAATCCTCATCATCACGATCGCCGGCACCGTCAGCGGCGTCGCGATCACCGTCGCTATGGACATGACCGAGGGCATCACTGCGCGCTTTCGCACGATGGCGATCTCGCGCGCCGCGGTGTTGACCGGGCACGTGATTGGCAACACCATCCAAGCGGTCATCGCGGTTGCCCTGGTGCTCGGGGTCGGCGTGCTCGTCGGGTTCCGGCCGACGGCCACCCCGCTCGAGTGGCTCGCCGCTGCCGGTCTCATCGTGCTCATCTCCTTCGCCCTCAGCTGGGTTGGCGTCGCCATGGGGATGCAGTCGAAGACCGTAGAGACCGCCAGCAACCTGCCGCTGATCCTCACGATCCTGCCGCTGCTCGGCAGTGGCTTCGTGCCGACCGTGTCGATGCCGCAGTGGCTGCAGGTCTTCGCGCAGAACCAGCCATTCACGCCCTTCATCGAGGCCATTCGCGGGCTGCTGCTCGGCACGCCGCTCGAGCTGAACCTGTGGTTGGCGATCGGCTGGAGCGTGGTGATCGCCCTCGGCGGCTACATCTGGTCGATGGTCATCTACGAGCGCAAGTCGGTTCGTTAGGGCAGCGGGGGCGGCATACACCGCCCCCGCTGTTCTCGGCAAGCTCTGCCGGCCGGGGGTTAAATCGTGAGAATCTGGTGTAACACCCCCGACCGACGGAGCAACAGAGTGCCACCCACTAGCGCGCGCGAGCGTACGCGCCTTGAGGAGTGCTCGAGCGAGCCGATTCGCACCCCGGGCAGCATCCAGCCGCACGGCGTGCTTGTCGGCTTCGACCGCGAGACACGGCGCGCGGTCGTCGTCAGCGAGAACGCCGAGGCGTTCTTCGGCGTCGCACCGGCAGGCATCCTCGGCCAGACCGCAGAGCAGTTGCTCGGCGAGGCGGTGATTCCCGGGCTCGTGCTCGCCGCGGAGGGCGCCAACCCCCGTGACCTCGAGATCGACGGACGCCTCTACGACGCGATCGTTCACCGCGACGGCCCGATGTCGTTTGTCGAGCTTGAACCACAGCAGCTCGACTTCAACGAGCGCGACTACGCCTCAGCCACCTTCGCTGCGGCCCACCGTCTGTCGCAATACTCAGACCGCACCACGCTCCTCGAGCAGATCACGCAGGAGTTCGCACGGCTCACCGGTTTCAACCGCGTCATGGTCTACCACTTCTACGACGACGGGCATGGCGAGGTCGTCGCTGAGACTCGCACCGAGGGAATGGAGCCCTACCTCGGGCTGCACTTTCCGGCATCCGACATTCCCGTGCAGGCTCGCGCCCTCTACCTGACGAAAGTCTCGCGGGCCATCGTCAGCACGGTCAGCGCCCCGGTTCCGCTGCTTTCGACCACCACCGCGGATGTCGACCTCACCCACGCAGAATTGCGCGCCGTCTCGCCGTTTCACCTGCAGTTCATGCGCAACATGGGTCAGGCCTCGACCGTCTCGTTCTCGCTGATTCACGGCGGGCAGCTCATCGGCATGATCACCTGCGCGAGCAACACCGAACGGCGCCTGCCATTTCTCGTGCGCCGCAACCTCGAGGTGCTCGCCAACCAGCTCGCGCTGCAGCTCGGTGCGGCGGTCGAGATCGCCGCTCTGCAGCACCGCACCCAGGCACAGCAGCTGCGCATGA
>Ga0247814_10000742_pt1 | contig 23206 bp, 25 predicted proteins | sample UWRJL179409R1_FD_179947 | JGI IMG/M metagenome (GOLD analysis project Ga0247814, IMG submission 179947) | Plant litter microbial communities from Arlington Agricultural Research Station in Wisconsin, United States - UWRJ-L179-409R-1 | ecosystem: Environmental > Terrestrial > Plant litter >... | reverse complement strand
ATTGTAGAAATCCTTGAAAATAAAAAGCCCGCTGTAATCCTAATGATCGCAGCGGGCTTTTTATTTTATGATAATTTGCTATTCTTCTGAAAATTTAATTGGAGGGCTTTTCTTCATGATAGCAGCTAATATCAAAGCGAACACACCGTAAACTGCTAGAGAGATACCAAAGCTTGTTATTACGTTTTTAGGCGTGATCTTTAATTTCTCTGCATTGTTTCCATTCTTAGCCATCGCCTCATCAATCTGTTCTTGACTTGCGTTAAACTTTTTCATCATAGCAACTGTATTCTCATCAATTGCAGCACCCGCTTTAACCGGTAGTTCAGGATCAATAACAGTCATCAGTACAACGTTATAAACCGTAGATAAAGTTGCGATAATAAGGCCCATTACTAAAAACGACTTAAAAGCCTCACCAAACGTCCAAAATCCACCAACTTCCGTTCTTACTGTCTTTCCAGCGTAAACTAAAAGTCCGATGAACAATATGAATAATCCTAAACCGAGCCAAATGCTGGTGTATGCCATTAAAGGATCTACAAAATAGATCACGAGCGACAATACAACGCTAACCAGGCCGATAATTAAGCCATTTTTAGCCGATAATCCTGTTAGCGTTTTTTGCCTTTCTTCGGGTGTAATTAATTTTTCTTCCATGTTGTTGTTTGGTTAATTCAAGTTAAAATTAGCAATTAAAGTATAAACAGCAATATCAAATTCCTTATTTGCACTATAATCTTCCAATTCTTTAATCACCTGAACACTGGTCTTTGGTTGATGGAAAAACACCATGAAGGGCACAAATAACTCTTCCATTTCTTCACTTAGATCGATCATCCCGGCATGACTGCAAATGTCTTCCACACTTGACTCTACCAACTGTTGGTTGCTAATCAGATCCTCATAGATATGGAACTCATCCTGAAATTCATCCTCTTCTACCAATAAAAACTCTTTCAAGAAATCACCTAATTCTGGTGTGATCTTCTCATCATGGCATTCGTTGATGTATAGCAATAGATTCAATAGCTCAGTACCTCTCTCAATCGTCTCTTCCTCAATATCAGCCCACTCATCCGTCTCTAAATAATCTTCTTCTAATTTCTTGATGTCACTCGCAAAGAAATTGATCATCAACAGATCAAAGAACACTTCTCTCAGTTCATCAAAAGCAGGATGCTCATCGAATACTTCATCAAACTCTTCCACTTTCTCTAGAAAGCCAAGATCTTTACTGAAAACTTCGATAAGTGATTCTTCAAGTTTTACTGAGTCATTTTTTGATACCTCTGCAAATTTATCTAATGATGCAATGAGGGCAACTTGTACGTGATTATCCATATGATTGTAGTTGTTTGTTGTTGTAAACCAGCTTTACTTTACCGGTCAATGTTTTATTTAACAAAGGTGAATTGGCAGATTTTGAATAATTATTATCCAATGAGTAGGCCCAGCTTTCAGTCGGGTTATACAACGTGAAGTTAGCCTCAGATCCTTCAGCGATAGCTGGAACCACCAACCCCAGCAGTTTCCGCGGGTTAATCGCCAGTTTTTCTGCAATCAGTTCCGCACTTAGTCCAGCTTTTAAAACCAAATGTAAAACCGTTTGCAAAGCTACAATACCAAAGGCAGCAATCTCAAACTCTACATCTTTGAATTCGATTTCATGCGGACGATGTTGAGAACCAATTGCGTCTATCGTTCCATCCTTCAAGCCTGCGATTAAAGCTTTGACATCACTCTTGCCTCTCAATGGTGGCTTAAGTTTATAATTGCTATCGAAGTCATTCAGTAACTCCTCTGTAAAAACAAGGTGATGTGGCGCCACATCGCAGCTGATCTTTAGTCCGTCCTTTTTTGCCTTCCTGATCAATGCTACCGAACCGGCAGTCGAAATGTTACTAATATGCAAAGGAGCATCATGGTAGGTCGCTAAGAAAATATCCCTGCTGATCTGCATTTCTTCAGCCAGCGCAGGTATTCCTTTCATCCCAAGCAATACACTGGTAGCACTTTCATTTACCTGCGACTTACCTGCGATAGACTTGTTTTCCGGATAGACCATCAACAATCCATTGAATCCCTTGGCGTACTGTAATGCCCTACTCATGAAGCCATCGTCAGCAATAGCTTTGTTGCCATCTGAAAACGCAACCGCACCCGCTTTACGCATATCGTACAATTCAGCCAGTTCTTTGCCTTCCATATCCCGACTAACTGCTCCTATCGGATGCACGTCTACCAAATTATATTTAGCTCTGTTAATAATGTATTCGACCTCCCCTTTGGAATGAACAACAGGCTTGGAGTTCGGCAAGACAGCAATTCCAGTAAATCCTCCAGCTTTCGCCGCATCTGTAGCAGTGTTGATGTCTTCCCTCGTTTCATACCCCGGATCTCCAATCGAGCAGTTTAAGTCGAAAAAGCCCGGCGATAGGATGCAGCCGGTTCCATCAACAACGTGCTCACCGCCTCTTGTCAAGCCAGTCCCTATCGCAGTGATTATTCCATTCTTTACGCTTACATCACAGTTCTTTTGATTGAACTGACTGTTGGGATCTACAATTTTTACGTCCGTGATGAGAAGGTTCATGCTGTTTTTATGTTTTTTGTATGATTGAAAAATTTGATCAGTATAATTTCAATGGCCAGGAATACCAACGCTAAAATAACGCAAAGTTTCCATAGCTCTGTACTGTTTGTTTTTACAGTTACCTGCAGAGACTGTGCATCTTTTTTTGAATTAAGGATACTTACGTTTTGCTTTCCAAAAAGAGACGCTAGCTCATTTTGATTGGAGTAATGCATGTCTGACTCTATTCGATTGTCATTAAAAGCCATTACTGCCAAAGTGGAATCGCCTTTTAATAAATTGTAGAACCCTGGCTTCTTGATTTGATCGGCAACATAAAGCAGCGTACTAGCAGATGTCTGACGAACATCTGGTATTGCCTCAAACTGATCAGAAACTAGTTTAAGCGATTGATTCTTCAACAGGTTTATTTTTTGACTTTCGAGGACATCGCTTGCACCAGTCGTATATGATAAAGGAAACTCCCTGGAACTACCGAAGGCAATCTTAAATAGTATTGGAACAAATATGGGATGTCGTGCCAGATTTCCATCTTTTGGATCCAAAGAAACCGCAGACAGATAAATCTTACCCGTACCAACCGAGAATTTTGCCAATAAAAATCTGTTCAAGGGAAGTTGAAGCACATCTTGCCTGGACGATCGGTTTTGCGAAACATAACTAAAATATCTATTCGCAACCGGAAGATCCAGGTTTTTAGGAACCTGATCAAATACATCTTTAAAAAGCTCATTCTTTACATCAAGTGTACTCGCTACGGGCGTACCTGCATTAATCTGTTCTACTCCAGGCAACGACAGGCCGGTTAAGAAAGGAGAATATACAGATGCTCCAGCATCTAAATCAGGGAATACGATCAGACTACCCCCACTTTGCACATATTGTTTCAGCTGCTGAGCCAATCCAGATGAAGGATTTTTTAAGCCCGACAATAGTATTAAATTGTAAGTTGGAAAAGTTGTGTACTTCACATTGCCTTCAGACATCTCAGTAAGCTTGAAATAGGCATCAGCTGCAAAAAGTGACCTGATGTAATTCTGACTTGGCTCGCCTGTGATGTGTAGTACGCGCATCTCATTACTGACATTAAAACTGAAATTCAATTCATCATCGAATGTCAAGGGATAGTCTTTAATATTTACAACCCCCTTTTGCCAGCCCGCAGCCAAGCCACTAAAGCTGAGCGTATCAGTTACGGCTTTTCCTGCAGGGACGGTTATATTGCCAACTGCCTTTTGCTGACCGTTGATACTCAGCTTAACAGGAATATTCTTTGCGTCCTCATCGCCGTAGTTGCGAAGCCGCAACACCACTCGTTCAGGTTGATTTGACCGATGAACCGGCGATAAACTCCATATAGTGTCTGCGGAAACATTGGGTAAACTATTCGCTTGCAGTCTGATGAAACTTAGGTTGGCATTGCTATCTGCCTGTATAGGCTTCGTACCTGTAAAATTCTTTTGAAAATCGGACAGCAGGTAGCCTATGTGGTTATTCTGATCAACGTTAGACCTTTGCCTGTTGATGACTTGTTGCAGAGTTTTGGTAGCAGAAGAAATCCTGACCTCGTCTAATTGCCTGATGAACTCTTCCTTGTTAACCAATCTTTGGTGTTTACCCTCGAAATCGTTTGTAAGCAACTGAAATTGATCGTTTAAACCGTAACTACTGACAATTTCTTTGGCCTTCCGTTTCGCTTCGTCAAGCAGACTACCCTCTTTATTTACAGTTTCCATGCTGTAAGAATTGTCAATATAAATATTGACGACATTCCGTGCAGAGGGGCTAAACCCGTCACCAGAAGAAATAAATGGTCGGGCAAACGCCAGGACAAGGAAAATAATCGCTAGAACCCTGCAAAGTAACACCAGAAGATGTTTTAGCTTTTCTCTTGAGGAATTCTGCTCTTTAGCTTCCTTCAGAAATTGTACATTACTAAAGTAAACTTTCTTGAATTTCCGGAAATTAAATAAGTGAATTACAATAGGAATGGCTATCGTTAGCAGCGCAAAAAGAAAACCTGGGTAGAGGAAATTCATTAAAAATCAAAGGTAGAACTTTTACATGAATTTCCTCATGGCATCATATAAAGTTTCATCAAGTTCATAAACATCGGGCCTCACCTGCAAAGAACCATTTTGAGCCCAGGCAGTCAGGTAATTGATGACAATTGGAATCTGCTTTTTGACTCCGAACCATTTGGGTTGGAGTTGAAAGCTGCGGGTAGTGTCGGCTTTACGGGCGAGTTTGCGTTTGTAACGATCCATCTTTGTCGTATCAACAGGAGGCAGATTGACCTCCATCCTCAACAAATCATACTCATCTTTATTTTTGACCAAATTCTCAGCAAACTCCAAGGGTCGCTCCACACGAACACAACCATGGCTGATGGCGCGATTTGAATATTTAAATGCAGTTTTATTGTTTGTGTCGTGCAGATAAACGCTGGAGTTGTTATCAAATATGAATTTGAATTTCCCCAATGCGTTCCCCTCGCCTGAACCTTGCTTAAACTGGAAGGGCAATTTCTCCCGGGCGTATTTATTCCATTGTATTGTATCGGGATCAAGTACTTCCCGACCTTTGTAATAAACTTTAATGTTATTGTTTGATAAATAATATGGGTCTTTTCTAGCCATATAATAAATTTCACTCCTCGCGATGCTTACGGGGATATTCCATACCGGATTCACTTGAATGGCATTGAATTTACTATAGAGTAACGGTGTCTGATGATTTTTTGGCTTGTCGTCCAGACTCCTGGTTTTTAAGTATTGCGCAATCTTAGCCTCATAATTGTCCTCCCGCTTACCCCCAACACAAACATTCATGTGCGACAGTGTGTCTTTCTTGTTGAACCAGGTTAAGGAGAAATCAGGGATGTTAACCTCAACATACTCGTCGCCCAATGCAGGAAGTTTCCAACGCTGACGTTCCATGTTTACTAACACGGTCTTAATGAATCGCTGATCTTTAGTCGGCGCCTCCTGATAATTAGCCAGTGAGCGTTGCAGAACAAGGTAAGAGTCTGATTTTGGTTGAATATCTCTGAGCAATGCAGCAAGATGATCAGTCTTCATCACATTCATTGTACTGCTACTATCCGGCCGTTTTACAGGAATGAAATATCGGTTGATCAGCACTCTTGGATTCACGCTACCAAAATTTAAGAAATTATAATACTTAATAGCCGATCCCGAAGCGGTGAGCTCTAGATCCGCAAGGACAGGGTATACCTCGTCAATGCTCTTGAAATTATTTGCATTTAGTCTCTGAATCAAACCTTGCAATTTCTCTTGGTTAAAAACCTTCGGATTGTAACCATGGGTTTTACTCTTGCTGATGTAACTCAGCAGGCTGTCAATTTCCCCGTTGAAATAAAATTTGGTTACCCATTCCGGGCTTTGATTATTGGACTTATAGAATGCACGTAATATTTTAACATTAGCCAAATCCTTACCTACCGAATCAAAATGCTGAACAAAAACGCGGTTGTAGGCCGCGGTATCGAATTCCTTGTAAAGTTTATTTTTAAATCGCTTTTCCAGCAATAAACCCATCTCAGGGGTCTCTTTGAACCATTTACAGGAAGAGAGCGCGAGCAAGAATAAAGTAAAAACTAATAGTAATTTTTTCAACAGATTTATTTTGTACAAAAATAGCAATTAAAGTGCCATGATGATTTCAAAAGTCTATCTTGTAAAAACGTAAGATCCCACCCTAATTAATTTGCTGACAATTTTTTAAGGTATTTGCTTAGGGTTGGAAGGGCCTTGGATAGGCCTTGCGTAGCCATTGACGGGGCATTGGATTGTCTTAATGGCTAGTCAACCTCCCTGCAAGGCCTTTATGATGGCTTCAGAACAAATAATACTAACCAAATAAATAATGGGAACGCAAAAAGATGGCCTACATGGCCCAGTTGAAGGCAGGATAGGAAACTTAGTGCACTACGTGCTAAACGGAAAAAATGTAAGTCGGTTAATCGGTCGCAGTACCAAGCCCGCTAGCCTGAAACAACGGGCCGTTCGACAGCGCATGAAAGTGGTGACTGAATTTCTACGTTCCACGCTGTACTATATCAATCTAGGATTCGCGACTGAAGTATTGGGAACGGATAAAAATCCCCATAATGCAGCTGTATCCTATAATTTCACCCATGCCACGGTTGGAGAATATCCTGAAATACAAATCGATTACAGCAAGGTGAGAGTAAGCAGTGGCACGTTAGCTCCGCCCACCGGATTGACACTAACCAATCAACTAAATTCCCTTGAAATCAGCTGGGAGGTAGCGGGACTAACATCACAAGGAACCGGAGGTGACCGCTCTATGGTGTTGTTGTATTTTCCGGAACAAGATTCATCTTTGATATTTTTCAACGATGTTCAGCGTTATCAAGGCATTTTCAAGGTAGAGATTCCGGCGGATTCTCGAAATCAACGGATGGAAGCTTATCTGGCGTTCTCAGATGTAGGAACCCATAGCACCAGTCCAAGTGCCTGGGCAGGAAGTATTCTGTAGTAATTTTTGATTTCTCGTATGGATAACTATATTTGCACTTCCTCCTAATGCTTGTCATTATTGTAAAGGACATAAAAAAATTAAAATGTTTACAACTTTGAATCATCACTTACATTTGCACCATCGCCAGTTGGCGATGTATATGTAATGTTTTGTACTTCAAAACTTGTTTCCGACCAATTTTTTTCATGTTCCATTCAATAATTCTAAAAGCACAAATTGAAAACACTTAAAATAGCTATCCAGAAATCGGGTAGGTTAAACGAAAAATCAGTAGAGATCTTAAAAAATTGTGGCCTTTCTTTCGAGAACTATAAGAGCTCTTTAATAACTACAGTTACAAATTTTCCATTAGAAATTCTCTTTTTAAGAGATGATGACATTCCAGAATATGTACAAGATGGCATAGCCGATCTAGGTATTGTTGGAGAAAATGTAATCGTGGAAACAGGTGCAGAAGTAACCTATCTTCAGAAGCTGGGTTTCGGGAAATGTAACCTGAAAATTGCCATTCCAAATGAAAGTCAGATCACAAATATTTCCCAATTAAGTGGCAAGGCAATCGCCACTTCTTACCCCCTTATTCTTGAAAAATATCTAAAGGAAAATAATGTTGAGGCAGAAGTTCGGACCATCTCCGGATCAGTAGAAATTGGTCCAGGATTAGGATTAAGTGACGCGATCTGCGACATCGTTTCTACTGGTGGAACATTAAAAAGTAATGGCCTAAAACCATTCGCTGATGTGATGACTTCTGAAGCAGTTCTTATCGGAAAAGCAGGCTCAGATTTGCTACCGGAAGTTCAGGAACTATTGCAAAGAATTCGTTCTGTACTCCGTGCGAAAGAAACAAAATACGTGGTCTTGAACGTAGCTAAAACAAACCTTAAAAAGGTGGTTGATCTGTTGCCAGGAGTAAAAAGTCCAACGGTAGTTCCACTTTTTGACGAGGAATGGGTGGCTGTTCATTCCGTAATTGCTGAACACGATTTCTGGGAAAAGATCAATAGCTTGAAAGCTGCAGGAGCCGAAGGAATTGTGGTGATGCCGATTGAGAAAATCATTGCTTAACTTGGAAAATAGACAATAAACATCATCTTTACTGTTAACCAATAGTTAACACAAAAACTTAAAACATTGAAAATCTACAGTTATAAGGATTTATCTAAAGCAGAAGTCGAGGCGCTTTGCCTAAGACAGCTGGAAGACGACGAAAGTATTAAAAGTCGGGTATCGGAGATTGTTGCGCAAGTAAAGCTGAGTGGTGACGCGGCATTGAGAGGCTACGCCCAACAGTTTGACAAGATAGAATTACATGATCTTTTTATCGGTAGCGATGAGATATCGGAAATCGCAGCAACCATCCCTGAGGATGCAAAACTAGCAATCGATATAGCTTATGATAACATTAAAGCTTTCCATTCCACACAGGAGCCCAAAGAAGAAAAAGTAGAAACCATGCCCGGTGTAAAGTGCTGGAGAGAGAGCCGCCCGATCCAGAAAGTCGGCCTTTATATTCCAGGTGGATCAGCCGTATTACCTAGCACTTTTTTGATGCTTGGTATACCCGCCGTACTTGCCGGATGTGAGGAAATCGTGGTCTGCTCGCCACCACAAAAAGATGGAAAGACAAACTGCTATGTTGCCTATTGTGCTGTAAAATTAGGCATCAAAAAAATCTATTTAGCCGGCGGTGCGCAGGCTGTTGCCGCAATGGCTTATGGCACTGAAACCGTACCGAAAGTTTATAAGATTTTTGGCCCAGGGAATCGTTATGTGACCCAGGCAAAACAGCTGGTACAGTCGGCCGCCATGACGGCAATCGACATGCCCGCCGGGCCTTCAGAAGTTTTGGTGATTGCTGATGAAACTGCCAATCCGTCATTCGTTGCTTCCGATCTTTTAGCACAAGCCGAACACGGCGCAGACAGTCAGGCGATCCTCGTGGCTACGTCGAACGAGGTCATCAATAGCGTGATGGAACAGGTTACTTTTCAACTTGAGCGTTTATCAAGAAAAGAGGTGACGGCAAAGTCGATTGAGAATTCCTATGCCGTATTGGTTGAACACCTCGATGATGCTATGGAGTTCAGTAATGAATATGCCCCAGAACATTTGATTCTGGCTACTTCAGCTTATGCCTCATTAATTCCATCTATTGTAAATGCAGGATCTGTGTTTTTAGGAAATTTAACCCCTGAGAGTGCGGGTGATTATGCTTCAGGAACCAACCATACCTTACCGACAAGTGGTTTTGCAAAAGCTTACTCGGGAGTATCGCTGGATTCGTTTGTGAAGAAGATCACCTTCCAGCACATTACAGAACAGGGATTACAAAACATTGGTCCAACAGTGGAAGTTTTGGCATTGGCAGAGGGGCTTGATGCCCACAAAAATGCAATAAGTATCCGTTTGAAAGGTTAGGCTAAAGCGCCAATCCTGAAATTTAACAATTATAAAAATGGACATTAACGAATTACAAAGAGAGAATATTAAGAATCTTAAGCCCTATTCAACGGCAAGAGATGAATACAAAGGACAGGCCAACGTGTTTCTAGATGCCAATGAAAACAGCTACGGCTCCCCTCTAGAAAAGAATTACAACAGGTATCCGGATCCCTTACAGTTGGACCTTAAAGATGCGATCAGCAAAATCAAGGGCGTTCCAATTGAAAATACATTTCTTGGAAATGGTAGTGATGAAGCCATAGATCTGCTTTACCGGGCGTTTTGTGAGCCGGGAAAAGACAATGTGATTATCCTCCCTCCTACGTACGGCATGTATGAGGTTTCCGCAAACATCAATAATGTAGAGATTAGGAAGGTAAATCTTTTAGCTAATTTCCAATTGGATCTGGATGGGATTGCAGAAGCGATTGATGAGCACACGAAGCTTATCTTCATTTGTTCTCCGAATAATCCGACAGGAAATTCGATTGTTCGTACCGATATTGAAACGGTATTGGCTAATTTCAATGGTCTCGTAATTATTGATGAGGCCTATATTAACTATGCGAAACAACGGACATTTATTAAAGAATTAACAGAATATCCGAACTTGGTTGTAATGCAAACGTTCTCCAAAGCATGGGGATTGGCGGCATTGAGACTGGGAATGGCTTTTGCTGCAAGACCAGTGATAGATGTATTAAACAAGGTAAAACCTCCGTATAACATCAATCAGGCTACGCAGGATATAGCCTTAAAGGCTTTGGAAAACATTGGGCAGGTAAACGATTGGATTAAGATTACCGTTGAGGAAAGAGACAAGTTAAGTGTTGACTTACTTGACCTGCCACTGGTTAAAAAGGTTTATCCCTCTGATGCCAACTTTATTCTGGTTGAGGTTGAAGATGCATCAAAAACCTATAACGCACTGGTTGAAGAAGGAATTATCATCAGAGACCGATCTAAAGTTACCCTTTGTGAGGGTTGCTTAAGAATTACCATCGGCACATCGAAAGAGAATGAAACGCTGTTAAACGCATTAAAAAGTATTTAAAGATGAAAAAGGTATTATTCATTGACAGAGATGGTACGATCATAAAAGAACCTGAAGATGAGCAAATTGATTCTATTGACAAATTAATTTTCTATCCAAAGGCACTTTACTATTTGTCCAAGATTGCTGCTGAGCTGGATTATGAATTGATAATGGTGACCAATCAGGATGGTTTAGGAACCACTTCTCATCCAGAAGAGCACTTCTGGCCGGTTCATAATTTGATCATGAGAACTTTGGAAGGCGAAGGAGTCGTTTTTAAGGAAGTGATTATCGATAAAACCTTTGCGCATGAAAATGCAATTACGCGTAAGCCAAACACCGGTTTGTTACTCCATTTCCTGGAAGAAGGTTACGACATGAAAAACTCGTTCGTCATTGGTGATCGGTTAAACGATGTAATTCTAGCCAAAAATCTGGGAGCTAAGGCCATTTGGCTTCGCAACAATGATTTATTGGGCATCAATGAGATGATGGAAAAAGCGGAAACTTTGGGTGAGTACATCGCTTTACAAACTCAGAATTGGATTGATATCTACACGATGCTTAAAGCAGGATCGCGTACCATTAGCCATGAGCGAAATACAAACGAGACTAAAATAAGTATCGAACTGGATCTCGATGGTACTGGAAAAGCAGAGATCTCTACTGGTTTACATTTCTTTGATCACATGCTGGACCAGATCGCAAGACATGGCAGCATGGATTTGAAAATAAAAACAAATGGCGACCTGCATATTGATGAGCACCATACGATTGAAGACACAGGTATAGCGCTTGGGGAAGCTTTTGCGAAAGCGATCGGCAATAAACTGGGTCTGGAGCGTTATGGCTTTTGTTTGCCAATGGACGACTGTCTGGCGCAAGCTGCCATCGATTTTGGCGGTCGCGCATGGATTGTCTGGGATGCAGAATTCAAACGTGAAAAAGTTGGCGATATGCCTACCGAGATGTTCTACCATTTCTTTAAGTCATTTACCGATGCAGCAAAATGCAACCTGAACATTAAGGCTGAAGGAGAAAATGAGCACCATAAGATTGAATCGATCTTCAAGGCCTTTGCTAAAGCGATTAAGATGGCGATTAAACGTGATGCGGAGAAATTGGTGTTGCCAAGTACAAAAGGAGTGTTGTAGTACCTAAGGAGTAATGCAAACTGCAAACATAAGCGCGGAAGAATTGGAACTTATTAGAAGCCAAACAAAGCCAAAAAACAAAAAAAAGGCCTTTTATGTATCTTTGGTGCTTTTGCTTTGCAGTTTCGGTAGCCCTTTTGTTCCGGGAAGATATAGTAGAGTGTCAGCATATCACGAGGGCAGGTATCTATCTGCATTCGTAATTGCACTGTTAATTTTTATGTGCTTCGCGCTATACTTTTATTATAGAGAGGTTATTTGTCTTGATAGTGACGTTGAGGACGGAAAAAAATACATTGTAAAAGTACCGATTTTATCAAAGAAGATGATTACCGATTCCACTTATGAAGTTACACTGGACGTTGGGAAGCTGAATATTATTAAGAAAGTAACAATCCCCGCAAGCGATGTGTACAAATGGATTAAAGGTGACTTGGTAGAAGTTCATTTTCTAAAAAAAAGTGGAACGGTATTGAGTTATAAAACGGAAAGTTAAGATGATTGGAATTGTGAATTATGGAGCGGGAAACATATTTTCCTTAACCTCGGCCCTGGAAAGGCTGCAACTCCCTTATGGGATGGTAAATGAAGAGCGTGATTTGGATAAATACAGCCACATCATTATACCCGGAGTGGGCCATGCAGGTACTGCCATGCGTAAGCTAGAGCAGACCGGATTGGTAGATCCAATTAAGGCTTTGAAGAAACCTGTTTTAGGAATTTGTGTGGGAATGCAGTTGATTACGGCACATTCTGAAGAAGGAGATGCGAATATGATGAATATTGTACCTGTAAAAACACGGTTATTCAATAAGGATCAGGGAATTAAAATCCCCCATATGGGTTGGAATAACATTGAGCATAAAAACAATTTATTATTCGAGGGTGTTGAAAATGGAGCACAATTTTACTTCGTTCATTCGTACTTTATTGAATATAACCCTACTTTTGACATCGCTGCTGCAAATTATGGGATGCCGTTTTCCGCAGCCGTACAAAAAGACAACTTCTATGGCGTGCAATTTCATCCGGAGAAGTCTGGTATCGCTGGAGAACGTTTATTAAAGAATTTTTCAAACTTAAAACAGTAAAATGTATATAATTCCTGCAATTGATATTTTAGATGGAAAAGTGGTTCGCCTTAGAGAAGGTGATTACAACCAAAAGACGGTATATGACGTTTCCATTGGAGAAATGATCGAAACCTACCGTTCAAATGGCACTGAGTTCATTCATATTATCGATTTAAATGGCGCTAAAGGTGACTTCAGCAATCAGGCTGAGCTTTTTGAAATCATCAGAAAGACTGATATGAAAGTGCAATATGGTGGCGGGATCCGTACCATTAAGCAGGTTACCGACCTTTTAGACGCGGGCATTCAACGTGTAATTGTAGGCACCCAGGCGATTACCAATCCGGATTTTTTACAAGAATTGAGCACAGAAGTTGGTAAGAAATACGATTATGCAAATAGAATTGTTATAGCTATTGACGTGCTTGACGAGGTGATTAAGTACTCAGGCTGGATGGAAAGCTCACCCATCAAGCTTATGGATTATGTTGACAAATGTTTACAACTTGGCTTTTTCAGATTCCTTTGTACCGATATCAATAAAGACGGAAAATTAGGTGGTGCGGCCATTGACCTATATAGAAAGCTTTTAGAGCATTCTCCTTTCATCAAATTGATCGCCTCTGGCGGAACTAGTTCTATGAAAGATATTGAAGAGCTTGCAGAACTAGACATTCGTTCAGTGGTAGTTGGTAAAGCTATTTATGAAAACAGAATAACCATTGACGAGATCAAAGAATGGAATTTAAGACAAATGACCTCTTTATAGTCACATGCTGAGCAAACGGATCATACCCTGTTTAGATGTCAAAGATGGTCGGACAGTTAAGGGCGTTAACTTCGTTGATTTGAGAGATGCCGGAGACCCTGTAGAACTTGCATGGCAATATGCGCAGCAAGGCGCCGATGAACTGGTATTTCTAGACATTACGGCCACGCATGAACGCAGAGGAACGACCATCGAAATGGTGAAATCTGTAGCCCGGCAGCTCAACATTCCTTTCACTATAGGTGGCGGAATTACTTCAGTTGCGGATGCGGAGGCATTATTAAACGCTGGGGCAGACAAGATCAGCATTAATTCAGCAGCGGTAAGAAATCCCTCATTGATCGAAGAGTTGGCAAAAGCTTTTGGTGTGCAGTTCGTTGTGCTCGCAGTTGACACCAAATTAATCGCAGGTAAAAACATGGTTCACTTGAACGGCGGCCGATTGATCACAGCGCTGGAAACAGAAGAGTGGATCTTAAAAGCTGAAAGCCTTGGAGCTGGTGAAATATTGCTTACCTCCATGGATCATGACGGAACGAAGAACGGTTTCGACTGTTCCCTACTAAGTAAAGTCGCGAAATCTATCAACATCCCTGTAATCGCCTCTGGAGGCGCAGGAAAAGTGGAGCATTTCACAGAAGTATTTTTAGAAACAGGTGTAGATGCAGCTTTGGCAGCATCTGTATTCCATTATGGTGAAATACCAATTCAATATCTCAAACAAGAATTAAAAAAATACAATATACCGGTTAGGTTGTAAGCTTTAAAGCATGATGAACATAGATTTCGATAAGACTCAGGGCTTGGTTCCCGTAATTATACAGGATGTACAAACACTTGAGGTTTTAATGCTTGGGTATATGAACCAGGAAGCGTGGGAAAAAACACAGGCCGAAGGAAAAGTTACCTTTTTCTCCCGTTCTAAGAACAGGCTTTGGACGAAAGGCGAAGAAAGCGGCAATTTTCTTTTCGTAAAAGAAACCCATATCGATTGCGATAACGATACGATTTTGATCAAGGCCACCCCAGTCGGACCAACTTGTCACACCGGTTCTCGCAGCTGTTTCCAAACAAATTACAATCAGAACTTTATTTTTGAATTGGAAAAGATCATTGGCGATCGCTATGATAATCCAGCAGAAGAGTCTTATGTAAATCAACTGCGCAAGAAAGGACTCAATAAGATTGCCCAAAAAGTTGGTGAAGAGGGTGTGGAGACCGTGATTGCAGCACTCGCAGAAACTGATGTAGATTTTGTAAACGAAAGTTCTGATCTACTATTCCACCTACTGGTGCTACTGAAAGAAAAAGGCAAAACCCTCGCAGACATCGGGATTAACCTGGAAGGCAGGCACGTTAAAAAGTAACAGATGCTACAGCACTTACACACCTTAAGCGGTCATCAAAATCCCATTTATGCTTTAAGTGATAGCTTGGGTGATCAAACCTTCTATAGCGCTGGGAACGACAAAGGTGTTGTAGAGTGGTCGTTGGAGACGATGACATTTGTTCGGGTTTTAGTCCCTGTTCAAAACTCGGTCTATGCATTGCACCGATTTGAAAACTTTCTGTTTATTGCACAGCGCAGCGGCACTATTTTGGTCTTCAATTTGGTGGAAAATCTTATTGTAGCTACACTTTCTTTTCACAAAAAAGCAGTTTTCGATATCAAGACAATTGCTTATAAAAAGGAGCTGATTAGCACTGGAGAAGATGGCGAAGTGGCCATTTGGTCCTTGTCTGATTTCTCTTTGCTGTATAATTTCCACGTAATAAATGATACCGTTCGTGTAATTGCAGTTAACAACAATGAGCAAGAAATTGCTCTGGGTTGCAAGGATGGAATTATCAGGATTTATAACTCCTCAGATTTCAGCTTTCAGAAGCAACTGATCGGGCATAAGTTACCTATTACCTCATTGCAATACGCACCTTCCGGAACTTTCCTGATTTCAGGAAGCAGAGATGCACAGTTGAAATTCTGGACCCTGCCAGGCTACGATCTGCAAAATCAAGTCGGTGCGCATATGTTTAGTGTTTACAGCATTGCATTTCATCCCTCTGCACCTTATTTTGCCACCTGTAGCCAGGATAAGAGCATTAAACTTTGGAGTGCCACAGACTTTAAATTGTACAAAATTCTAAGCTTGGAGAAACAAACAGAAGGTCATTTCCACTCAATCAATAAATTGATGTGGAGTCGTGATGGAAAGTATTTGATTTCTACCGGGGATGACAGGCAAGTGATGATCTGGCGTTTCCAACTATAAATTCTGCCTTCTAAACTCTATCACTAGATTACCTTTCCAATTCGATTATTAATTGAGTGTTTAACAAAAGATTTCCTTAAATTGTAAACAACCAAATGTAAAGTTATGTCGAAGGAACACCAATATACCACCAACTTAGTGTGGACGGGAAATAAAGGTTCAGGAACAATGGATTATAGATCCTATGAAAGAAGTTATGTGATTTCAGTAAATCAAAAAGCAGATATCCTGGGCTCCTCTGATTCTGCATTCATGGGCGATAAAAGCAAGCACAATCCGGAAGATCTGTTGGTTTCATCGCTCTCCTCTTGTCATATGCTCTGGTATCTACACCTTTGTTCACAACAAGGAATCGTAGTATTGGATTACAAGGATCAGGCAGTAGGCAAAATGAGCGAGGTTGAAAATGGGAGCGGCCACTTCACGGAAGTCAAGCTGTTTCCCATAGTCACCATCACAGATGAAAGTCAGATAGACCTTGCAGATTCCTTACACGAGCAGGCCAACAAAATGTGTTTCATTGCAAATTCATGCAATTTCCCAGTAGTACACGAAGCAAAATATGTTGTGGAAAAGGGCTAAACAAAACGTTTGATAATTCTCAACTTATGGGTGTACTTTCCTAACTCCTGGCTAAAGATACCCTGGCTGTCGATCGGGTCAATCTTTACCTTCGCTGAGGCATGGATGATCTCTGCAGTATTGAGCATAATGCCCACGTGTGTAATTTTACCTTCGGGATTGTCAAAAAAAGCAACGTCCCCAGGTTGGACTTCCTGAAGAAAGTCAACAACTGTTCCCTGCTCCGCCTGCTGCCAGGCATCTCTTTTTAAATCAATTCCGTTCAATTTAAATACATTCTGTACAAAACCGGAACAGTCAATTCCGAAAAGCGTTCTCCCACCCCATAGATAAGGCGCATTCAGAAAAAATTTAGCAGTACCCAGCAGGTCATCGAATCCGGTAAACTGAGCTTCTTTAGGTTCAAATGATACCTGATATCGCTGACCGCCCAATAAACAAACTCCATTCTCGAAATCCGGTAAATTGCTTCCGGGACTTAGATAAATAGGGTTTCCGCTGGGATCAATTATTACGTTGAGTGCTGCAGCTGGAGAAAGATATTTTATATGGTGTCCCAGATCGAATTGTTCGCTGGAAATTAGGTGCAGTTGCCTGAAGTCGACCCAACCCTCGTAGTTGTCGTATAGTGTGCTAACATACCACCATTGTTCCTGCTTTTCGAGGATTTTTACAGGATCTCCGAAAAGTAGCTGAGAGACATTTTCTGCCTTGTTGGATGGTTCAGATCTTATTGGTGCGACAGACACCCTACACATTCCAAATAATTGCTCCATATTATATCAGTAGCATAAAAGTAAACTTTTAAATAGCTAATTTGTAATATCATTAGGAATAAAACTTAATTGTAAAAGCATATGAACCCCAAAAAAATCCTCATCGCTGTCGATAATAGTACCTGCTCAGAGAAAGCTGCGAAAGCAGGATACGACCTTGCGAAAACCTTTGGTGCAGAAGTGGCCCTTGTAAATATTATCGAACCCGTGCCAGCCAACATCAATTCCGACCTATCCCTTGCTCCGGTATTTCTGGACACTTATGATAACAGTGAAGAAAATAGTCATGTACTCCTAAAAGAAATTGAGGGTAAATACAGCCACGGTGTTCCAACTACTTATTTAAGTGTTATTGACAGCGCCGCACATGGGATCATACAGCAGTCTGATGAATACGGTTCCGACCTTATAGTTATTGGTACCTATGGGCGCACTGGACTGTACCATTTCCTAATGGGTAGCGTTGCGGAACATGTTGCTAGAAAAGCCGCTTGTCCGGTATTAATTGTCCCAAATAAATACGAAGAGACCTTATAAAAAAAGGGCGCTCAGTGAGCGCCCTTCCAAAATATCATTTAAAATATTATCCTTCCTGGTGTAACCAGGCTTTCTTAGCCAAAAGTTCATCTTCTGTTTCGCGAACATCTTCATCATCCACACAACAATCAACAGGACATACGGCAGCACATTGTGGTTCATCATGAAAACCCTTACATTCTGTACACTTATCGGACACAATGTAATACACTTCATCAGAAACTGCGTCCTGTGATGATTCTGCATCTATTTGCTGATCACCAAAATCGATTATACCATTTAAGTTGGTACCATCAGAAAATCTCCAGGCAGTGCCTGCGTCATAAATTGCATTATTGGGGCATTCAGGCTCACATGCTCCGCAGTTAATACATTCGTCTGTTATTTTAATAGCCATGGTTCGTCTAAATTCTATTTGCTAAGTTTACCTTTGCAGCGCAAATATAACACTTAAACTTTAAAATTGTTGGAATATGCCGATCCTTACTGTCGAAAGACTAATTATTGCATTTAAAAAGCTTAGTCAATTCCTTGCCGATCCTGATGAGGATTTTATTCAACTGATCGCCTCCGCAAGAAATAGTAATGCCTGGTTTACAGAGCAGGAGGTCTATAAAGCAATGCATGCCTTAAGTGAAATGCTAAGGGAGCAGGATCTGATCAAATGGTTTGAGGGCATCCAGATTACGGAAACGCCTAAAAAAGTAGGGCTGATTTTGGCGGGTAATATTCCCATGGTAGGCTTTCATGATGTGTTGTCTGTTCTGGCAACCGGAAATATTGCATTGATCAAACTATCTTCATCTGACGATAAGCTTTTACCTGCTATACTTACGCAGCTTTGTACCATTGAGCCGCTGTTAAAAGATCAGATTATCTATGTGGAGCGACTTAAAGATTTCGATGCGGTGATCGCCACGGGCAGCAACAATACTTCAAGGTATTTTGAGTATTACTTTGGAAAAGTTCCAAACATCATCAGAAAAAACAGAACAAGTGTAGCGGTATTGACCGGTGAGGAAAGTGTTCAAAACATTGCCGATTTGGGTCATGACTTATTTGATTATTTCGGTTTGGGCTGCAGGAATGTTTCAAAAATATACATCCCGGAGGAATATAACGTGAAAGAATTATTTGAACCACTGGAACAATACAGCGACATTGTTAATCATTTCAAATACAACAACAATTACGATTATAACAAATCTATATATCTTGTGAACAGTGCCAAGCACTTTGACAATGGCTTTTTATTGTTGAAGGAGGATACGGGTTTCTCCTCTCCCCTAGCCGTTTTGTACTTCGAACGATATAGCCAAATCGGCGAGGTTGAAGCTGCATTAAATGCCAATGAAGATCAGCTACAGTGCGTGGTCAGCAAAGCAACATTAGACATAAAAAGTTCCATTTTAGGTTTCGGAGATAGTCAGCATCCAAAACTCTGGGATTATGCGGATAATGTTAATACCATTCAATTCCTGAACGGCCTGAGAGATCAGTAAAACTTTTGTTTGATCTCCTGTTAAAATGATTATATTGAACACTACCATTGAGTCAGTATCGTCTACATATAAAAGGCCTTGCATTAATGTTGGCATTAATGTTCAGTTCTGTTCTCCTAAATGCTCAAATACTATGTGAGGGTTCTTTGGGAGACCCTGTGGTAAACATTGATTTTGGCACTGGAGGCGGCAGAGGCCCGAGGCCCAATATTATTACCAGTTACCGATACATCGCTACCGGAAATCCAAATGGCGAAGGTGACTACACCATCGCTCAGAGTACAACAGGAATGAATGGGGGCTGGTACACCATATTTAATCACACCCCCAATGATTTTAACGGCTATATGATGGTAGTTAATGCGGCACCAGATCCAGGCGTATTTTACGAATCTGCTCAAGCCATAGATCTCTGTCCGAATACTAAATATGAGTTTTCTGCCTGGATAGTCAACCTGCTAAAAGGAGATGGCATCCAACCAAATATCACTTTTACGATCTTAGATGATAACGGAAAGATCCTGGGTGATTTTAATACGGATGACTTGCCTAATGGAAACCCGAATTGGAAGCAATTTGGCTTTATCCTTCCATCTTCGGGGGCTGGACGGGTAAAGATTCGCATGAGTAATAATGCTAAGGGCGGTCAAGGCAATGACCTGGCCATTGACGACATTATTTTCAGAGCCTGTGGACCGAGCATTAGCTCAAGTATAGAAAACACTTCATCCACTGAACAGAGCATTTGCGAAAATACCGATGCGACCTTTAACTTTTCGGCTAATGTGGTGGGATCCGGAAACTTAGAGTATCAATGGCAAATTAACGAGGGAACCAGTTGGGTTGATATTAAAGAGGAAAAAACTACCTCACTGATGTATACGTTTGAAAAGGCAAAGCCCGGCATCTATAAATTTCGTCTTGCTGCCGCCACTCCAGACAATTTTGATTCACCATTATGTCGCACCCTTTCCCCTACTTTAACTATAAACGTTAACAAATATCCTGTACCTAAAGCGATAAGCAATAAACCCTGCATAGGCGACGACCTGTTGCTGGACGTGGCGGATGCTGAAGGTACTTATCAATGGTTTAATCCACAGGGCCAGCCAATATCAGACCTTAAATCTCCTGTTATCCCTGATGCTAAGCTATCGATGATTGGTACATACAAGGTAATTGTCACCAGTGGGGGCTGTCCCGCAACAGCTGAAGTGGATGTTGATGTAGTTTATCCTCCAGTACCAGCTGTTGAAAACGCAGTGGTCGAGGTTTGTAAGGGTTCCGCAGTGGAAATAAAGGCTACAGGAGGCATATCATACATCTGGACGCCTTCCAGAGGACTTTCATCAGCTACCGTCTCCAACCCGATGGCGTCGCCACTGGAAACCACTACTTATACGGTCAGGGTTTCCAATGGATCCTGTGAAAGAACTGCAGAAGTAAAAGTAGTGGTGAACGAGCTGCCTGTTGCAAATGCCGGTGAGGACCGAAAAATCATATTAGGAGGAAGTACCTCCCTTAACGGTTCGGTTTCTGGAGGACAGGTCAGCTATTTCTGGTTACCCGAAATTGGCCTCGATGACCCAAGAAAGTTAAATCCAGTTGCAAGTCCTACAGAAAGCACAACCTATACGCTAAATGCTGTTTCCGGATTCGGATGCGTAACAGCTGTTGATGAAGTATTCGTGCTGGTTTATGAAAAGTTAGTGGTACCGGCTAGTTTTAGTCCGAATGGCGATGGCACCAATGATTTCTGGAGAATCACGGCAATAGACACGTACAATAAGCCTAAAGTCTCGATCATAAACAGGTTCGGGGAACTGCTGTATGAAAGTGAAGACTATTACCTTAATCCCTGGGATGGCAAATTTAATAACCGTGATGTTCCTGTGGGCGTCTATTACTATCTGATCAAGCTTGGTCCAGCTATCAAACCGCTATCGGGTTCAGTTACCGTGATCAGATAAACATCAGCTATACAACAATTCTCAATTTGAAATACTATTTTTGACATGATGTATATTATAAAGGTAAAAGGCATTGCTAAGATCCCTGACTATGTTCAATTGAGGGACGATAAGTTCACATTGCTGGCTTATTTTCGGGTTGATAGGCCTGATAAATCACTGGATAAGCTTGGACTTGCAGATAAGCTACCTTTTATAATGGAGTTTGTAAATGATTTGCCCTTTGGTAAAATCGCTAAAATAGATATTTAATATGGCGGAAAGCACAGTTATAAGTTTAAGAAATGTAGATGTATTTCAACAAAAGCACTTGGTTTTATCGAGCGTAAAGCTAGATATCGCTAAAGGTGAGTTTGTCTTTTTGATTGGTCAGACAGGATCAGGCAAAAGTAGTTTATTGAAGATTATCTATGGTGATTTACATATCGGCAATGGCGATGGTCTGGTAGCTGGTTTTGACCTTAAGAACCTTGCGATAAAAGACGTTCCGTTTTTAAGAAGAAAGTTAGGGATTGTATTTCAAGATTTTCAATTGCTAACGGATAGAACCATAGAGAAAAACCTGGAGTTTGTATTGAAAGCAACGGGATGGACAAATAAAGCGCTAATTGAGGAGCGGGTTAAGGATGTATTGGAGAAAGTTGGCTTAAGATCAAAGATCAGAAAGATGCCACATGAATTATCTGGTGGGGAACAGCAACGGGTGGTGATTGCCCGGGCGCTACTCAACAACCCAGAAATTATTCTCGCAGATGAGCCTACCGGAAATCTTGACCCTGATACTTCTGAAGAGATTGTGATGTTGCTAAGGCAAATCAGTTTGGGCGGTACATCAGTCCTCATGGCGACCCATGATTACCACATCATCCGTACCTTCCCTTCGAGAATCATTAAGTGTGAAGGTGGCGTAGTTCATGAAGACGCCCAAATCGTTTAAGCACATAGCTGACAAAATTTTCCTTTTCAGTCATAATGGTCAGTCTATTTTATTAAAATCTGACAGCATGACTGATATGGAGTATTGGCAAAGCATTTGAGTTTACATCAAAAAATTCTACTATACCATGTTTAGCAAGAAGAAAAAGAACATTAACGAAGATCAACCTGTGGAAGAGAACGCGAAAGAACAAATAAATACCCAAGACGAACAGCTAAACGCTGAAGCGATCGATAAAGATACCTTAAGTACTGAACAAGAAGTCGTTCCTGAATTGTCGGTAGAAGAGAAACTTCAACAAGACAATGCAGCTTTAAATGATAAATACCTAAGACTGTTTGCTGAATTCGATAATTTCAAACGCCGTACCCAAAAGGAAAGAGTAGAACTTTTGCAAACAGCCGGCAAAGATGTTATCGTTTCTTTGCTTTCTGTTCTTGATGATTTTGACAGAGCGAACAAAGCAATGGAAGGTGCAACTGATGTTGCCCCGATCCGCGAAGGAATTAACCTGGTACACACCAAGCTAAAAAACTTGCTTGCTCAAAAAGGCTTGAAAGAAATGGAAAGCATCAATACGGTTTTCGATACCGATAACCACGAAGCCATTACAAAAATTCCTGCTCCAACTGAGGATATGAAAGGAAAAGTAATGGATGAACTTGAAAAAGGCTATACATTAAATGATAAAGTGATCCGCTTCGCTAAAGTGGTAGTGGGAAGTTAATATGAGTAAGAGAGATTTTTATGATGTACTGGGTGTAACCAAAAGTGCATCTGCCGAAGAGATTAAAAAGGCCTACCGTAAAATGGCCATCAAATACCATCCGGATAAGAACCCTGGCGACAAACAAGCCGAGGACAACTTTAAGGAGGCTGCTGAAGCATACGAGATTTTGAGTAATGCAGAGAAAAAGCAGCGCTATGATCATTATGGTCATGCAGGTGTCGGTGGTGCTTCAAGCGGTGGTGGCGGTGGCTACGGCGGCGGCGGTATGAACATGGAAGACATCTTCAGCCAGTTTGGAGACA
>Ga0247814_10000738_pt1 | contig 23317 bp, 26 predicted proteins | sample UWRJL179409R1_FD_179947 | JGI IMG/M metagenome (GOLD analysis project Ga0247814, IMG submission 179947) | Plant litter microbial communities from Arlington Agricultural Research Station in Wisconsin, United States - UWRJ-L179-409R-1 | ecosystem: Environmental > Terrestrial > Plant litter >... | reverse complement strand
TTAATTTTTTCGTACACACGTAAAGATAATGGTATGTTCTACTAATATGAGAACAGTTTCTGCATCCCTTATAAATATTTTTTGCTACTTTTAACACCCTATCATATTTAACTGAAATACAACCCGTTGAAATGCTTAAAACTTATGCAACTGTACTTTTCGTAATATCCTTACAGTTTTTATATGCACAAACCCTGAATGACTCTGTATTTAATAATGTGATAAAAATTGAGGAAACAGATGTTACAAAAGGTGGAAGCGGCGGAGATTACCTGGTTGATATTCCGTTTACAATAAGCGCAGCGCCTTTAGTCCTGTTTAATAATGTGGCTTTCCTGCCCAATGATATGTTTTTTAAGGCACAGAACTTTCTCCCAAATCAGAATGAAATTATCTTAATAGCTCCAGACCGGGAATACTATAAAAACGTGGCTAAAAGTGCTAAAGACGCAGGACTGGCATGTGCAAAGCCTGTGGCCGCCCTAAAACTGTACAGCATTAAACGCATTAGCTATACCAAAGCTGTTATTGACAGCATTTCTGTATTCCAGGATCTTCCGCAACTGCATTTTAAATCTCCTGATGCAGAAACTGTAAAAACAATAAAGGTATACTTGAAGGATTGTTATGGCTCTACGTGTTGCCCGCACGACATTAAGCGGGATATTAGAGAACAAATAAGCGTAGATATACAAGGTTTTATAAAGACCCATGCCGTAAAAACAAATAAGAGCATAATGTATATTGCTACCACTGGTAAAGAGGGTGAACACTGCTATTATTATACTCTTATGGGTTTTACAAACCTGCAAAAACTGGATTTTATTTATGAAATGGAATATATTACACTTGTAAATAAGGCTACAAAAGACATTAGTCATGTAAGTAAAATATATAGCCCTTTCCTCATAGAGCTGAATGAGCGCGTAAAAAAAATTGGCGAATGAAAATTTGCATCCTGACCTTTTGCATTTGTATCTTTTTTGCAGCCCATTGTACAGCCCAGCCCACTTTTAAAATAACCGAAGGCATAGTACAGTTTATACATCCGGAAAAAGGGATTGTTGTAAAGAACAGCAACGGTTATGCTATCCTGTCTGTATATCCGGAAATTGAAGGTGGCGAGATTATGATTTCCACTAAACTAAACAATATAGATCGACAAGATTTTGATATACTAAAAGCCGATGCGGGGACTATAGTATCAGGCGATATTACCCGTTACAATTTTAAAAAGCTAAAGGATATAAAATTTGTTTCAAACGAAAAAGACGGATATGGCGAGTATGAGTGCTTTTTATTTAACGATGAGATTTTTACCCAATTTCAATATGAGGCAGGAAAGCTTATAGAACTGGATGAATATTACAATTACTGCTATTTAGAATTTACACCAAATAAAAAGATTGTAATCCTTTTTGATGGTTATCCAAACTTTATAGTACCAACTAATAATGGAGTTAAACTTATAAATACATTTAACCGCAGTGTGGATGTTGTAAAAAATGACCATGAATATTCAAGAGAACATTACCGGCACTTTCTGGCTGCAGGGCACAGTGATGCTTACAGGATAGATACATTAGCCAACAAAAAAGTAAGGTTAGTAAATTATTTTGGTAAAGATGTTATTCCTGAAACATTCGATTCTATTAACAGGGGATACTTTGTTATTGGGTATAATTCAAAAAAAATTGAACTTTACAACTATAGGTTTAAAAAATTAAAACTCCGGGGAATCAGGGCTGTAAAGGTAAACGAAGTACTTCCTCAGGCTCAAATATTGCAGGGAAACAATATAAAAACAATAGGAGTTACCGGCAAAGAGGCTACCAGCGAAGACAACCATATTATGCCTTTTATTTATGAAGGCAACGGAACAGCCGAATACTTTAAAGAAATCACTTTACAAAAAAAACCGGATGGTTCTTTCACTCTTTCAGAATATGAAAATAAGGTGTTCGACCTGGCTGATACAAAAAATATTGAAGCTCTGTATTTTAGTAACGATACTATTTCTAAACTATTAATCACACACAGTGATCGGCCACTAAATTTAGACATGGCTCCGCTGCATGATGTAATTGTATATTATAAAAACAAAGACAAAACATTCGGCATCAACTATCTTACGGCATTTATAAAAGAAAGGCCAGGGTATGTTGCCCAATACAAATTAGATTTTTCAGGATACCAAAATTTAGATGCCATTAAAGTTATTCACCCTGAAAAAAACATTTACCTCTTTAAGAAAGATAATATGTATTTACTTTACCCTGTAAACAAGACCTTCAAATATAAGCTCATTGGCACTTTTGAGGGCTTTTATGCACGGTATGAATTACCCGATGGCAAAAAAGGATGCCTCGATTTAAAAGGGCACGAATATCCCGACATGTAAATTACACGCCGGCGGGCAAGTGGTAATACGGTTTTTTAAACCCCAAAAGCATTCCTGTCTACACCAATGCTCACCTCTGTATTTACGGGCAGTTCTTTATAATGCTCAAAAAACAATACCTGCCTGTTAAAGGCTGCTTTAACAAGGTAGCGGCTGCCTTTAAAATAGCATTGCTTTACAATAACCTTTAGCGGGCCATTTTCGGCAACGGTAAGCTGGTGCGGGTACAGCAGTATGGTTTCATCCCGGTTGTCTGTCAGGGTAAGCAGTTCCAGTTTTATTTCGTTAACCTCGCCAAACAAAGAGGCTGTATACTTGTCTTTAGCTTTATAATAAATTTCTTTAGACGGTGCTTTATCTACCAGCACCCCTTTTTTTATAACTATAGTCTCATCGGCAAAAGAAAGTGCATCGGTACTGTCGTGCGTAGCAATTATACAGGTAACGTTTTTTTGTTTTAAGTAGGCAAAAAGGTTGCGGCGCAGGGCATTTTTCCTAAAGTTATCTATATGGCTAAAGGGTTCATCTAAAAGTAAAACTTCCGGCTCCAGCGCTAAAACCTTGGCTAAAGCTATGCGCTGCTGCTGCCCGCCGCTTAAAAATTTCACCTTGGTATCGGCATAATCTTCCATCTCTACAATTTGCAGCAGCTCTGCAATGCGGCGTTTTTTTTCTTCGGGGTAAAAGTTAGATAAAAAACTGCCCACATTCTCGGCCGCCGTGGTATACGGCATAAGGTCGAAATCCTGCGCAAGGTATTTCATGTAGGGCATGCCCGGCACAAGGTTATGCTTAGGGCCGGTAACGGGGTTGCCATTATAAATAATTTCGCCCGCGTCCAGGTCGTACATACCGTAAATAACTTTAAGCAGTGTGCTTTTGCCACATCCGCTCTCGCCTATAACGGCTACGTTTTGCCCCGTTTTTACGTTAAAGCTTATTTGGTGCAATATGGTTTTTTCGGTATAGCCGAATGATATGTTTTTTACTAACAGCATGTTTCATTAATTTCCTGGACTGCAAAAATATTCATTTAAGCCCATATAATGGTAAAAATAATAAGGGTGCCACTTATTGTAGTAGCACCCTTACAAAACCTAACTAATAAATAACAACACCATGAGCATAGGCCTGCTTGTTGTAGCAACCGGCCTGTAGTTATTTACGTAAAGTAAATGGTTATGGTTTTTTAATGAACCGATAATGACGTAATTTAATTGTATTTGTATGGAATTTATATACAATGCAAACAATTCTCATAAAATTCGGCATAATTATTTACTAAAGTACTAAGCAGTAGTTACTTTATAAATAATTTATAAACGTCAGTAAACACATGTTAACACATAAGTTTAAACTTATCAATAAATGTAAATCTTTAACCTAATTTTTCGTATTAAAAACACCATTACTATCACATTTTCGTAAAAAGAGCGATATTAAAACATAAGCTTTGTATTGTTAATAAAATACTAATATATTTATCGCGCAATAAAATACCAACTATGAGACAAAAAATTACTTTATGTATAACCCTGATAATGACATCATTATCTGCATTTTCGCAATTAGACGGCCAGTGGTCTGTAGAGGGCAGCTATGGCGTAGGTTTTGCGAGCCGCCCAGCCCTTAAAAGTGGAGGAACTATAAATGGTGCCACAAGATATATGATTAATGAAATGTGGGGCGTTAAGGGCGATTTTGCTTTTGAGGAATTTCGCACCGATGATAAATTTAAAACCGGTGTAGACTATATAAGGCTGTCTGCACAGGCAGTATATAATGTGGGCCGCGCTTTAGACTGGCCTGCATATACCGATGGTTACATTAACGGGTTACTGCATGCAGGGATTGGCTACTCTCACTTTTCATCTACTATTACTACTAACGATGATAACATGGGTAACATAATAATAGGCTTTACACCACAGCTTTTTATAACCGAAAGGGTTACTTTGCAAGCCGACGCATCCTACACTGTACACCTTAGGCAGCATTTTGATTATGATGGCTACTACCACTATCCCGGCCCACCAAAGCCCTTTATTGGCGGCCAGTATAACCTTACTGTTGGTATGGTTATATACCTTGGCAGGACATCATCTGATTATGACTGGAGGTAAAAAATATTACTAAAAAGTAAAGCCGGTATTTAAACACCGGCTTTACTTTTTTTATAACCTAATACAATTACTGCTGCTTACCCACATTTAAGAGTACTACAGCGCCAAGTATGAAAGCAATACCAAGCCATTGCAGCATATTTACAGGTTCGTTTAATATAATATAAGCCATTGTTACAGATACCGGCAGCTCTATAGACGATACTATACTGCCCAGCCCTAACCCTGTTTTTGGGAAACCTGCATTTAATAATAACGGGGGCAGCACGGTGCCAAACAGTGCCAGCGGTACACCCCACTTTAAAAATATAGTAAAATTAAAAGATCCCGGCCATGTAAATGCTGTAAAAGCAAGTACTATAACCGCACCGCCCATAAGCATATACATACTACGGTTAGGCGCCGTTAAATGGGTTGCAACGCTGTTGCCTGCAAACATAGTTGCCGTAAACGATGCCGCTGCTGCAAGCCCCCAGGCAATACCCATCCAGTTTGGCTCTACACTGCTATTTATAAGATTAGTAGCTAAAAGTGTTCCTGCAATTACTATGGCAACAGCAGCCATTTTTTTTACAGATGGTGTAACCTTACTTAAAGCCCACTCTAAAATAACGCCTATCCATACGGTTTGCATGAGCAGTACAATGGCTATAGATACCGGTATGTATTTTACCGCCATATAGTAAAACACGCTGGTAAACCCCATAGAGGTTCCTGCCACAATAAGCCTTAATTTATCGTTGCCGGTTGCAGTAGCCATAACAGCTCCCTTCCTGCTTTTTTGCAAACTAAAAATAAGGAACATGCCCAGCAGGCCAAGCAGTATTTGCGATGCCGTAACTTCGGCAGTAGTATAACCTTCGGTATAGGCAAGTTTTACAAAGGTGGCAAGCATACCATAACTGGCAGCGCCAAATCCTACATAAACCACCCCTTTTAATACATTGTTTTTTATCATCTCTCTAAAATTATAAAAGCGGGCAAAGATAGCCTATCTAATTTATTTTTGAGCCATATCGCTAAAGAGTTAAAGATTAAATAGTATTTTAGATATACTTTGGCGCACTATACTGTTTATGAAAAACACTTTATTTACCACAGCCCTGCTATTAATGCTTTGTATTTCATGCAACAGCATTAGCCCGCGCAACTATTGGGAAAATTTTGACAGCATTAACCTGAAAGAAGCACACAGTGATACGGGACCACGGGGAGGTATGCTGGAAATGTACTGGAGAGCATCAGCTAAAAACCATTTTAAAGCTATCGATATAATTAAATATGCCACAGAGGGTGGATGGATTTTAGCAGACAGGATACCTATAGCAAAATCTCATTTACAAACATGGAGAACAAAAAGCGGCAAGCCGGGATTCGCATTTACGTATACCAATTCTTTTACAGATCTTACCAATATACCTTTTACAAGATGGACAAATAATGATGTAACTGTATACCGCTTTAAAACAAATTTTATTGCCCTGCTGCCAGACGATGCGGGCGAGACCAATAAGAACGGATATGTAGTGCTAAGCAGGGATGGCAAAGAATTATCTGTTTACTATTTGTGGGGAGAATAAGTGATTAAGCAAATATTTTATTGGTCCATATTTTATATAAACTTTATAATAAAAAGATATTGGTTTCCCTATATTTGAAGCTTAAAATTTGACCATGAAAAAAGTATTTGCCTTAGTATTAACAGCCTTTCTTGCGGTAACAGCACTGTCAATGCATCCGGTTTCTGCCAGCGATATTGATTGTACAATACTGCATAATGGCACATTTGTATATGCCGATGAACAGGGACAGCCTGTTAAGGTAGTTATAGATGGCAAAAAACATATAGAATATCACAAGAACGGCAAGTACTATATAAAATCGGAAATTAAATGGACCAGCGACTGCGAGTATACTGCCAAACTGGTTAAGATAACACTGCCCGGTTTCCCTTATAAACGTGGCACCGTTATGAAAGTGAGTATAGATGATGTGGTAGATAACGCCATTTTTTGTACCGGCATAATTAACGACCATAGTTTTAACAGCAAGCTTATTAAAGAAAAAAGCAACTGATTATTAAGCCCGTAAATAAATACTTAACCGCATACTAAATCAACTACTTTTATAGTTATAGGTAAAACCTTACTTACCAACTATATGATACGTGTGCTCCTTTTTGTTTTTATTCAGCTGATAAACTGCAGCGGCAATGTAGCCGAAAATAGTTTCCCTGCTAAAGATTATACCTCTAAACATACCGAAGCCCTGGCCTTTTGCAAAAAAGAAAAGTTTTGCGAAGACTATTATTTTTTGGCCGACCTGAGTATACACTCCGGCAGGGATCGGTTTTATGTATACGATTTTAAGCAGAAAAAAGTAATTGCAAAAAACCTAGTTGCCCACGGCAGCTGCGATGCTTTTGATGTTAATGATTCTAAATACGAAAAAGTAAAGTTTAGTAACCGCAATGACAGCCACTGCTCATCGCTGGGTAAATATAAGGTGGGCAAACGCGACTATAGCACATGGGGTATTAAAGTAAAATACTGGCTGCAGGGGCTGGAGGAAACTAACAGCAATGCCCAAAACCGTGTAGTGGTTTTACATTCTTGGGATGCCGTGGCCAATACCGAAATTTACCCACAGTACAGCCCGCTTAGCTGGGGTTGCCCGGCAGTGTCTGACAGTTTTATGCACACGCTCGATGCCAGGCTGCAGGCAACTAACAAGCCGGTATTGCTATGGATCATAGAATAATTAAAACAAACCGGTAAGGGCTTTGTTCTTAATACCTATTTGCGAAGGGTTAAATGCAAACTTATTTTGCAGCAGGGCGGCATAAACGCTCCTAAAATCGGTTTGGTGTATAAGGTCTCCGCCGTCAAGGTTTACCAAATCGGGGTTGCTGCCTATAACGCTGCCTTTGTTTTTTCCGCCAATTATAAACATAGGTGCCGCAGTACCATGATCGGTACCATGGCCGTTATCCTGCACACGGCGGCCAAATTCAGAAAAAATGACTACTGTTACCTCATCCATTTTTTTAGCAGCCTTCAGGTCGCTGTAAAAAGCATATACCGCATCGCCGGCTTCGGCAAGTTTTTTATTATGTGCGCCAAGCTGCCTGTCGTGGGTATCAAACCCCGAAAGCGAGGTGTAATAAACCTTGCTGTTTAGCCCGCCTTTTATAAGCTGTGCCATCCATTCCATTTTTTTTGCCAGGCTTGTAGCAGGATAAACAACATCCGAAGGTGCTGCTTTTTTAATCGCCGCATTCATTACGCTGGCTCCCTCTGTAACAGAGTTTGCAATTTTGCGCACAAAATCGAGCTGGGGGTTTTTACTAAGCACATTGCTTTGCGACTCTATATTAGATTTAAGTTTAGCCGGGTCGTTAACAGTTAGCGAATTGGGTTCATTGCCTTTTAGGGCAAGGCTGTCTATAGGATCAAAATTAATACCTGCTGTAGGGTTATGATTTTTACATTGCAGATCTAAAAAGCGGCCCAGCCACCCTTCTGTAAGGTACTGTGCCGACCCCGATCCTGTTTGCCATATTTCCTGGCTGCGAAAGTGCGAACGGTTAGGCTCCGGGTACCCCACATTTTGTATAACCGTCAGGTCTCCCTTTTGCTGTATTTGTGCAAGCCCTTTTAGTGCCGGGTGAAAAGCCATACCGTTATTGCCTGCAATTACATCGTTTTTAGAAAGCGCAATATTAGGACGGTATTTATAATAAAGTTCGTCCTGGTAGGGTATGTATGTATTTAGCCCGTCATTACCCCCATTAAGCTGCACAAATACTACACACTCATCGCCGGGGGTAAGGTTGTGCTGCATGGCATAACTATATAAAAAGTCGGGCAGCATTAATAAACCGCCTGTACACGTGCCGGTAAGCTTAAAAAAATTTCTCCTGTTCATAGCTTCCTTTTTTAAATTAACTGAAATTCGGGGGTTTTAACCATATAATTAAAAAGCTGCGCCACGCCATTTTGGGCACTGGGTCCCGCAGGGTCAAAATCATGCTTTAAAATGGCTTCAAAATTATTTTGCAAATTATCATCGGCCGCAAATATTAACCTGTCTTTTAACGAGGCTATTACCTGCCTGTACCCCTCTTTAGCATTCCATTTAAGATGAGGAGAAAAATTTTTAAGGTCTTGGGCAGCTACGCCGGCAGCAATACTTTTATTAAGCAGCTTCCCCCTGCACAACTGGTCGGCAACATTGTTGCGCTGCATAAAGAGCTGTGCCGATAACCACGAATTTCCCCCTACCCATCCTTTTACATTTTGCTGGTTGTACAAATCCATGCTTTGGTTGCGCAGGTAAAATTGTACCAGTGTATAGTCTACATTTTTAAAGCCCAGTTCGTTTATAATTTGCAAAATATACACTAACGGATCTTTTATTTTAGAACCGGCCGTAGGCTTATTAAATTCTTCGGCAGCCATTTTTTCAAGAAGAGGCTCAATCTCATAATCCACCTTTCGCAGGTAATCACCATAATATTTCACAAGGTCTTCGGGCGGGTTATCATATATAAACCATTTTAATAATTTACGGGTTATATGGTAGGGCGCACTTTTTTGCTCAAAAATAATGTTAACCATGTCGTTAACCTTAAAGTTTCCGGTTTTGCCAAAGTAACTAAAAGGTTCCTGGTTTTCAAATTTTGGTACATATTGCGCATTATCATCGCTGTAGGCAAGCCCGGCCAGCCCTTTTGCCCCGTTTTTAATATCCTGTTCTGTATAATTGCCCACACCCAGTGTAAAAAGCTCTAACAGTTCGCGGCTTAGGTTTTCATTAAATTTACCTTTCCTGTTTTTGTTATTATCAAGGTATTCTACCATAGCATTGGTTTGAATAACTTTTTTTGTAAGCTCCCTAAAATTGCCAAAAGCATGGGTGCGCAATAAACTGTTATGCTGGTATTGCCAGTACAGCAGGTTTACCCCATTAGTACCTACCACAAAATGATTATGCCAAAAAAGCACCATTTTTTCGCGCAGCGGATAGGTGCCTGTATCCATTTTTTTAAGCCACCAGGCTTTCATGTCATACCTGCTTTCTGCATCCAGTTTCTTTGCCTCATCCCGCCCGGCATCTGTAGCGGCCATTTTTGTTTTATAAGCTTTATTTTCTGCTGCCGTGTGCGGTATAGCAGTAATAAGTGGTGGGGCATCTGTTGGTACTTTTGCTTTAAACGAATTTTCGAGAAAACGCTTTATGCCCTGCTCTTCTATAAGTTTTGCCTCTTTACCGCTAAAACCCAGCCTTAAAGACCATAAATTATAAACATCCATAGCATTGCATTTTTAAAAAAAATAAATATAGTAAAGCAACGCTTGTTAGACTGTTAAAAATATAAAAAGGTTTATTGCACTATGATTTATTTGTTTTAGCTTCTTCTATAAGGTCGCTAAGGTGAATGCGAAGTGCTTTAACCGATATGCTTATTTCCCAAAACGAAATAGCCAGCGATGCCAGCAACAATAACAAACTAAGCCCAAACACATAAGCACCCCAGTTTTGTACCCCCGCAAACAGCAGCGCCATAGCAAATACCGAGAAGAACAGGCTAAGCACCCCATACATTTGCATGTGGCGTATAAGGGTAAGGCGCAGGTTTAAGTTAGCGATTTCGCTAAGTATACTCTTTGTTTGCTGCTGCTGGTAGCTTACCTTAAGGCCGCGCACTATACCGGCTATGGTTAAAAAACGGTTGGTATAGGCCAGCAATATTAACGATGTAGCCGAAAACAAGAGTGCAGGGGTTTCTATAGGGAGATTCATTGGTTGATGGTTGTTGGTTGATCGTTTATTGTTAATGGTTTATGGTTTATCGTTAATGGTTTAGTGTTTATTGCGATTTGTAGTTTGGGATTTGTACTTTGTTATTTGGAATTTGTTATTTGGAATTTGATGTTTGTTATTTGTTATTTGTTATTCCCCCTACAAGATACATATATTTTTATTTGTAGGAACAAATCGCTTACTATAATACCAAACCTTATTGTTTTGTTATTTAGCATTTTACTAACATCTGTTCACTGTTGTTTGTGGTAATTTTAGGTTAAACAAATAAACAACAAAAATCATGGATTCGATTAACAATAACCAGCCGGAAGATAATTTTAAAGACCTTATAGGCACCGAAGCACTCAATAAAATCAGAGAACTTGCCAAAGCCGCAGGCTCGTGCTTTTTTTGTACCAAAATAACCACCGGAAAAGCGTTTGACACCCGCCCTATGGCTCCCGAAAAAATAGACGATAATGGTGATTTCTGGTTCCTGAGCGCGAACGACTCTAATAAAAATAAAGAGATTGCCGAAGACCCGGCGGCACAGCTGCTGTTTCAGGGAGGGTCTTACAGCGATTTTTTAAGCCTGTATGGCCATGTAACCATTAGCACCGATAGAGCTAAGATTGATGAACTGTGGAACCCGCAAATGAAAACATGGTTTACCGAAGGTAAAGACGACCCGCGTATTACCGTTATACAATTTACCCCAACCGAAGGGTATTACTGGGACACCAAGCATAACATGGCCGTGGGCCTTGTAAAAAGGGCGTATGGTGCTGTTGTGGGCGAAACCTATGACGACAGTATTGAAGGGAACATTGTTCCTTAAACGGACTTCAATATGGAGAAATTGGGCCTGCTGCAAAGCGGGCTTTTTTTGTGGTTACACTATTCGTAAATAGTTCAATGCAATGCATTAATAATGTAACACATCACCAGCCCGTTCAAGAGCCATTGTAGGCACATCTTTTAGAAAGATTAAATAACTGCTAAATATGAGTAAGCGAACATGAGTGAAGCTAAGGCCTTAAACTTCGTTGCGTTAAGCAAATTATATGTTGAGGCGTTAAGAATCATTTGCTGTTTGAGCGCAGCGAGTTCAAATGATTTAGCCGAAGCTTATAATTTGTAGCATAAGAAGTTAGAGCCTTGAATTTTTGCTTCTTTTGTTTCAATACAAAAGAAGATAATAAAAGATAATAGGAGATGTATACACATGATAATCTCAAGAGGGATATTTGTACTGAAATAATCATGCACAAAAAAACCTGTAGCTTCACTACAGGCCTAATCTAACAATCGAAAGATCTAAAAATCCAACAATCTTATTTTAAAAATTTAAGTGTCCGGCTACTGCCATCTGCACGCGAAATTTTAATATGGTAAATACCAGCAGACAGCGAAGCGGTATCTACAGGGATGTTTTGCTTACCGCTGCCGGCAAACGTATAGGCTGTAGTTTTAAGTAGTCGCCCCTGGTTATCATACATGGTTACTTGCGTAGTACCACCGTTAGCATAAAACGATAATGTAGCTGCAATGCCTACCGGGTTAGGGTAAATAGCAGCAATTTTAGTTTCTGTATTTACCGCAGGAACAAACAACGGATTAGCATAATGGTATTTTGCCATTGCAAAACTACTGTCGGTACCGGTATTGGCGCTGCCCACAGCAATAATATTATCTTCGTTAACAATAATGGTATTTATAGTACTCGACCCGCTCATAGGGGTTATAACTGCACCACCGGTACCAAAACCGGTTGCAAAACTACCATCGGGGTCTAATTTAAGCAGCATAAAACGCAGTTGGTTGTTATTAATAATGCTATGGCCGGCCATTAGTATGCTTTGGTCGTTTAGTATCTTTATATCGTTCACAAAATCCCTTTGGCCGGGGCCGTCTATAAGCAATTTGCCGTCATCGCTAAAGGTGGTGTCGAGCGTGCCGTCAATATTATATTTTGCTAAGTTAATATTGTAATTGTTGCTGGTAATTTCCCTGTAGCCTGCCTGGTAAATTTTACCGCCCGACACGGTTAGTGCAAAACCCCTGTCGTAATCAGAAAAGGTGGGCGTATCCCTAAAGCTTGTTGCCGTGTAGCCGCCGCTGGTACCAAAGGTGGTATCTATAGACCCGTTCTCGTTAAGCTGCAGCAGCAGCATATTTTCCCTGGGTATAGAAACCACACCGCCTATAAGTATCTTGCTGCCGTTCATGGCAGAGCAAAAAGCCCTTTGCGGAAATGAGCCAAAGTTAATTATAGCCACACCGTTAGTGCCAAAAGCAGTATCATAAGCCCCGTCCGGGGTAAGCTTTATAACCTGTATGTCGCTGTTGTTGTTTAGCACATACCCTATTGCTATAATGCTATTGTCGGGCAAAACGTGCAGGCCGTACACGTCCGATTCGCTTCCGCCGTATTTTACAACCCTGCCGTTCGTGCCAAATGTAGTATCCAGTGTTCCGTTTGCATTAAACCGCGCAATTTGGGCGTAGCTTGTAAACGTACCCGAATCGTTGCCCCTGCCCGCCGCTATAATTTTACCGTCGCTTTGCAGTTCCATCCTTTTAATACGGCTATAGCCCTGGCCAAACTCCTGCAATACAATGCCATTAGTACCCCAGGTAAGATCGGGCTGCCCGTTGGGCAGGTACTTTACCATCATATAATCAAGGGTGCTTTCGGAAGAGTACCCCCCGCTTATAATGCTTCCGTCGGGCAGCTGTATGCCGTGCTCAGAAAACTGGGTTGAAGTGTTGGGGTTGGTATATACCCGCCCTGCGGTGCCAAATGAAGTATCGAGGGTACCATCGGTTTGCGAAAACCCCAAAAAAGGAAGTAAAAACAATAATGATGTAATCTTTTTCATAAGCCTATTTTTTTACACAAAAGTATTAAAAATTAGGACTTTACATAATATTGCAACAGAAAAAACAGGTTGTCTATTTTAGTTGCCAACAGAACCTGAAAGCATTTGTAAAAAGGGCAAAGCCTGATTATAATCCAACTCATCATACTCTAAGCCCAGTTTACGTATATTATTATAATACGTTTGGTGATGGCTGTAATAATATTTCTCAGACTGCACAAACCATGCCTTTGCCCCGAGCTTTTGGGCTATGAACCATTTTTCGAGTAACCTTCCCGTTCGCCCGTTGCCATCTTCAAATGGGTGTATTTTTACAAATACCAAATGCAACATTGATGCATAAAACAGTACCTCCGCAAAATCCAAGCCTGCACCAATCAGTGTTTCAATATCAATGTATAGCTTTTGCATTTCGGGTGCAACCTTATCGGGGGTAGCAGCTACATATTCTATTTTACCATCATCGGTAATTACAAACATATTACCGGTACGCAATTTACCCTGCTGACCTGGATGCAATATATTTTTAGTGAGCAGTGCATGTGCCTGCAATAAATTTTCGTGAGTAAGTTTACTGTTGGCGGCAAACTCATAAGCACTATACAGGTCGTCTATTTTTTGGGTATAATCGGGTTGGTAGTGTACCCCAAGGCGTTTGTGTTTTATAAACGAATCAAGTTCTATTTCTTCCCCTTCTATCTTAGATGAAAACACGGCTGACACCGAGGTATAAAAACTAAACGTGCCGGTGCTTAACTCGCTTTCCTGTAAATCTTCAAAATGTTGTTGTACAGTTTTGCTAAAGCCTTTTTTATAAGCTTCAAGGAGTGTGGTTGGGATTATTTTAAGGGTTGAATTCATTAATTATTACACAAAGATTCGCTAAGAAGACACAAAGATACACAAAGCTAATTGGCTTTAATTTCTCTAATAATTTCATTTGAATTTCTATCATCTTCCCAAGCACCAAAAAGTTCTTTAAAATCTCCACTGTTTTTAAACTTTAGCACCTTTGAAGCAATATTTGTAATATTAGTATCAAAGCTAATAATTTCAAACTTTGATTTATCACATAGCTTTTCTTTTCCATCACCATTAATACCCCAAAGTTCAATTGTCCAACCTTCAAGCGTTAGTCGTATCTTTATGAATTCACTGCCTACAGTAATTTTTAGAAAATAGTTAAAAGCTGTGTTCTTTAAACTTACAATTGCTCCCATACCCAAATCTTTTTTTAAGGCTTTGATTTTTGAAAACATTTGTTTGTCTAATGCCTGAAATTCCTTTTCCCATTGTCTGGCAACATCACCAGACAAATCTTCTAGGAGAGTTTCTTTAATGTTAATGTAGCCAATTTTACTTATACTATTCCTTATTTCTCTTTGTCGCGTTCTATTTTCTATAGTACTTATAAAATCATTATAGATATATGAATATGAATTTGTAACTTCGTTATCATTCAAAACATTTCGCTTATTGGTTTTTACCTTTTTAATAAAATGGGTAAGCACGATTTGCCTGAATTCTAAAATTTTATTATTACCTGAATCTTCAATCTTTTTTCTGAAAGGTGTAAGAACTACAAAAAATAGCTTTTTACCCCTATGGGCTGCTGTTTCAAAATGCTTTTTGTAAACATCAAGTGGATTATTAAGTACATGGTTAAGCTTAAATTCGATAACAATTATAAAATCTGTACTTCTTATTACCAAATCTATTCTCTTATTGCCTAAAGTACCTTCTTCTGTATTTACTTCCGCTTTTATAACCTGAGTGTTAATCTCAAATGAATGGCAATTAAGCCCTAACTTAAAATCTCCGTCAAGCTTGTAGCCTTTTTTACAAAGCATTTCGCTATTTCCATCCCCGTCTAAGTCATAGCTTTCTGTTTCAAATAATGACTTAATGAATAGGTCGCCCAGGCCGTGCTCACATTTAGGATCAAATAAAAAGCGAAGCAGATTAGCCATGGGCACTTCCCTGTTGTGAACTTTAAGAATTTCTAAATATGTTTTTTCCCTTTTAGATATAGATGGTAAGTCTTTTAAAGTCATGTTAACGTAGGTATATTGGTTAAAACAATACTACAACTTTTCCATTTATAATCCCACAAAAAAAACCTGTAGCTTTCACTACAGGTCTATTCTAACAATTGGAAGATCTAAAAATCTAACGATCTTATTTTATAAGCTCAAAGCTTCTTTTTACAAAAGCGGTAAGCTCTTCACCTTTAAGCAGGTTCTGGCTTAGTTTTGCAAGGTCTAATGCCTGTTTTACTAAGGCGTTTTGCTGCGTTTTATCTTCGGTGTTTAGTATGCTTGTGGCAAGTTCACTGTTTGTGTTAACCACAAGGTTATACATATCGGGGAAGTTACCCATACCAAACATACCGCCGCCACCGCTGGCGCTCATTTCTTTCATACGGCGCATAAACTCCGGCTGCGTGATCATGAACGGTGCCGATTTGCTGTCCATTGCCTCAAGCTGTACCGTGTAGGTTTGCTTAGGTACAATTTCTTCAAGGGTAGCTTTTAACGTATCTTTCTCAGCATCGCTAAGTTTAGATATTTGCTCCTCATCTTTGTTAATCAGCTTGTCTACGTTATCAGAGTCTACACGTACAAACGTAGTGTTCTCGTTATCGGCTTCAAGTTTTTGTATAAGGTGCGATACAATAGGCGAATCTAATAATAAAACCTCATAACCTTTATCCTGCGCTGCGGCAATGTAACCGTGCTGTGCATCTTTGTTAGAAGCGTAAAGTATAACAAGTTTACCGTCTTTATCGGTCTGGTTGGCTTTCAGGTTTTCTTTAAGCTCTTCCAGCGTGTAAAATTTACCATCTACGGTAGGGTACAATACAAAGGTGCCTGCTTTTTCGTAAAACTTAGGCTCGCTAAGCATACCGTATTCCAGCACAATTTTAATATCGTTCCATTTTTGCTCAAAGTCCTCGCGGTTCTCGTTGAACAATGATTTAAGCTTATCGGCAACTTTACGGGTAATGTAGTTTGATATCTTTTTAACGGCACCGTCTGCCTGAAGGTACGAACGCGATACGTTAAGCGGAATATCCGGGCTGTCTATCACACCACGAAGCATGGTAAGGAATTCCGGAACTATGCCCTCTACGTTATCGGTTACAAAAACCTGGTTTTGGTACAGCTGTATCTTATCTTTCTGAACCTGCAGGTCGGCAGAAAGTTTAGGGAAATATAAAATACCGGTTAAGTTAAACGGGTAATCTACATTAAGGTGTATGTTAAATAACGGATCTTCAAACTGTGTAGGGTACAACTCGTGGTAAAACGTTTTGTAATCTTCATCAGTAAGTTCTGCCGGTTGTTTTGTCCAGGCCGGGTTAGGATTATTAATAAAAGTATCTACCTCTACTTCTTCCGGCTGGTAATCTACCGCTGCATCTTCGGGCACAGGAAGGTTTTCTTTATGGGTACCAAATTTAATAGGCACCGGCATAAACTTGTTGTATTTTTTTAGAAGCTCACGAATTTTAGAATCTTCTAAAAAGTCAAGAGAATCTTCGGCTACGTGCAGTACAATTTCGGTACCGCGTGTAGTTTTGTCAGATGGCTCAAGGGTAAACTCCGGGCTGCCATCGCATATCCAGTGTACAGCAGGCTCATCTTTATACGACTTAGTGATGATCTCTACTTTTTCTGCAACCATAAAGGCCGAATAGAAACCTAAGCCAAAGTGGCCAATGATACCTGAATCTTTGGCAGAGTCTTTATATTTCTCCAAAAACTCCTCTGCACCAGAGAAAGCTACCTGGTTAATGTATTTTTCAACCTCTTCGCCGGTCATACCAAGGCCCTGGTCTGTAATATAAATTTTCTTAGCCTCTTTATCTACCCTTACTTCTATAATAGGGTTGCCGTACTCTACGCCGGTTTCGCCTATGCTTGTAAGGTGTTTTAGCTTAAGGGTAGCATCTGTGGCGTTGCTTACCAGTTCGCGTAAAAAGATCTCGTGGTCGCTGTATAAAAATTTCTTGATTAAGGGAAAGATGTTTTCTACCGAAACATTAATTTTTCCTGTTGTCATAGTATATGGTTTATTGTTTATTTGCTTTATAACAGTCAAATTAAGTACCAAAAACCGTTTGGTGACAAATTGGCATTTTAAGGCATGAAAGACTTAGCCACTAATTACACGAATTAATACCATTTATGGATATATAATAGACCAATCAGCTATTAATATTTATTGAAATTTTACCACAAAGGCATAAGGTTTTTTCACAAGGGACACAAGGCTGTATGAATATTTCGCCATAAGCGGGAGGACACAAAGCAGGGAGGTAAAGCCTTGCGTTCTGCAATCCTGGTATCAGGATTGTCCCCTTTGTACAAACTGTAGTGTAGCCTTGTGGCCCTTATGAAAGCTTTGTGGACTTTGTGGTAAAAAATAAAACTGTTCTCTAATAATTATAATAATTGGTATAACACTAAATTTTAACCTCATCATTATACAGCATTTTAGCCTATAGCCTCTCTAATTTCAACACATAAAAAATTTGTGGAAATTAGAGAAATTCGTGGCTACATCATTTTAACTGTTAAAGCCCGCTTATTTTAAGAAAAAATTAATCGGCTAAAAAATAAAAAAAATTTCAGGTTTTCTGCTTTAAAATCAATCTACAGAAACACACTTACTTACACCACCCCTATGTTTTTTAAATAAATTCCTGTTAAAAAAATGGCACAACTATTGTAAAATAGGCCGTAATGTCTGTAACTTTATACCATTAAACTACAGGAATATAACCTAAAACACAAAACAACTATTATGAAAAAGTTTTTGTCATTATGCATGCTGGTAGTACTGATTGCTTCATGCGGGTCGTTAGACCAGAAATCGCAAATGGGATTAAAAGGTAACTGGACAATATCTAATGTGTCGTACCCGGGATCTGACTATATTAAGGTAACTTCTTTTGATGTAGCCGACTCTAAATGTTTTGTAGGCAGTTCTTGGAGTTTTATATCTAACAACAACAAAGGTACCTTAAGCCTTACCGATGCCAGCTGCCCCTCTTTTACAAGCCCTATAGTATGGACTATTACAAAAGACGGCTCTTTTAATTTTAAAATTACCGAAGGTGAAAAAGCCAAAAGGGTTACACAAGGTTATACCCTTGCTATAAGGAACCAAACGGAAAGCTCTTTTCAGCTTGTAGACAACGTGAGCGTGGGCGGCAAAAACGTAGAGGTGGTATACAGCTTCTCTAAAAACTAATAAATACACAATTAATAAAGATCATTATGAAATCATTAAAAATTTATGCGCTTGCACTTTCTTTTATTGCCACAATAGGCATTACATCGTGCGACGCGGTTAAAAATACAAATAGCACACAAAGAGGTGTGGGTATAGGTGCAGCATCTGGCGCGGTTATAGGCGGGGTGCTGGGTAACAATATAGGCAAAGGTGGCAACACGGCACTGGGCGCTATTATAGGTGGTGTTGTGGGTGGTACCGTAGGTGGCGTTATTGGTAACAGGATGGATAAACAGGCACAGAAAATAGACGAGGCTTTACCTGGTGCAGAGGTAGAACGCGTAGGTGAAGGTATTAAAATTACATTGGGTGAAAATTCGGTTAATTTCGACCTTAATAAATCTACCTTAACCCCTACTGCCAAAGCTAACCTAGACAAGCTTGTACCGGTATTTAACGAATACCCTGATACCGACATACAGATATTTGGCTACACAGACAGCAGCGGTAGCGACGAATACAACCTTAACCTTTCTAACCAAAGGGCAGGATCGGTTAAATCATACCTAAGCGGTAAAGGCATTAGTGCTTCACGTATTGTGGCTAAAGGTATGGGCGAAGCCGACCCAATTGCCGACAACACCACAAAAGACGGTATGGCTAAGAACAGGCGTGTAGAGTTTGCTATTACTGCGAACGAGAAAATGGTTCAGGATGCCCAAAAAGAGGCAAAACAATAATAATAGTTCTTAGTAACTATATGCTCAGGGCTGCCATACGGCAGCCTTTTGTGTTTTGTTTTTTGGACATTGATTTTTGGTTACCAAAGCAGCAATTGCATTTATATGCTTTAGGCTATACCACAAAGATGCGCAAAGGAAACGCAAAGGCTCGCAAAGATTCGCAAAGCCAATAAACCCGGATTTGTTTACGCCTTTGGCGTAAGCACACAGAGCAGTATAAGATTAATGGTAACAGGCTTTACATAACATTTAAGCCATTACGCTTTGCAGCCCCGCAGCGAAGCTGCAACCTCTTCTTTCTTTGTGAGCCTTGGCGTTTCCTTTACGCATCTTCGCGGAATAACCTTTATTGAAAATTTGTGAAATTCGTAACCTAACCTTTCCTAACTTTGAAATACATGCAGCTTTACTTTTTAACTTTCAACTTTTAGACTTTAAAAACTTTATGGCACTACCCTGGCATTTATACCTCATGGCGGCAATATACATACTGGCCGGGCTTAACCACTTTAGGGTGCCACGCCTGTACCAGCGCATGATTCCACCTGCCCTGCCTTCGCCTAAGGCGTTAAACATTGTAAGCGGCCTTGCCGAAGTTGCATTAGGCATAGCATTGTGTATACCCTTAACTTCTGCCTGGGCGGCATGGGGTATTATAGTGCTGCTTATTGCCATATTCCCGGCCAATGTGTACATGCTTACAAACGAGCGTGCCGCCATGGGTGTACCTAAGTGGGTACTACTACTGCGCCTGCCTTTACAAATAGCGCTTATTGCCTGGGCTTACGTATATACCTAAAATGTAGCCACATTACATTTCAATCTTACCCTTCCCTTGGATAATAAAAGTGATCAAGGTTATAAAAATGATATTTATCATAATTGTACATACTAAAAGTCCAATATTTTTCGTGTTGCAAAACGTAAGAGTGTAGCTGGCTCCCCTCTCGAGAGGGGTTGGGGTGTGTTACAAAACAATGTACAGCGCTATAATATTTTTACAAATAGTATTAATTAAATTATTTTAAAGATTTTATAACCGAAAGATAAATTTAGCCACTGCTTAGGCATGCGTTTTTACCAATTCAACAAAAAAACAGGGAGGTGTTACATCTAATTGTTTTTTTTAGTAATATTGGTAAACAATCTTAAACATTTAATATAATTACCTGATTTAATTTTTTCATGTGATGAAAAAGAGTAGCCGTGCAGAACTTGATAAGGACGCGTTAGATAAAATTGTAACGCTGGCCCAGGAAGAAAAGAAACCTTTTGACGAGATAAAGACACAATATGGATTATCTGAAAAGGAAGTGACCGAGATCATGAAGAAAAAGTTATCGCACGATAATTTTGAACTTTGGAAGAAAAAGACCGCAGCGAAAAAACCCAAGCCTAAACCGCTAAACAGTTTTGAAGACGACGGGCTGGACTCTAAGTATTATATACGAAACAAATTTTAAACAGGGCTGCGTGTCCCTGTCAATAAAAAAGCATAATCCGGTAAATAGGATTATGCTTTTTTTCGTTTTACTAAACTTACAATTATGTTTAGAGGTAAAAGTACCTGCACAAGTAATATGATCAGAACAAGAGTTATCAAAATTTTATTTAAAAGTTCATATCTGTCTAACAGTATAAAAAGAGGCTCCCTACTCTTATAATCAATATACAAATCAAGAAACATGCAGGCCGGCAAACCTAAAATAGTAAGCAACGTATGTATTTTTGTAAGCTTTCGGTTTAATAAAATGTTGAGCCTGTAGAACACCCAATAGCACACACCTGCCATAAAGTATATAAAAACTGTAAACACCCAAAAATAAATTGCAGGCGTTACGTAATAGGAATCCCCTACATTAATAACAATGTTTTCATCCGAATCTGTTAAGCACACCATTAATCCTGTTAAAGCTATCAGTAACGATGTTATCCAAAAATAAATATGGGCTTTGTGCTTCATAATACATTAGTAATTATAGTATCGCAATTAAACACAAACCGTAAATCACGCTCAGTGTATACATTAAGGCTTTTCGACAATATGTATGGCATTTACTATACTATCCTTAAAGTAAACCTCCAGGTTTCTCGTGTATACAGGATCTATATCTGTACCGTAATCTGTTATAATATTGTAACACAAAACAGCTCCCTGTAGTTCATCAGGACGCCCTAACATTGCAATTACTTTATTACAATGTGCACCTTTTAAATGATTACTTACAAGATCATCTACCATAGCCTCACGTTCAGGATAACCACCAATATCGTCCTTTGTTGCCCACCCCTGTTCATTAAAAGGTTTGCTTTGCTTGCATGATAAAAAAAAGGTAATTATAAAAAAACTTGTAAGCATATATTTAACCTTACTCATACCAGTGCACTATTTATTTAGATTTCATTGAATAGATAAGCTTAAAATTTAAAGCTCATCATAAAGGAAACTGCGACTGCTACTGAAACCTATAAGCCCGCTACTCTGCCGGTGCTGCCTCAGCCTTTTTACGTTCGGCAATAACTTTAGTAAGCATTTTACCATACATAGATTTAGCTACGGCTGGTGTCATGCTTTTTTGTATAGTATCAAGGTACTTAAGGTTAATGTCTTCGGCAATTTCAGACAGTGCTATAAACGGGCCTACTTCCATATTGGCATGGTTAAGGGCAAAGTTAGCGGTGTGCAGGTAACGCCTTTTTAAAAGCTGCTCTAACTGCACATCTATGCTGTCCAGTTTTTTTACGTCTTTGCCGGCATCAAAACTTAGCTTGGTAAGGTCGAGTTTATCGTTAACAAATTTGGTCTTAATAGTTTTAAACTCTTCGTATACTTTCTGGTTTTTAGAACCCGTAATTTTTGCTTTGGCAAAAAATTCATCTTTAGACGTAGCAATTTTAATAGTACCCGGTTCGGCAAAGAACGGCAGCTCCTGGTCTACCGATTCGGTACTTACCCTGTCTATAACCAGGTATAGCATTTGCGGGGAGTCAAGTTTAACGTGGCTTTCAAATTCAGATGCGCCATCTATAGTAATGGTATCTATATTTACAAAGGCTGTATCGTTATACTTTTTTATAAAAAGCCTGCCTTTTTTAAAGCCCTTAATATTCCCCTCAATATGCACATTGGCATCGCCATGGTTTTCTTCTTTGCCACAGGCAACTACAAGTATAAGTGCCGCAAGGGCAAGGAACGTATTTTTCATGAAAAGTGTTTGCGTTAAAATCGCTGCAAAGTACTAAAAATTATGTTTAGCAACTATTTCGGTTTAGAAATAATACAGTCAATATATTTTTTATTTTAGCAAAATACCACTCCCGCCTGCCTTGAAAAATAATAAAAGTGACCATTACAAGCCGGACAAAGTTAAAGACACATAACAACGCAGGTGAATATTTAATTTTGATTCAAAGGGAAATCAGGCTGTGATGTTGTTAAACTGTTTGCAAATAGCATCAAATAAATTTGGATTAATAATGGTTGAAGATATAACAAGAGGCCCTTTTAAAATTTTCAGGAATGAAATACTTAAACTGCATCCTGCCTGTAGTGATGCAGAGTGGGATTATTTAAATTCGGGATTAGAAGTACAGCAGCTAAAAACCAAAGCATTTTTTATTGAAGCAGGAAAGGCACATAACCATTTAGGCTTTGTAGTAAGCGGCCTCGTACGTGCATTTTATATTGATAGCCGTGGGGAAGAAATTACAGTATTGTTTATTAAAGAAAGCGAATATGCTACTGATTACCCTTCTTTCCTTATGCAAGTGCCGGGCAGGTATCATTTTCAGTGCCTCGAACCCACTATTATAATCACCCTCCCTTATTTACACATGCAACAGGGTTATCTGCTTTTTCCGGGTTTTGAACGTTACGGCAGGCTGGTTGCCGAAGAGGTTTTAAAAACACTGCAAAAAAGGGTAGAAAGTTTTCAGTTTGACCGTGCAGAACAGCGTTATTTAACCTTTACACAGCAAAACCCGGAGTTGTTTCAGCGTATTTCGCTTACCCATTTAGCGTCTTACCTCGGTATAGAACGACCATCGCTTAGCAGGATACGTAAAAATATAGCCCACCAGTAATAGCTGTTTTATATTTTGTAACATTTGTTTCAGGCG
>Ga0247814_10000736_pt1 | contig 23446 bp, 21 predicted proteins | sample UWRJL179409R1_FD_179947 | JGI IMG/M metagenome (GOLD analysis project Ga0247814, IMG submission 179947) | Plant litter microbial communities from Arlington Agricultural Research Station in Wisconsin, United States - UWRJ-L179-409R-1 | ecosystem: Environmental > Terrestrial > Plant litter >... | reverse complement strand
GTCGTATATGTCCCATTAACCGTAGCGGTTCCGGAAGCATTCAACAAAATGGTCTGGTTACTACCGCCATTAACGGTATAGGTAATGGTTCCATTCGCTGGTCCGGTGAAAGTAATCGTACTGCTTTCGCCTGCACAAATAGTCGCATTGGCTGCTATTGTGGCGACCGGCACCGGAATAACGGTTACAGTAATCGTTCCGGTTTGCGATTGCGTACAACCCGGTGATCCTGCAGTTGTGACGCTAACCAGAGTGTACACTGTAGTAGCACTATAAGCTCCCGTTACTGTTGCGGTACCTGATGCATTTAAAAGTATGGTTTGTGCAGCTCCGCCATTAATCGTATACGTCACAGTAGCATTGGGCGTACCGGTAAAAACAATCGTCGCATTCTCTCCGGAACAAATGGTAACGTTACCGGTAATGCTTGCCGTTGGTGGCGGTACCACAGTAATTGTTACGGACCCTGTAAGTGGCTGGCTGCAACTTGGCGTTCCCGATGATGCAATGCCTGTCAGCGTATAAGTCGTTGTTGTATTATAGGTGTTGTTGATGGTTGCTGTTCCTGACCCATTCAAAACAATTGTCTGGTTACTGCCACCATTCACAGTATAGGTCACCGTTGCATTGGGTGTCCCTGTAAAGGTTACGGTTGCGCTGGCACCAATACAAATGGTCGCATTAGATGCAATAGTCGCTGTAGGCAAAGGAAGTACTGTAATCGTAACAGTGCCTGTTTGTGGCTGACTGCAAACCGGCGTGCCTTGGGAAGCCGCACTAACTAAAGTGATTAACGTTGTCGCATTGTAAGTGTTGGTAAGCGTTGCCGTTCCCGAACCATTCAAAACGATAGTCTGGTTACTGCCTCCGTTAATGGTATAAGTGATGGTTGCATTGGGCGTACCCGTGAACGTAATCGTGGCCGGACTGTTAGGACAGATGCTTGCTGTGCCTGAAATAGCCACAACAGGCAAAGGAATTACCGTAATAGTCACAGTACCCGTTTGCGGACGGCTGCACGACGGTGTTCCCGAAGTAGCTACACTTGTAAGAGTATAAACTGTTGTTACCGAATAGTTTCCTGTAATTGTCGCTGTGCCCGACGCATTCAAAACAATAGTCTGGCTGCTTCCGCCATTTACAGTATACGTTACAGTAGCATTGGGCGTGCCCGTAAAAGTCACGGTAGCTGAACCATTCGGGCAAACACTGGCATTGGCCGCTATCGAAGCTACGGGCAATGGAACAACTGTTATTGTTATTGTCCCGGTTAGTGCCTGGCTACAACTTGGCGTACCCGCTGATGCCGCACTCAAAAGATTAAATACCGCTGTTGCAGTATAAGCATTCGTTAGTGTTGCGGTACCTGAAGCATTGAGCAGAATAGTTTGCGCAGCGCCACCATTGATGGTATACGTGATTGTAGCATTCGGCGTACCGGTGAATGTCACTGTCGCATTGGCACCAGAACAAATTGTAGTGCCTGAGGCGATAGTTGCCGTAGGCAATGGCAATACGGTAATCGTGAGCGTACCCGTTTGAGGTTGTGTACAAACCGGATTACCTGCAGAAGCCGCGCTAACCAAAGTATAAGTCGTAGTCGCAGTATAAGTTCCGGTTATTGATGCTGTTCCCGAAGCGTTAAGAACGATAGTCTGGTTGGGTCCGCCATTGACGGTATAAGTAATTGTAGCATTTGGCGTACCCGTAAAGGTAACTGTTCCGAAACCGTTCGGACAAACACTTGAGCTGCCCGAAATGGCAACTGTAGGCAATGGCCGTACAGTAATAACCGCAGTGCCTGTTTGAGGCTGGCTGCAAACCGGCGTTCCCGAAGAAGCAATACTTACTAATGTAAAAGTAGTCGTTGCCGAATACGTACCTGTTATGGTAGCAGTTCCCGAAGCATTAAGCACGATCGTCTGGCTGGCTCCTCCATTTACCGTGTAAGTAACGGTCGCGTTGGGCGTACCAGTAAAAGTAACCGTAGCTCCGGAACCCGGGCAAATCGTCGTACTTCCCGAAATGGACACAACGGGCAAAGGAAGGACATTAATTACGATATTCCCGCTAAGCGTCTGGCTACAGCTTGGCGTTCCGGCAGAAGCGACGCTAATTAATTGGTAAGTCGTTGTAGTGGTATAAGTATTCGTCAGCGCTGCTGTTCCGCTGCCATTAAGAAGAATATTCTGGTTCGCTCCGCCGTTTACGGTATAGGTCACTGTGGCATTCGGCGTTCCGGTGAACGTTACCGTAGCCGATCCGCCGGAGCAGATGGTCGTATTGGCAGCAACAGATGCTACCGGTAAAGGAAGTATGGTAATCGTTACCGTTGATGTCGAGGTCGCGCAAAATGCCGAAGAAACAGTGTAAGTAAACACATAAGGGCTGCCCGAAATTGCAAATGAAGAAGGATTAAGAGTTCCGCGAAATCCGTTTGAAGTTGCCGCAGGGCCCGTCCATACCCCTGTTTCATCAGGAGTTCCGCCGAGCAGGCTGAACAGGTCAAATGGCGGCGTTGCAGGCACATCAGAGATACAAATTCTCCTAACACCATTCGTTCCTGCATCGTTGGGTTTGACCAAAACAACAGTCACTTCAAATCGTACGGAACTTTCGCAGGGCGGATCAACAGTCGTCGCATAATAGCTTTGCCCGTTGACCAAAGGCGTATTCAGACTCAGCGCTACAGCCGAAGAGGCAGTTGCATACCAGTTATTGACACCACTAACTACAAGGCTGTTCAGTGTTGGCGGACTTCCGGGTATGTTGCAAAAGCGCTGTATCGCGTCGCCGCTGGGAACAGGCACGACACCAACGGTAACCTGAACCGCACGCCTCGAAGTTTCGCAGTTGGTAAACGGATTGGTCTGGCTCGCATAGTAAAATGCATTGTCAATCAGGATTGTTGTTGGCGGCAATGGCGAACCTCCTGTCATGGAATCATACCATTGGATATTATTTCCTGTTGCTGTTAAATCGGCTATAGTAGCTTCACTCGGATCATCAACACATGGCCCCTGGAAACTTTGCGCGAAAGGCTTACCGTAAACGGCGACCACAACACGCACACGCGCACCGCAGGTTCCCGAAACGTCATCTGCAAAATAATCTTCCCCATCAGCCAGTCCGAGTGTTGGGGAGAGCGCCGTAGTAGATACCGCGGTGGCATACCAGGCAACACCATTTCCATTGGGTGTCGCTGCAAGATTGGCAACCGTTGGCGCTTCCACATCGCAAAACGTTTGTGTCGTGTTAGCAACAACCGGACATTGCGCCCATACGTAAGGTTTAGAAAACAGCAATGCCAGACAAAAGAAAAGATATAGGGTATTTATTTTACTAAGAGTAATAATTCTCATAAGCATAAACGAATTGACAAATTAAGAATCTGTGTTTTAATATCTGCCAACGCTTTAATTTAAAGCATTCCGACAATAAACACCAAGCCAGATTACAGCTATAATATTACTTAATTTAATCTTTTCAAATTTTGCCTGTTTTTAATATTATGAACAAATTCATTAACAATTATTTAATACTTATCCTTTTTTTTACGGTTATGAATGTTTGCGATTGATAATTTAAAAATGCGTAATTATTAATGCTTATAGTATATTATTAGTTGCCTTTTGTGACGCGAGCGTTGGCATTCAATAAAAGCAACTGCTAAAATCCGAAATCACTAAATTTATAGTGCCATATGGTTATTTTCCATAAAGAAAGTTTTATCTTGGCGCAGCCGTTATATAGCAAATAATGTCAGGCCTATACATAATATATAGATGAGATAGGGATGAATTATGAGGATATATTGTAGTTAGCTGAAAGCTGCGAGGAATCGGGTGGGAATCAAGATCGTAAAAAATGAGATTACTAAAATATCTTTTCAACTTTGGAGTAATTTGTCTGACAATATATATTGTCTTTTGGTCATTTGCAATTATCGTAGAACTTCCGGAGGACAAAAATCTAATGAGAGTAGCATTGAATGTTTCCTTATACTTATGTGTTGGATACCTGTTCTTTTTAAGTTTAGTAACTTTTATAAATTTTGTGTTGGAACGGAAAGTAGAAAAAAGAAAATCTTCTAATGAGTATATAAAACTAATGCTTATAAATTTGACTGTATTTATAATCACAACTATACTTTGCGCAAATAATTATTACACAACATGCTGCTAGTAATAAAACAACAGCCTTCAGCTAACCGCCTGTAACCGCAATCGCGGCGTTTTTGGTAAATTGACGTTTCATTTTCACGAAGAAATTCTATCTTAGCAGAGAGAACTCAGTTCGCTCCGATCCGCGACTGACGGTTACAGGCCTAACGTTAGTAGAAACCCAAAAAAACTGCGCGTAAAATTTGTCGTGAATACCAATAATCGGTATATTGCAACAAAAAAATCATGGCTAAAAACACATCAATATTATTAGGAGATTATTTTGATAATTTCATTAACGAACAAGTAAAAACAGGGCGTTTTTCTTCAACAAGTGAAGTTATACGTGCAGCTCTTAGAATGTTCGAACAAGAAGAATCAAAAAAAACAAGACTTATAGCAGAACTAAAAAAAGGCGAGAATTCAGGTTTTGTTGAGAATTTTGACAGAAAATTGTTCTTGGAAAATATGAACAAAAAATACGCTAAATAATGATTTATAAATTAAGCGTAGAGGCCGAAAAAGACTTGCAAAATATTTGGCTTTACACTTTCGAAAATTGGTCGAGCGAACAAGCGAATAGATATGTTGATTTGATTCTTGATGAAATTGAATATTTATGTGTCAAACCTGAATCAGGAACAGATTACAGTCATTTGCGCAAAGGATATTTTAGATTAAAGATTAAGTCACATTATGTTTTCTATAAAATCAATTCAAAAAAGAATCTGATCGAAGTGGTAAGAGTTTTACATCAAATGATGGATATTGAAGGTCAACTTGATGTCTAATATGGGCTTCTGCTAACAGCGTACAAGCGATCATTGCTGGTTTTCAGTAGCTTCGGCTCCATTTTCACGAATAAATTCTATCTTAGCTGAAAATACTCGTTTCCGATTTCGCCGCAACGGCGCCTATGCGCGAAACGTTATAAGCAAGCAAGTCACCAATAAACCGATAAATTCACCTAAAATCTTATGAAGAAAATTTTTATTTATTCTGTAATATTAATAGTTTTACTTTCGTGTGAAAGCAAAAAGGAAAGTTGCATAAGAAGATATGTTAATGAACAAGGATATTCTTACGAGCAGGCAAAAGAAATGTGTGACGAAGCAGAAAGTGATACATATGGAAGGGAATAAAAAATACCAATCTAAAAAATTATGGCTTTAATTAATTGTCCTGAATGTGGAAGCAGAATTTCCGATCAAGCTGAGAAATGTCCAAGTTGCGCATATCCAATTAATTCACGTGGAAATAACACAGAATCTAAAGAAGTTTTTTTCTCCAAAGTATGAATTTTGGCTGTTCTCTTATTTTTTACACAGTTTTAGCAATTATTGCTTTTTGCATTTTAGCAGCAGTATTTTCGTAATTAAAGTCAGGTTTAAATTTTGCCTGCTTATAACAGCCGTCTCCCCCGCTACCGCACGAATCCCTTCGTGTGGTTCCTATGGAAACGTTAGCGGTCAGCATTCAACTAACCCACGCTAGCGCGAGCATCTTGCTCGTGCACACAATCCAATCCTTTTTTATAGGCACGAGCAAGATGCTCGCGCTAGCGTTGTGAGGATGTATATGGTAGTTGCGCGACATGCAAAAAATTACGATAACAAATCACATATCAAAAAAAGATATACCTTTGTAATATCAAATTAAAGCATATGAAAACTGTATCACTTAAAATTGACGATTCAATATTCGGAGAAACCGAAAAAATTCTTTCAAGAATCAGCATTCCTAGAAATCGATATATAAACGAAGCAATTGATTATTACAATAAGGTTCAAAAAAGACAAATTTTAGAAAAACGTCTTAAAGCTGAATCTGAATTAGTCAAAGAAGATTCTATGAATATTTTAAAAGGCTTTGAAAAAATTGACTATGCAGATTAATCAATACGAAATTTGGATTGCCGATTTAAATCCGCAAATTGGAACTGAAGCTGGAAAAACGAGACCTGTTTTGATCGTTCAAACAAATCTATTAAATAAAATTCCGCATCCATCAACAATTGTTTGCCCTATAACAACAAATGTTCAAACTGATTCTGACATTTTAAGAGTCCATCTGAAAAAGGGAATGGCGAATTTACACGAGAATTGTGATATTATGATTGATCAAATCCGGGCAATCGACAACAAAAGGTTAATTAAGAAGGTTGGAGTATTACCAACAGATCTAATTGAAAAAATCAAAGAAAACATCGCCATAGTTGTTGATCTAGACTAAGCACGATCGCACAACGCACGCTATAATAAATTCCCAGCTACCGCGCGGCTCGACGACTGGCGAAGCAATCCCTTCGTGTTTCTATACATCAAACACAACGACATATCCAAATATATCACGCGAAGGGATTGCTTCGCCAGTCGCTTCGCTCGAGCCGCGCGGCAGCGGTGGGCATCCGCAGTTAACAATGACGCATCTGCAATTAATATTAATGAATCTGCAAATAACAGTGATGCATACGCAATTAACAATGATGCATCCGCAAATAATAATAATGCATACGCAAATAACAATGATGCATCCGCAATTAACAATAACGCATCCGCAATTAATATTAATGAATACGCAAATAATAATAACGCATGCGCAATTAACAATGACGCATACGCAATTAACAATAACGCATCCGCAATTAATATTAATGAATCCGCAAATAACAATGACGCATCCGCAATTTGCTGTGAGTAAGTGAGAAGATGAATTAAATCAGGCTGCAGCCAACCACCGCTTCAAGAAATTGGCGGTTTTTTGGTAATTGAATGTTTAGTTTTCACGAAGAAGGTTTATATTCAGCAGACAGAACTCAGCTCGCTCGCATTGGCAACTTCGTGAAGTGGCAAAACACCCGCTTGCGCGAACATCTTGCTCTGCACACAATCCAATCATTTTTTATAGCCACGGGCAAGATGCTCGCGCTAGCAGTAAAAAGTAACGCAGATGATCACCTTCCGTCAAAACACCCTAAATTTTAAAAACCCAGCAAAGACGCGGTTCGGAACTCCGTCGCCGGAGTTCGGAACCCGGCCACTCTATTTTCACGATTAAATCTATCGTAGCAGAGAAAACGCAGTCCGCTTTCTTCGCAACTTCTCTCGTCCACATGTTATAGGCAACCCGCTTCAAAACCACTATAATTCAATAAATTAATGCAATAAAATCTCTGTAAATTTTGTTAATGTGATTATCTATTGTTTATTTGTTTCCTGAAAACATACACTCCAACAGATAACTCTATTTCCTTCCATGCGATTAAAATTTAAATCCATCTCAATGCAACATACTTATAAAAAAATGAATTTCCTCCCACAAAAATTCTTACTCATACTATTAGTTACGCTCGAACTCGGATCCTGCAGCCCAAGTGATCAACCAGAACAGGTTATTCCTGTCTCATCAGTCTATGCCGTAGGTTATGATTCTTCTCCAACCGCACTGCTGCCATTGGTGTGGCAGAACAACCTTCCAATCTTCAATCTTGATACAGAAGTCCATTCAATAGTTGGTGCCAGTATTTTCGTCAAAGGAAATGATGTTTACGTATATATGAGATGTCACGATAATTGGCTGGGCAATGAATACAATAAGGGCAAGTTGTATAAGAATGGTGTCTTTGCCGGCGACGTTGCAAACGCCACAAATGAATTTTCTCCTCTATTTGTAACTGACAACCATTGTTACTACATCAGCAATGACGCCAATCGTTATACTGGAACACTGGTTCCCCATCTTTGCAAACTCCGCGAAGACACTAGTATACCGATGACCGATCCTTCAATTTTAAATGGTGTAGCGGGCACCTCTTTGTTTATCGTTGGGAATGATATATATGCGGCACTAAACACGATGACGCAAGGCTCCCATCAGATTTACCTTTGGAAAAATGGCCAAATAACAAATATAACCTCAAGCGATCACATCTGCGTCAGCTACTCGATGTTTGTTTCAGGCAACGATGTTTATATTGCCGGCAACTACGATGGTTTTGCGTCACTTTGGAAAAATGGTATCCGAACCGCGCTGACTACAGAGGGGTCAAACGCAACCTCCGTTTTTGTCAATGGAAATGATGTCTACGTTGCAGGTTCTGAAGCATATCAAAACTCCAGTAAAGCCAAATACTGGAAGAACGGAATCAGCGTCGATCTGACTGATGGAACAAATTATGCCAGTGCCAATTCAATATTCGTAAAAGGCAACGACGTTTATGTTGCAGGCAAAGAGCACAATGCCCAAGGAATATATGTTGCGAAAATCTGGAAAAACGGCATAGACACTTCCTTAACCGATGGTACATTTAATGCCGACGCGCAGAGTATTTTTGTAAATTAACCACGACGCGCAACATGCTCGCGCTGGCAGATGAACAAGCGTCTGTCAAAACAGCTTAAATTTCAAAAACCCAGTAAAGACGCGGTTCGGAACTCCGTCGTTGGAGTTCTGGAAAGAAAATTAGTCAGAGTAACCTAATAAAATGTAGGGATGCTTTATGAAGATATATATATGGTAGTTGGCTTCAACCGTGTGAAGCGACAGTATAACTAACGACAAGAAAAAAATTAAACTGAATGAATCCCAAAGATTTTATTTTTTAAAACGAAAAACGATATGCTGACAAACATAAACCCAAAATTGCCAATGCGGAATAAGACCGCAACAAAGGATTTTTACGTAAACAAGTTAGGATTTGAAAACGTTGGAAATTCTGACTATGACGGCTATTTGATGGTTGAAAAAGACAGCATAGAAATCCACTTTTTTGAATTTAAAGAAATTGACTCTAAAGAAAACTATTCCGGCGTCTATATCCGAACCAACGACATTGACAATTTGTATCAATCATTTTTAGACAATAAAATAAACATACACCCGAATGGAGCATTAGAGACAAAGCCTTGGGGACAAAGGGAATTTGCCTTGCTTGACCCAGATAACAATCTCCTGACTTTCGGACAGAGTATATAATCACTATTCACTGATTATCTAGAAAACGGCAGCAGCCAACAAATGCTAAAACTCATGGCTAGTTTTTCGGTAAATTGTTCGTTCTCTTTTCATAACTTCGCTCGGTCGGCAATGGAAAAAAAAGATTTCCATAAGCCGCCACGAGCTCTAGCAAGGAAACGTTATAAGCCATTTCAGGACAACACAATGACGCACAATTTGACAACTAATTTATGTTTAGACACAAAGGAAAGGCAAGGACATTAAAGCATAATTTAAGAATTGCTACGTTGCTGTCTTTTGTGGCTGGAATTGTGAATGTGGTTGGTTTTTTAGCTGTTCAACGGTTGACAACTAACGTAACCGGACACTTTGCTTTTTTTGTAGATGAAATTTTCAAACTCAATTTCTGGCAAGGGTTTGTATATTTTTTATACATTTTTTTCTTCTTCTTAGGTTCATTCGTGTCGAACCTAATAGTTGAAATTATTTCAAAAACAAATGACAGGTTAATCTATATAATTCCGACAATTATCGAAAGTATTATTTTGTTTTTGTTAGCGGTATTCGGACAATTTTTAATTTCTCAAAATCCCAATCTTCTTGCTTGTTCTTTGCTTTTTGCAATGGGTTTACAAAATTCATTGGTAACGACAATTTCTAATTCAACTGTTCGGACAACGCACTTGACAGGACTATTTACAGACTTAGGAATTGAACTATCCCAATTGTTTTTTTACAAACAAAAAGACCAAAAGGACAAACTCTACTCTTCAATAAAATTACGACTGGCCATTATTACTTTTTTCTTTATAGGTGGACTTTTAGGCGGCATACTTTATTCTACCTTAAAGCTATATGTGTTATCAATTGCAGCGGCCGTTCTAATTATTGGAATAATATATGACGACTTAAAATTGAAGTTAATGTTGCAAAATAGAAATCAAAATGACGCCAAGAAAAACGGCATATAACAGTTAAATGAAGCTTTGTGCTTCGAGTCAAGTTCGGTGCTGCGGACAGTTTTCGACTCCGAAATCGCCAACTTCTTGTAGCAGCAAACCTTTACCCGCAAGACTTGCGAGCGGGGAATCCATAAACCAACATATGACAGAACTTTACGATACGTTTGAAAAATAAAATCCCCGCTTGCGCGAGCAGAAGGTTAGGAACCCGGTCAGCGGAGTTCGGAAAAGGGAATTAGTAAGAGGAGCCTAATAAATGAATTGATTGTTATTTAAGCAATCTTCGTGAGGGCATTTAAAACAAAAGAAACCGAATTTATTACTTGTGATTTTTGTCGACGTGATTGACAATATTATAGACAACAATTACATCTTTCTGGTTGATGTAGAGTTGTTTCCTGTTGCCCTGGTTCTTGCGGGTGATGATTGATATCGTAAACGGAAGTCCGTCGGCATCCTTACAGGTAAAAGCATGAATAATATCATTGTCGCTTTCTTCAATATCTTCATAGTTTAAAATATCAAAAAGCTGGATTTCCTGCGAATACACTACGATCCTGTTCTTGTTGGTATCGAGTGTAACCACAAGCGACACTTCCTGAAGGTCAGACCATTTGCCCCAATTGCCTTTACCGTCTTTTTCCATAACGCTAAATCCGGTGGTTAGGAATTTATAGGTCTGCGCATCAGATTTTTGTATGCCCATCATGATAAAAAAAACAAAAAATACAAACTTTAGCTTCATCTTATTGGTTTTAAACATCTTATATATTAAAATTCATAACGGTTGCTTTTGCCTCCCTAAATTCAGCAATCATATCATTTACAATCATTTCCACCGATTTGATATCGTCAATGAGTCCTGCAATCTGGCCTATTTCGAGTTCGCCTTCGGTAAGGTCACCCTCAAACATGCCGCGTTTTGCCCTTGCCCTTCCGAGCAACTGCACCAATTCTTCCGTAGTCGGACCTTTGGCATACAACTCCTGGATATCATGGTAAAATTTATTCTTAATGAGGCGTACGGGTGCCAGTTCTTTTAAAGTCACCTGTGTATCGCCTTCCCGGATTCCGATAATCGTATTCTTAAAATTGTCGTGGGCCGAAGATTCAAAAGATGCGGCAAACCGGCTACCTACCTGTACCCCATCAGCACCTAAAACCATTGCGGCCAGCATCGCGTTTCCGGTTGCTATACCTCCGGCGGCGATCAATGGTATAGTGATGTTTCTTTTTACCATTGGGATAAGGGTAAGCGTGGTGGTTTCTTCCCTTCCATTGTGTCCGCCCGCTTCAAATCCTTCTGCCACAACCGCGTCTACTCCGGCTTCCTGCGCCTTGAGAGCGAATTTAGAACTGCTCACTACGTGTACTACCGTTATGCGTTTTTCCTTTAAAAAAGACGTCCATGTTTTCGGGTTTCCTGCAGATGTAAAAACGATTTTGACACCTTCGGCAACGATAATATCTATAATTTCGGAGATGTTCGGATACAACATCGGGACATTCACCCCAAAAGGTTTGCTGGTGGCCTGCTGGCATTTGCGGATGTGTTCCCTAAGTACCTCAGGGTACATTGAACCCGCGCCTATCAGTCCTAAACCGCCGGCATTACTGACCGCACTGGCAAGCTTGTAGCCGCTGTTCCAGATCATGCCGCCCTGAACTATTGGATATTGGATATTAAAAAGTGCTGTAATCCTGTTCATTACTGCTTGACCATTTTACCGGTTTGAGAGACAGCTCCGGACTGGATTTTATATAAGTAAACACCGGAATTAAGCATTTCAATTCCAATTTCAGGATTAGCGGTTGAAACTGTTGTTTCTAAAATGCGTTGCCCTAATATATTGTGAAGGGTAACATTGGCGGCATCAAATCCGTTGGGGAACGAAATGGCAATTTCCTGCTGCGCCGGATTAGGGGAAAGGGTGAATTTTGTGTTGTGATTAATGAAGCCCTGATTTCCTAATGCGCTGCTTAGGGCCAGGCTAAAATCAGGAATTCCGTATCCGATGCGGTCGTTAGGAGCATTGTAAATACTTGCCGATTCCTTGATGAACTGCATGATCTCTTCATTGGTTTTGTTGGGAACTGCCTGCCAGAAACTGGCTACCATTCCGGCGATGATCGGGCCTGAGAAAGAAGTGCCGCTGGCTGTGGTGATACCGCCGCTTGTATTGGATAAAACAGCCTGTTGGCCTTGCGCCGCGACATCTGGCTTTATCCTTCCGTCGGCCGCCGGACCGTAGGAGCTAAAGGTTGCGGGATTCCCCATGGCATTGACCGCACCGATAGTGAGTGCGTGCAGTGCATCTGCAGGAGCAGAAATGTAGTGCCAGTCGGCATTGCCATCATTACCCGCCGAAACCACGCAAATCATCCCACGGCTGTAAGCGATATTAACACCACGTGAAATGTACGCCACAGTACCATCCATATCTTCGTAGGCAAAATTGTAATTGGCATTGTCAAAAAGGGTATATCCTAAAGAAGTAGTAATGATATCGACCCCAAGTCGGTCGGCTTCTTCTGCCGCTTCAACCCAAAGGGAAAGTTCGAGTGGCCCTTCATTGGCACCATCTTCTGTTATATAGAGATAATAAGAAGCATCGGGTGCGGTACCAACGAGCTGCTGGTCCTTGAATCCTCCCATCGTAGAAAGCACCATTGTCCCGTGTGAAATTCCGGTGTAAAAATCGGTACTGCGATTGACATAATCATAGCCGCCGAGAATCTGGTTATTGTTGCGCAATCTTGCAAAAGTGGAAGCTGTATTGACTCCCGGATAACCGCCATCCATAACGGCAATTATTTTTCCTGCTCCGGTGAAATTCTGCTGGTGCAACACATGCCCGTTGAGCATCTCAATCTGGTTGAACGAATTGCCATAATTGAACAATACTGCTGGTCCGGCGGTTTTGGTGAATTTTTTAGGCGGTGTTGGCGCGGCGATTCTCCCTCCGGGATTCAAAGCCCTGTTGGCAAATTCGAGATGGTCTACAAAAGACAATGCAGACAAAGCGCGGATGTCTGCAATCGTGCCGCGCACATGCAGCGCATTGAACCATTTCGATTTGGCTTTAACAGTGATTCCTGCAGCAGCCGCAACCTGATCGATATAGGGCTGGTACATTGGTACATCTTTATTATCAAGCGCTATGTTTTGTAACGTTCTCCTGTCGAGTGAGCGCTGCGTAAGCATCGTCAGCGGATTGTTAAGATAAGTTTGCGCATCGGGTTTTGCATTAAAATATACCCATGCATCTTCTTGTGAAAACACTACAATATTGGAAAGCAGCAGTAAAACAACCAGTATCTTTTTCATCAGTTTTTGTTTTAAGTATGGTAAACTTACGAAATTACTCCCGAACCAACTAATTCATCCCCGACATACCATGCGGCAAACTGTCCTTCTGTAATTGCAGATTGGGGTTCGTCAAACGCGACATACATTCCGTTTTCAAACTGGTGCAATGTAGCGTTTTGCAAAGGTTGACGGTAACGAATCCTGGCCTTTACATTCATGGTTGCACCTACAGGCAAAACCATATCAGTACGTATCCAGTGCACTTCAGACTTTTCAATGAAAAGCGCTTTCTTAAATAAGCCCGGATGCTGGTTTCCTTGTCCCGTATAAATCGTATTGGTTTCTACATTGGTGGCAATTACAAATAAAGCTTCAGGCGTTCCTCCTACATTGAGTCCTTTTCGTTGGCCTGTCGTAAAATAATGGGCGCCCTGATGCTTGCCGACTACTTTTCCCATCTCGGGAGTATAAGCAATGGAAGCTGCTTCGGCCGCAAGTTCCTCTTCTAAAGTATCGTAATTATTGTGAGGGTTTGAATATATTTCTTCAGTAGCATCAATTTCAAAAATCAAACCCGCTTTAGGCTGTAGCTTTTGCTGAAGGAATTCGGGAAGCCTGACTTTACCAATAAAACACAATCCCTGAGAATCTTTCTTTCCTGCGGTGACAAGTTCCATTTGGGCAGCAATTTCACGAACTTGTGGTTTGGTCAGTTCGCCTATTGGAAATAATGATCTGGCCAATTGCTCCTGCGATAACTGACAGAGAAAATAAGATTGGTCTTTGTTGGAATCTGTACCTGATAATAATTGGTAAACAGTTTTACCGTCGATTTGTGTTTCTCCTTTTCTGCAGTAATGTCCGGTAGCGACATAATCGGCACCAAGGCTTAACGCGATTTTCATAAACACATCAAACTTGATTTCGCGGTTGCATAAAACATCGGGATTGGGCGTGCGACCTTTTTCATATTCATTGAACATGTAGTCAACGATTTTTTCCTGATATTGCTCGCTGAGATCGACGGTTTGGAAAGGGATTCCGAGTTTTTCAGCGACCAGCAATGCATCGTTACTGTCTTCGAGCCACGGACATTCGTTGGAAATAGTAACCGAATCGTCATGCCAGTTTTTCATAAACAGGCCAATCACTTCGTAGCCTTGCTGCTGCAGTAAATAGGCTGCAACACTGGAATCTACACCACCGGAAAGGCCAACAACTACACGTTTCATTGAAAGGCAATTAAAAAATTAGCCGCAAAGGTAAGGCTAAATTTTACATTTGAAAGTTAATGCATTTGTAATTTTAGAAGATGCCAAAAGACTGGCAACCAGTATAACTAAGAAGATTTATTGCTTTTCATCCGGATTGGTAGCAGGTCGTACTGTTTTTTTCTTTTTAATCTTATTCATATTGTCCTTACTCACCAGTTTTCCGTTTTCATAGAATTCCCATATTCCGGTTTTTTTTCCAGCTTTAAAATTGCCTTTAGCCACTATATTTCCAATTGGATCTCTAAAGATTGCCGGACCATCGTATGCATCGTTTTTATAAATGGATTCTTCCAATACAATTCCTTTTACAGAATATTTCTTGTATGTTCCATTCTTTTTGCCATTTTTATATTCCGTTTCTTCAGCTACGGCAGTATTCGGGTAGTATACTGTTCGTTTTCCTTCGAGTTTCCCTTTGGAATAATTTTCGAGTGTCATGACTTCTTTTGCCGCTCGATGGTAATATTTCCATTGCCCTTCATAAAGTTTATTGACTTCTTTGCCTTCGCTGACCTTGTTCTTACTTTGGTCGTAGATGATCGTGTAGGCGGAGTTGTCTGTAGGATTGAATTCGCGGGTAGCAATTACTGTCCCGGCTTTGGTATCGTCATAAAAAGTAAAAGTTCCGGTTTCTTTCCCATGTTCGAATGTGCCTTGATAGCGTGGTCTTTTCGATTCAGGATAAGTGCCTTTCCACAAACCGTGTTTTTTCCCCTTGTCATCATTTTTATTTGTATCTGTTTGGGCGGAAAGAAATTGGACGGAAACAAACAAAACTAAAATTGGCCAAAAAAATAACTTCCTTTTATTCATATTATGATTACTTTAGATACCTTGTTTATAACAATGATTTGAACTTTTTATTTTGACAAAAATACATTTAAAAACAACATTTCATTTTCTATTAACTTTTGATTTGCAAAACATCTGATTTTGAAAGTCGGAACACAAATAAAATATTTAATTTTACACTGCAAAATTTCATCATTATGAAACACTTTTATACCATTTTGTTTTTATTGTCAGTATGGGTTTCTTTCGGGCAGATAACCATCCGGATTACTTCTATACCTTCCAATACGCCAGCCAACGCGACCATTTACATTGCAGGAAATTTTAACAGCTGGAATGCGGGAAATGCAGATTATATCATGCAGCCCGACGGACTCGGTGCTCGCCAGATTGTGATCCCGGAAGGTACTGGAACGCTGCTTTTCAAATTTACAAGAGGCAGTTGGGCTACTGTTGAAGGCAATGCCAGCGGGGGTTTTCTTCCCGACCGCAGCCTGACATTTACCGGTATGCCGCAAACCATCAACCTTACTGTGCAGTCATGGGAAGACATCAGCGGAAGCGGTTCTTCAAGTACTGCAGCGGCAAATGTCCAGGTACTTAATAATTCGTTTTTTATTCCGCAGCTCAACACTTCAAGGAAAGTCTGGCTCTACCTTCCACCCGATTATTACACTTCAGCAAAGACGTATCCGGTACTGTATATGGCCGACGGGCAAAACCTGTTTGACAACGCCACTTCATTTGCCGGAGAATGGCACGTGGATGAAACACTCAACACCTTATTTTTACAAGGCGATTACGGGGCAATTGTTGCAGGCGTAGACAATGGCGGTGGCGCTAGGCTTGACGAATATTCACCGTGGTACAATACCGAATACAATGCCGGAGGTGATGGCGATGCCTACATGCAATTTGTAGCGGAAACACTTAAACCTTATATAGATAGCAATTTCAGAACCAGACCTCAGGCGCAGTACAATGCGCTTATAGGCAGTTCGATGGGCGCACTGATTAGCGCTTATGGCGTTTCTAAATATCCGGGCACATTTGAGAAAGCGGGAATATTCAGTCCTGCATTCTGGTTTTCACTGTCTGACCTCAACAATTATATAATTAATGACGCTACAGGTATTGGAAACCTGAGGCTGTATTTTGTAGCGGGACAGGATGAATCTTCTACCATGGTATCGAATATGAATCTGGTGAAGAATAACCTCATTAACAAAGGTGTGTCGAGTGCGAATACTTATACCAAAATAGATTCCTTCGGCACGCACAGCGAAAGTTACTGGAGCGGTCAATTTGGTGCGGCTTACCAATGGCTTTTCGCACAGACAGCTTTAACAAAAACAGAAAATTCTTTGCCTGCTGCTACTATCAGGCAAAATGCGGAAGGTGCGATTTTGGTAACAGGATTATCACAGCCAACTGCCTTTAATGTGGTTTCTGCAGTGGGTCAAAAAGTGCAAACTGTGGTGTTTGAGAATGGCGTTTATCGGTTTTCAGGTCTTTCGTCGGGTGTGTATTTGTTACAGTCGGATACTATGCCGGCAATGAAAATCATTATCCGATAAACAGAAAATTGTTCTGCTATATAAAAAAGAGGATCTTATAAGGATCCTCTTTTTCGTTTTACTGCTGATATTTTAATAATCGCGCTTTACGTGTGCTACACCAGTGATAGTATGAGCGCCGGTAGTATCGGTATAGTTTCCATTGAAAGTGATGTCAATATAATCGCCGACATTGCCATAGCTATTGACTTCGAAAACGATAGTATTAATTATTTCTGAATTAATAGAGAAACTGGTTCCCGAAATCATACTAAAACCGTCTCCTGTCGTGTAACTACCTACTGCCGGTGTTCGCAATTCTCCAAAAATATGGAACTGGTTGATCGCGTTGCTTGCGTTTATCGACAGGTAATTGCCCTGTGCTGTTGCCGAAACGCTTAAGAACTGGTTGAGCGTTCCTCCGTCAACACGGTATGAAACAAATTCATCCAATGCGTTACAAGCGTTCAGGCTTCCAATATTAGTGATTGGTGAGGTAAAATTATAATGGATAGAATCGGTTTTCTGCAGACTATCATAATCGAAACCTTCAAGTGTAAAATTGGTTTCACTGGAACAATAAATCGTATTAAAGCCAAAAGCAGCATTGCTCACAGGAGAAAACACCTTTGAAAATCCCGGCCTGTTCATTGACACGTAGCCATTGGTTACGTTGCTGTTGTCGCATTTCAGTAAGTTTCCGGTTACCTGAGTGGACAATAATATATTGTTCAATACTATCGTAGGCAATGTTGTATTGGTTGAGAATGGCCCGATGGAAGCACTATAGATAGCAGTGCTGCTACAATAACTGTACACGTTTAATGTCAGTGTTTCATTTGCAGGTATCAATCCGGAGATTTGCCCATTATTGTCGGGCATCCCAATGGTGGTTTGTCCCGAATTTCTGGTAAGCCTCACATCCAGAAATGACAATGCATTGGCACTGCTGTCGGTAATGTTGACTGTTAACACAACCGTTGGGAAAGCCGCATCGCAATTCCACCATGAGAAATGGGAAACATCACCTACATAGGTATTGCCTTGTTTTACGGCTGAACCTTCTTCTTTCCAATACCCATTGACCGCATCAAAATGCCAAAGCGGAATTGTTGCCGGTGCGACCGCCAATTGTGACGGATCAATGCGCATCGTAATCTGTGCGGTATGTCCATCGGCGATCTGTAATTTCTGTCCGCCACTGCCTCGCAATTCCACCTGAAGCATGCCGTATGTTTCCAGTATCCTTTGCTGTCCGGCAGCATCACGGGCCATCAGCATGCCCGGCATCAATTCGTTTAAGTGGGCATCAGAAGGTGTAAGATGGAACAGAATGACATCGACACTTCCGGAATAGGCGGTTCCATCTTCCTTTTGAAAAGCACCATCAAATTTAATTTTAGTCCCTGAATAAATGGATACTTCGCTGGCAACACCCGATTGGATGGTTTGCGTAGGCACTGCTTCGGTAAGCATTATTTTTACGTTGTTCTTTCCGGTTGTCGGAACTAGCGCTCTGGAACCATCATTGTATCCGGCTTTAACAGCGGTGATGTAGGCAAAGCGTTCCTGCACTCCGGCACCATTGATGATAAATACGCCATTGGCATCGGTCATAACCGAAGAAGTGCCTATTTTAACTGTCGCATTTTGAATCGGACGGTCATCAACATCAACAACCTGTCCTATAAAATCACGTTGTGCGGTAGCCCCAAAGCTGCCTGAGAAATCCGATTGGGGTAAAGAAACAGTGCGATCATCATCATCTGGGTTACAACTTAGAAAAGAGACTGAAATGAAAAGCAGTACGAGCAATAGTTTGGTTTTTTGCATAATTAAGTCTTTTGGTTTTCAGGAAGATACAATCTTATAAATAAGGTTGCGTAGCAATGCCCAATTATACAAAATATTGATTTACAAAGCTTTGTTCTCACTCATGATTTCGCTTTTATTTTGTGCATATTCGTAACCCTGCAGCCACCATTGGCGCATTTGGTGCTTGTTAAAGATCAGTGCATTGTCTGTCAGCTGGATGGGCGTATAATAGATATTGAGTTTTACATTCTTGTTTTTGGCAGCCAGTTTGCCTATCGTTACATCGTGCTTTTCTACCTGGTCGAGTAGTGTCTGGAACAAGTCGACCATTAGGGAAAACGGATTTTTACCAATGGTTCTTGGCGCGGTCTGTACTTCGGTTTCCAGGACTACGACGTCAATTTCTGTGGCGCCACGGTTGATGGCTTCGCGTATCGGTACAAGGCTTGAAAAACCGCCATCGCCATAATCAGAACCGTCTTTTGTAACAAGGCTCATGAACGGAATATAATTGCAGGAGATCCATATCCAGTCACAGAACTCGTCATATTCAAAGTCGCGGATGCATTTGTACTCCACATCATTCTTTGAAAGATTGGTTACAGTGACCACAATGTTGCAGTTGGAAGCCTTCAGTTGGTTGAATTCCGACAGGGAGAAATTGTCTTTTATATATTTCCGTAACTTCTGGCTTTCGCCGAAGGTGCGCTTGCCTTTGATAAATTGCAGCAGTACATTAAAGTGATTGATGGTTACAATATCGATGCCTTTGCGCTTTTTGACCACAAACGGGTTGATGTTGAAGATGTGCTCCATATTCACATTCGTATAAATCTGACGGATCTTATCTACATTGCCCAGTGCCAGGTGCGGAATCAATAAACTGCCCGTGGAAGTGCCGAGCAAAAGTTCATACTCATGCTTCATTTCCTGCATCAGGTACTGTGCGACACCGCCTGCAAAAGCGCCTTTACTTCCACCACCCGATATGACTAATGCTCTCATATATCTGTTATTCTTCGAGCAGTCGCTGTAGCTGTGTTTTTTCGCGTATGGGCAACTGTGGCCGAATTTTCACAAATATATCCCTATATTTTTGTTCCTTGAGAAGTTTCCTGATATTATCTTTTGAAAATTTTACAAACTGCCAGCGGTGGTTTCCTGTTCCATAGACAAGGCTACGGAGCACCTCTTCTGTATATACGCCGAGGTTGAGCAATTGCCGGAGGGCATTCTGCTGCAGGTTGGAATCATAATTGGTACCCGTGTATTGCAGCAGTTCGAGGTAGCTTTTAAGTTTCTCTTTCTGGTCTATATCGGCCGACATGGCCAATGACAAATGCAGCAGCCTCAGGTTCTTATCCTGGAATCCGACCCAGTCCTTTGACAGATCGAGGTAGCGTTTCCGCTCTGCGGGGAATTGCTGCCACAAATGGAACAGTGCCAATTCCTGAGTTTCATAGGACTTGTCATCGAGCAGGGTTTCATATTCGGTACGGAAACTTTCGGGGATGTCGGTTAATGTGGCCGCAACAGCCTGGCGTACATGCAGCTCGTTGGTCTTTAATGCGGTCGATAACAGATCGGCTTTTAATTCAAAAGGCTGTGTGATATTTTGGTATACGAGCAATTCCTTAATCGGATAATAAGCATCGCTTTTGAGCAATTCCAGTATTTCAGCTTTGTTTTTCTTTAAGTCGGGTGGCGATTTAACCAATTCCATATATTTCGCCATAAACGCATTCTTTTTCAATAGCGCATCCACTTCCTCCTGCTGGAATACCGTACTTTCTAGCCATTTTTTCCTGAAGGCATTCGTATCATAATCAGAAACCAGATTCAACTCTGTCAGGAAATCGCTGGTCGTTACATTCTTGAAAGCATACTTTACCAAATAATTCTGCACCGCCAGGTTAAACTTTTCGCTTCCGACTGCCTCGCGCAATACATGCAAAGCCCACGCTCCTTTTTGGTAAAATGTAAGGGAACTTGCCTTTGGGTCCAGTATCGGGACAGCATCTGTAGCGGCGGCATCCTTGATTTGCTGTGCCGACTTATAGAGTTTGGCGTAGAAATAATCCTCTCCGAAGATTTCCCTTTCTGCCAACAGCGCATAATAAGTGGCAAAACCTTCCTGCAGCCAGTGGTCTTTCCCTGATTTTGCAGTTATCAGGTCACCAAACCACTGGTGTGCGAGTTCGTGGGCGTTAACGTTGAGATAATTGCGATCAACATAGCCGGTATTGTCTATTATATAATCCCTTGAGAAGGTGGTGGCTGAAGTATTCTCCATACCCGCATATAAAAAGTCGCGCACGGGTATTTGCCGGTAGATGCCCCAAGGATAAGGAACACCGATTTCCTTTTCCAGAAAATCAAAAACTCTGGTGCTGTAGCGGTAAGTAGGTTCGGCTTTCAGGCTGTCTTCGTGCTCATAATACATTTCCAGCGGTATGCCCGAAAGCGATCGGTCTTCCTTTTTTTGGAAGTGCCCGATGGCCAGCATAACCAAGTAACTGCTCATCGGCTTTGGCATTTGGTATTGCCACAGGATGTCGTCACCGGCTGCTACTTTCTTCATCAGTATCCCGTTAGACACTACCTCGAAGCTCTTTTGGAAGACTACCGTTAATCCAAACAGCACTTTTTCATTGACATCATCAAAACTGGGCAGCCAGTTGCTGGTGTTTTTGCCCTGGCCTTGTGTCCATATTTGTCCCTGCACCTCTTCGGGCGTGTCGATTGTTTCCGAGAAATCCCAGTTGACAAAATACATCGCCTGTGTGGGGAATGCCTCATAGGCAAATGTCAGTTTATTGGTTCCTTTGCGGAAACCTTCATACAGGAGCAGTTCGCGTTTGTTGTTGCGGGTGCTCACTTTAAACCCGTTGATCTTTACATCGGTAAACTCCATGCGCTGCGCGTCGATCCTGATGGTATCGGTCTTGCCGGTTAACTCGAAGGTATATTCGCATTTACCGACTACATTGCGTTTGACGGGATTGATCTGTAAGGAAGCATTGATAGTGAGGAAGTCAACGGCAGGGTTTTGTTGGGCAAAGCTAATGGCGGTGAGCAACAATAAAAGATAGCGCATGAAATGTGGTATTTGTATAAGAATCCTGATTGTGTGTGCACAAATATCTCCATAATTAAACTTTTTACGTTTATGAAATTTCATAAAAATATAATAAAATGCTCGTTTGATGAGGATAAGGGTAGTGCCGTTTTAAGCGTGCGCAGGACATTTGACTGTACATTCATCGGTGCGCTCTGGTACTTGTGAATACCTGATGTTATAATTCTGTACTACTTAAAATACGGTATAAACACGATATAACTACGACATAACTACGGTATAATGACGAAATTGACTCGTCCTTGACTCGTCCTAAAATAACTATACAGGTTAATAAATAAATCCTAACATAGTTATACAAATATAATTTTTAATCCTAAATCAACTATACAGCGGTTTTAAATGTTGATTCTCTTATTGTAATTTTTCTATCTTTTAGCTAAATACTCTGATTGGAGATGGGCTTGTTCAGGAGCCAGGTAATCACAACTTGCGTGTGGACGGATTTCATTGTAAGCCTTATGTCCAGTCTTACTATAGCTATATTAATTGATTTAAATTTGTTCATCTGTACTCTATTTTCACTGGTAACTATTGGATGCCATTTCAATGAGAGTTGATAGCAGCCCATAAATTATATATGCGGTTGCAGCTATTGATAACCTTCATTATGAGAACGATACAAATGCTTTAAGCATAAACCTTCCTATAAATTACATAAACATTTAATAGACACTATCTTATAATTTTAATTCTATCTATAAGACTAACTAAATTTGACAATTATGACAACACTTATCATTTCACTCGTCGGACTCATACTATTGATTTACAGTTATAACATTGTTGTAGCGAAAGACAGCAAAAAAGTATTGCTGCACCGCCTGAATACCAACTATAACAGGATGATTGCCTTGTACCGGGAATTGGAAAATGCCATCTTCCTTAAAGATTATAAGGCATCTGCAAAGAAAGGCAAAATCAGTTATGACCTTTACCTTACAGCGATCAGTCACCAGAAAGAGGTTTTTGAAAACGAATTCCGTGAATTGCACAACTCAAAATTCACCAGCAGGCTCAAAAGACGCTTTAACGCCATCCTTCGGAATCAGGATAAATCAATCAAAAAGCTCGAATCTGAATTGTACCGGATTTCCCATAAGCGCCAGATAGAGCCTCACAACGACAGCCAGTTCAGCGCTTAAAATAGCCAAACCTCACCAAGCCACAGTAAACCTGTGGCTTTTTTATTTTCGGGAGCTAATTATCCAAAATAAAAAACCCGCAGTATAAATACTACGGGCTTCAAACCAAACAAAATTAAGAACCACAATTTAACAGGATTGACTTCGTTGTTTCCGTCGAAGCAACATCCTGTTTTCAACTTCCGTCGACGAATAACGGAAGCCAAAGTCCTATTTCCTGTTCATTGTATATTTTCCTTTTAGGGCAATACTCCGTCAGTATTGTTTATCAAATGTACATTCGCGATTAGTGGTTTATTTTATGTAATTTAACAATTAATTTATACTTTAGCTT
>Ga0247814_10000735_pt1 | contig 23451 bp, 19 predicted proteins | sample UWRJL179409R1_FD_179947 | JGI IMG/M metagenome (GOLD analysis project Ga0247814, IMG submission 179947) | Plant litter microbial communities from Arlington Agricultural Research Station in Wisconsin, United States - UWRJ-L179-409R-1 | ecosystem: Environmental > Terrestrial > Plant litter >... | reverse complement strand
CCAAAGTTACCGCCGCCACCGCCGCCGCCGAAATTGCCGCCACCACCACCGCCACCGCGGTTAAAATTAAACAAGCTGCTATTAGTGTTGTTGGTGTTGCCAATAACTGTTATTTGCCTGTTACCTTTAAAGTTGTAGTAGTTTATTGAGCCTAAATAGCGGGCATCATTAACGTTTTCTCCGTTTATGCCTTTGGGCAATACATCTGTACCACCGCCTGCGCTGGCTTGTAATGAGTAACCATTATTTCTGTCGGCACGTATGGTAAGGTTAATTATCTTATCTGGCTCACCGGTTCTAATACCGGTTAGGTTTGCCTGGTCGCCGTAATCGTCAATTAACTGTATGCTTTCCAATATATCGGCAGGCAGATTGCGGGTTGCGGCCTGTAAGTCGCCACCCATATAATCCTTACCGTTTATACGTATTTTAGTTACTGATTTACCTTGTGTGGTAACATTGCCCGCAGCGTCAACTTCAACGCCGGGAAGTTTTTTTATCACATCCTCAACAGGTGCGTTTTGGCGTACCGGATAAGCTGAGATGCTGTATGCAACAGTATCTTCCTTAATTCTTACCGGTATCACACCTCTGATGTTTACCTGGTTAAGTTCTTTACTTTCGGGTTTAAGCACTACTGAACCCAGATCCAGCGGTTTAAAATCGCCATCGGCAAAGTTAAAACGTTTGCGTACGCCTTCATAACCTAATGAGGTTATGGTTAAAGTCATGCCGGTACCGCCAACGTTGTTAAATGTAAATTTACCGTCTAAACCGGTAACGGTAGTGGTACTGTCGCCTGCGTTTGATACATACTTTACAGTTGTACCCGGAATTGACAATTGGGTGCTGTCAACTATCATTCCCGAAACCTGCCGCCCGTTTTGCGCAAATGCACCGGTTACCAAAAGGAAAACTAAAATAAAAGGTAAAAAAAGATATTTCATACAGATTTAATATGCTTGTTAAAAAGCCGATAATTATTATTTATATCGTATTTAGGATGCAAAGGTTCAACATAAATTACTTTTAATAGAATACACCAATACGATTGTTACACACGCCGGTTTTTATCCTGTAATTGTTACATTTCAATGATAATGCTTCAATTTTTTAAATATTTTCAATCGTTTGCGTGTATAACTAACACAACCGCAAATATAATGTGTTTTACAAGGCGCTAACGTTTAATTTGATAATTTGTTCGGGGTAGTTATAAAATAGTCAGTTAAATAAAATTGTGCATTTGCTACAGGGTTATTGGCCCCGGATTTTTGATATTTGTAAACTAATTTTCTGTAATGACGCATTTATCTGTCAACATAAACAAGATAGCAACGCTGCGTAATTCGCGCGGGGGCAACAACCCAGACCTGGTTAAAACAGCATTAGACTGCGAAAGTTTTGGTGCACAGGGAATTACTGTACACCCACGGCCCGATGAACGGCATATAAGATATCAGGATGTTTTTGACCTGAAAAAAGCTATTGCTACTGAATTTAATATTGAAGGTAATTGCACGGAGCAAAAATTTATTGACCTGGTATTGGCCAATAAACCTGCCCAGGTTACATTGGTGCCCGATGCATTGGGGCAAATTACATCAAACCACGGTTGGGACACCATAAAAAATCAACAATATCTGCGTGATATTATCCCGGTTTTTAAGAATGAAGGCATACGTGTATCTGTTTTTGTTGACCCCATTGTTGAAATGATTGAGGCTGCTGCAGAAACAGGTGCCGATAGGATAGAATTGTATACGGAAGCTTACGCGCATCAATATCATGCGGATAAAGCAGCCGCAATTGCTCCGTATGTAAAAGCTGCCGAGACAGCAAAAAAAGTTGGTTTAGGCATAAATGCAGGCCACGACCTCGACCTGCATAACCTGAAATACTTTGCACAAAACATACCGGGCCTGCTTGAGGTAAGCATTGGCCACGCGCTAATTTGCGATGCATTGTATTACGGGTTAGAGAACACCATACAAATGTATTTGAGAGCTTTAGCTTAGCGAATAATAGTTAAAGCACCCGACAACACGCTGCACGCAGAGCCCATGTTAATGATGTAATAATAGCTGCCAACCGGCAAGTTTCTGCCGTTTAATGTGCCGTTAAACGGGGTGGCGTAACCTTTTGAGTTAAATACCAGCTGACCGTTTCTGCTAAAAACCTGCACCGTGGCGCTCGGTGAATTCTCTATGCCTGTTATTTTCCAAACATCGTTAATGCCGTCGGCATTGGGGGTAAAAACGTTTGCAATATCCAACGCAGAAATGCCTACCGAAACTCGTACAAGTGTGCGGTTGCTTTCGCAGGTACCGCTTAGTTGCGAAACAAAATAACTTGTGTTGCTTTTTACATCGATAGTAAAACGGCCATCGGCGCGTTCTTCCACAGGAAGCTGGCTGTTTTCCGATTCGTATAAACGGTAAACGTATGCAGACGACGGGTTATTGACCGCTAAACCTGTTTTACCCGGCGAGCAAACCTGTATATCACTGGCAGAAGGCGTCGCTACAAAAGCAGTCTGAGTCTGTACGGTATAGGTAACGAAGGGTTGCGCACAATTGCGCGAATCGGTAACCACTAGCCGGTAGGTGCCTGATCCCAGATTGCCGATCTCGGGAGTAGATGCAAACTGCGCATTTAGCGAATTAAACCAGGCGTAGGTATATGGTGCAGAACCTCCTGTTATCTGCACATTTTTAATGCTTCCGGTTTTTAAATCGCAGTTATCGTTGGTTACGTCTCCTGCATTTATTTTTAATTCCGGAATTTCATTTACGGTGTAGCTATTATAAAAACTTTCGCAACCATTAATATCGGTAAAGTAAAGTTTATAAGTTCCAGGCGCAAGGTTTTCAATGGTATTGCCGTTACCGTTAATAGTTGTGCCCGGGTTATTTGTCCATCGCAAAGACTTCACAAGCGCGTTGGCTGAAATTGAAATACTACCGTTATTTATTCCATAACAGGCATTGATAATGTTTGGTGTATATACCGGGTAGATAGTAGCAGCCTGTTGACCGACATAATAAGTTCTGATTTGTTCGCAACCAAAATTGTTAGAGGCAGTAAAAGTGTAATCGCCGGAAGGGGCGTCTTTAAGATCAACTGATGTAGAAACTGTTATATTATTTATGTCTTTCCATTCATATTTTGTAGCCCCCGGCACTTTTATGCCGGTTATGGCACCGTTGGCTTTACTGCAACTGGCAATTATAATTTTCATTGCAGATTCGTCTACTGTTATGCCGTTCATCTCCAATATTTCTAAAACCGTTGTATAAACCGGGCCGCATTGGGTGTCATCGGTAACTTGTAAAATATATTTTCCGGCAGGTTGATTTACAAGGTCTTTACTTGTACCTACTTGTTGGTTTAACTGATTGGTCCAGCTATATTTTAATACTCCGGTGCCTGTGGTGGCAATTCCGGTAATGGAACCAACGGATTGACCGCAATTTGTATTGGTTATAATTGCCGATAATTGGTTGAGGTTAGGACCTGTAGCGTTTATCAGCGTTACAGGTCCGTAAATTTCAGAACAACTGGCATTTAGGGCGGTCACGGTTAAAGTATATTTACCGGCAGGAACTCCGTTTAGGTCGATATCATGCCCTACTATATTTCCGTCTTCATCCTTCCATACAAACGCAGATCCGGTTGTCGCCTGTAATCCGGTTATGCTACCGTCACTTGCTCCGCATGAGGCATTCGCAATTACCTTATTCGCATCGTTGATTTGAATCTGAATGTTCTTGATCTCGTAAACGGGTGAAGAAATGCTGCAATAGCCATCACTTATAATAAGGTGATATTTGCCCCCCGCGGCGTTAGAAAGATTTGGTGTGCTGGCAATTAAAGTGCCAGAATCATTATACCAAGCGTACACCTTTACACCGTTTGCCGTAATCCCCCGTATATAGCCGCTTTGCCCCGCACAAGCATTACCAATTTCTACTTCTGTTTGCGCATTTGTAAAATACACTCCTGTAAATTCAGAGGTTCCGCCATTGATGGTAGCTGCTGCAATTATTGCATTGTTTGTTAACAGGCCAGTGTATTTCCAATCGCCCGAAGAATTGGCAGCGACGGAGGCAATAAACACCTGGGGTTCGCAATAGTCACACTCGATACTATAATAAAGGTCCACCCTTGCATTAGCTACCGACGAGCCCGCTATTTCAACATTTGTTCGTGATTTTATAACCGGCACGTTATTGGCGATTCCGCCTAATCTGATTGGTCGTATGCCGTTGTTGCATTTAAAACTATTGCCGACAATCTCAACGCCAGGCGAAGATATATTATCAATAACGCCACCATATTCCATCGGGACATAGTCCTGCTGGTAACAGCCTGCAAAAACATTTTGGTCGTCAGGAGTGATCCCCCCTATTTTACCGTTTCCGCTACAATATCCTAAAACAATGCAATAGGTTTTGTGTGGAATAATCTTTGTGCCGGTTATATTCGTACCGAATCGGTTTCCGCGCACAGTAAAAAAACCACCGGTTTGGAACGTTATCCCGCCTGAAAAAGTATTTTTAAAGATGTCACATTTTTCCAAATCACCAGGGTGATCAACTACAGCAAAAGAAGTAGTTTGAGTTGGGTCGTCTAAATTCCCAATGGGGTTTTCGCCAAGATAATCCAAACCAAATATATTATTGCCCACTATTAGATTGCCCAAATTAACTCGTCTTATATCGTGATAATGAAGTAATCTAGCCATGCCATAAATTACATTTCCCTCAGAAGCGTTAAATCCCCCAAGTGTAAAATTCTTTACGGATGCTATTTCGACTTGCCCGCGTCCCAACTGACATATAGTTTTGCCGTCCTCGTTGATACCTATAAAATTTGCTTGTACTTTTACGTCTTGTGTTACTGGGGAATTTTTTAAATCAGTGAAATCTAAGTAAGAGAAAATATTCCCTTCAAAATTCTTAATTACATTACCTCTGCCTGGTTCTCCTATTTTTAAGCGTTGAGCCCCAACTATGTAAATACCAGAGGAAAATGTTCCATTTTGGAATAATGAAAAGTCTGCATCAATCAATAAACCATAGATGCCCACGTCTGATTGATTATAAATATACATGCACCAAGGTGTGGAACCAGCATTTGCAACGGCCATCAGTATTTTAACTTTCGTATCACTCACCCCAAATTTATTACCCGACTGTGTTGTTCCGTCTATATCAACATTAGATGGGATATCGGGCAGTAAAGTCAATACTTTTATCGTCCTACCCACCTCGCTTAAATCAGCAATGTTAAAATGAATAAAATCCTTCTCAACGCTTCCATTAGCCGCAGCATCTAATAAAGCTTGCCGTAGAGTGCCCGACCCCGAATCAGCATTGCTGGTTACCACAAATACAGCAGCATTGGCTGTAAGGCGCAACATAAATACTACCGCGAATAATAAAAAACTCTTCCTCAACATGGATAAGGCCTGTGCTGCTAAAAATACAAAAATGCATGTAAATGCAAAGTCAGTATTCATTTAACAATTGGCTCACAATTATTTAAAATGTACCTTTGTGCAACTTTACAAGTACCATTAAATGATCTTAAATACATCCTACCAGGAGCGGTTTGAAGGGCGGCATATAGCCCCCAACGAAGCCGACACAGCCAGCATGCTAAAAGTTACAGGCGCAGCAACGCTTGATGACCTGATTGATCAAACCGTCCCTAAAAAAATACGCTTAAAAGCCCCGTTAAATCTTCCGGCTGCAAAAAGCGAATATGCTTATCTAAATGACCTGAAGCAAACCGCCTCAAAAAACAAGGTGTTTAAAAGCTATATAGGTCAGGGTTATTATGATGTGATAGTGCCGGGTGTAATACAAAGGAACATTTTGGAAAACCCCGGATGGTACACCCAATATACACCTTACCAGGCAGAGATTGCACAGGGCCGTTTGCAGGCACTGCTTAACTTCCAAACCATGGTGATTGACCTTACCGGAATGGAGATAGCCAATGCTTCCCTGCTGGATGAAGGTACCGCCGCTGCCGAAGCCATGTTTATGCAATACAGTTTGCGCAAAAACCAGGCGGCTAAAACATTCTTTGTTTCAGAAGAACTGTTTCCGCAAACTATTGATATTTTAAAAACCCGTGCAGAGCCTTACGGCATTGAGTTGCTGATAGGCGACCATAAAACCGTTGAGTTGAATGACACCCTGTTTGGTGCCATTGTTCAATACCCGGCGGGTAATGGTGCCGTTTATAATTATGCCGATTTTGCGCAGCGCGGACACGAAAAAGGCATTAAGCTAACCGTTGTGGCCGATATAATGAGCCTGGTGTTGCTTACCCCTCCGGGCGAGTGGGGTGCAGATATTGTTGTAGGATCAACCCAACGCTTTGGTGTGCCAATGGGTTTCGGTGGGCCACATGCTGCTTTTTTTGCCACTAAAGAAGAGTACAAACGCGCTATGCCGGGCCGCATTATTGGTGTTACCATTGACAGTGCGGGCAATTACGCTTTACGCATGGCGCTGCAAACCCGCGAGCAGCATATCCGCAGGGATAAGGCTACTTCTAACATTTGTACCGCACAGGCCCTTTTAGCTATTATGGCGGGCATGTATGCCGTTTATCACGGACCAAAAGGCTTAAAATTGATTGCAGAAAGAGTGCACGGTTTAGCCATTACTTTAAGCAATGCTTTAACAGGCCTAGGCTACACTCAGCTTAATGACAGTTATTTTGACACCATTGCTGTTGAGGCCGGTGATTTGGCCAATGCTATACACGGGCAGGCTTTAAACAACGATGTTAACCTTAACTATAAAGGTTCGGTTATTACCATTGCTGTTGATGAAACCACCTCGGCTGATGATATTAAAACACTGGTAAGAATATTTGCAAAGGTTAAAGCCAAAACCCTTAGCGATACTAATTTGGATGGCGCGGTAGAAACCGTTGTTCCTGCCGGGCTGCAAAGAACTTCGGCTTACCTTACGCACCCGGTTTTCAGCACGCATCATTCAGAGCATGAGATGCTGCGTTATATAAAATCGTTGGAAGCAAAAGACCTTTCGCTTTGCCATTCTATGATAGCATTAGGATCATGCACCATGAAACTGAACGCTACTACCGAAATGGTGCCCGTTACCTGGGCAGAGTTTAGCCGTATGCATCCGTTTGCACCTGTAGATCAAACTGGTGGCTATATGCAGCTTTTTGATGAATTGAACCGTTGGTTGAGCGAAATTACAGGCTTCGCCGCCATGAGCCTGCAACCCAACGCAGGTGCGCAGGGCGAATACGCGGGCCTTATGGTTATCCGCGCTTATCACCATGACAGGGGCGATCATCATCGTAATATCGCATTGATCCCCTCATCTGCACACGGCACTAACCCCGCCTCTGCAGCTATGGCGGGGATGAAAATTATAGTAGTAAAGTGCGATGATAATGGCAACATTGATGTTGCCGACCTGAAAGCCCGTGCCGAGCAATATAAAGATGAGCTTTCCTGCCTGATGGTTACTTACCCATCAACACATGGTGTTTTTGAAGAATCAATTATTGATATCTGCGAGATCATCCACCAAAACGGGGGGCAGGTTTATATGGATGGTGCCAATATGAACGCGCAGGTAGGCTTAACAAGTCCGGCCAATATTGGTGCCGATGTTTGCCACCTTAACCTGCATAAAACATTTTGTATTCCGCATGGTGGTGGCGGCCCGGGTATGGGCCCTATCGGCGTAGCCAAACACCTGGTGCCTTACTTACCGGGCCATGCCGTTGTTGATATTGATAATGGCAAAGCCATCCATGCGGTGTCTGCAGCGCCATGGGGCTCCGCTTCTATATTGATCATATCGCATGCCTATATAGCCATGATGGGGCCCGATGGTTTAACCAACGCCACCCGTTACGCTATATTGAATGCCAATTATATTAAGGCCCGTTTAGAGAATCATTATCCTGTATTATACACCGGCAGTCATGGACGTTGCGCGCATGAGATGATTTTGGACTGCCGCTCATTTAAGGCCGCCGGTATTGAAGTGGTTGATATTGCCAAGCGTTTAATGGATTATGGTTTCCACGCGCCAACGGTTTCTTTCCCGGTTGCGGGTACGGTAATGGTTGAGCCAACCGAGTCAGAGCCTAAACATGAGCTGGATAGGTTTTGCGATGCAATGATAGCTATCCGTAAGGAGATTGCTGCTATAGAGCAGGGAGGGTTAGATAAAACAGACAATCCGCTTAAAAACGCGCCACATACCATGACTGTAATTTCAGCAGATGAGTGGAAGCACCCATACAGCCGCAAAACTGCGGCTTTTCCGCTGCCTTATGTAGCCGACCATAAATTCTGGCCATCTGTTGGCAGGGTGAACGACACCTATGGCGACAGGACGTTAATATGCTCATGCCCGCCACTTAGCGAGTACGAGTTTGAAGAAAGCGAAGTAACTACACCGGAATACGGAACATGATTTGATGTACAGATATGAAGATGTCCGAATGTGCAGATGATGAAAATTATCTGCACATTTTTGTTTACGGGGATTGGTTTGATTATATAATTAAAGCCGATTCAGTATATTAAAATACCACTTTTATTAAGCCATTTTAACCTGTGTATTTTGTACAATAACGTCAATTCGCAACGTTATTTGTAACAAAAATGTGTCAATGGTTACGTTCAAAATCGTTTTTTATTGTTAAAATAACATTTAAAATTACATAAGTTTGTGTGCACGGCTACATCGATGTAGTAAAAACCATTTTAAAACAACCGACATATTAAAAAATTAATCATCAAAACAATGAAATTAAAATCATTAGCTATTGTTTTAGCCGCTACTTTGGTAGGTGGTTACAGCCAGGCTCAGGAAATTAAGGAGGATTTTAAACCTTCTTCATTCAATCAGCCGCTTCAAGATTATCCAATGGTAAACTCACAAGGTAATGTGCGTTTCCGTGTGTTTGCTCCTAAGGCAGACAGCATAAGCGTTGGCCTGGGTTTAGGCGGCGATAGATCAAAAGGCACAAAACTTGTAAAAGGTGCTGACGGATTTTTCACCGGAACAAGCTCTGTGTTAGACGAAGGCTTTCATTATTATCATCTTACCGTTGATGGCGCCCCTCTTAATGACCCTGGAACAGGAAATTTCTATGGTTCTCAGCGTTGGGAAAGCGGTGTAGAGATCCCTGCTAAGGACCAGGATTTTTACGCTTTAAAAAATGTTCCTCATGGAGCACTAACACAAATTACGTTCCCATCACAAACCTCAACTTTTGGTGCACGTGCGGCTATTGTTTATACACCTCCGGGTTATGAAAAAGGTTCAACCAAATACCCGGTATTATACCTGCAACATGGTTGGGGTGAGAATGAAACCTCATGGGGCCTTCAAGGTAAAGCCGGTATAATTATGGACAATATGATAGCTGAAGGTAAAATAAAACCTTTTATTGTGGTAATGGCTTATGGCATGACTAACACCGGCAGTGCCCCTGGTGGTGGCGGTCCTCGTCGTCCTGCAACTCCTCCGGCTGGTGCTCCTGCTCCTGGCGCAGCTCCTGCTGGTGGCGCTCCCGCTGCACGTCCTGCAGGCGGTGGCATGACAATGGCTGGTACCGTGGGTGCTGGTATTACCAAAGGTGAAGCTACCGGTGCTGCTGCGTTCCAAACTGTTTTGCTTGATGATTTGATCCCTTATGTTGATTCTCACTTCCGCACTGTTGCAAAAAGAGAGAGCCGCGCAATGGCGGGTCTTTCAATGGGTGGTATGGAAACAAAATTCATTACTATGGCAAAACCAGAAGTATTTGGCTATTGGGGCCTGTTAAGTGGTGGTAACTATACTCCTGCTGAACTAGAAGGCAAAATGAAACCAAAACATATTTTTATTAGCTATGGTAGCAAAGAAGCACAAGGTGCTCAGGCTCTTCCAAAAGTTGAAGCAGATTTAAAAGCAGCGGGTTACGCAGCTACAACTTATGTTTCACCAGAAACAGCGCATGAGTTCCAAACCTGGCGTCGCAGCTTATTAGTAATGGCTCCATTGCTGTTTAAATAAGCTTAAATAAAATACTAATTTTGATGTGGAGATAGCTAATAGGTATCTCCACATTTTTTTTGCAACCAATTTCTGATCATGAAAATAAAATATACCGCATTAACCGCCGCCATAGCGTTAATTAACATAGGTTCAGCTTTTGCTCAAGCCACTGCCCCCTCAACGACACCGCCAGCTCCAACCGGTATCGAGATTGTATCAAAACTTGACAAGCCTAAAAAGAAATTTAACGAAAAGGACCTGAGTGGTTATCTGCTGGTTTATTTTAAAGACCAAAGCCATTCTGCTTACCTGGCGGCCAGTGCTGATGGTTATACTTTTACAGACCTTAACGGCGGACAACCCATATTTATAGGCTCGGAACTGGCCGAGCAAAAAGGCGTACGCGACCCACACATTGCCCGCGGACCCGACGACGCTTTTTATCTGGCGATGACAGATCTGCACATTTCAGGCAAGCGTGCCGGTTTTAGGGAAACTGAATGGGAACGCCCGCAGGAAAAATATGGCTGGGGTAATAACCGCGCCATTGTATTAATGAAATCATACGATCTGATCCATTGGACACACTCAGATTTTAGGGTTGATACTGCCTTCCCTGAATTGGGTGATATTGATTGCTCTTGGGCACCGGAGACCATTTATGATGCCGATAAAAAGAAAATGATGGTGTACTTCACCATCCGCTACAATAACAAAAACGCGGGTATTTACTGGGCCTACGCCAATGACGATTTTACCAAACTGGAAGGCGTGCCGCAGCGTGTTACCGAGATAGGCGGCATTGATGCTGATATAACTAAGGTAGGCAACAAATACCAGATGTTTTATGTAGGCGATGCCAAAATATGGCAGTCGGTATCTGATAAAATAAACAGCGGTTTCCCGGCTACGCGCGAACGGCGGATAGATCCCGAGAAAGTATCTACCGAAGCCCCTAACGTATTTAAACGCCTCGGTACAGATAAGTACGTATTAATGTATGATGTTTACGGCTTACGCCCCAGCAATATGGGTTTTAGCGAAACTACTGATTTTGTAAACTTCACCAACCTGGGTCATTTTAACGAAGGGGTAATGAAAACCACCAATTTTACCAGCCCAAAACATGGCGCGGTAACATATTTAACAAAAGCTGAGGTAAAGGCTATTGCAGCGCATTGGAAGGTGGAGATTAAATAACCCGTTGATAAATGAGGTATATCCTTTTGATGCTGATCGGCTTGTCTTTTGCTAGTTATGGCCAAGTAACGCCGTTAACTGCTTCTGTATCTGTTAGAATACATAACAATGGCAGATTCTATATTAAGCAATATTCCATAATCATCGGCAAAGAAAAATACAGTTTTGAAGATATACCTAAAGGCAAGTATTCGGATTTTAAAAAGCTTCCGTATTTATATAGCACCAATTGGACTGAAGTTCAAGTTATTCGAAAACGCTTTTTACAATATGACGAGTGGATAAAGCAGATAGCAATTCCAATTGACCATACAGGCGACAAAAAAATTGAAACCGGTGCAACTACTATTGAGGTATCTACAAAAAGAAAACATCGTAGTTTGGAAATTGAAAGTGAAGTAAAATAGGCAATGAAGCAATCCACCGCCTATCCAATCACAAAACATAAAAAAGGGATAACCGTCTGGTCATCCCTTTTCTTTTATACTTAAGAGAACTAATCACTGTTCTCTCATCACGACTCAACTAACTACGCCTCTACAGTCTGCCCTACCAAATGATTAGCCACCAAATATTCAGCTATCTGAATAGCATTTGTAGCGGCACCTTTACGCAGGTTGTCGCTCACTATCCAGCAGTTTAAAGTATTAGGCTGGCTCTCATCACGACGGATACGCCCAACAAAAACCTCGTCTTTATCGTGCGCATCAAGCGGCATTGGGTATTTTAAATTAGCTACGTCATCAGTAACGATAACACCCGGTGCTTTGCTTAAAATTTCACGTACTTCTGCTAAGTCAAAATCATTGGCAAACTCAATATTCACAGACTCAGAGTGACCACCCATTACCGGGATACGAACAGTAGTAGCAGTTACGCGGATGCTGTCGTCGCCCATAATTTTGTTGGTCTCTTTAACCATTTTCATTTCCTCTTTGGTGTAACCGTTTTCGGTAAACACATCAATATGAGGCAATACGTTCAAATCTATTTTGTACGGATATGCCATAGGGCCATCCACACCATTACGCTCATTCATTAACTGGTCAACCGCTTTAACGCCGGTACCGGTTACTGATTGATAGGTAGATACCACCACACGTTTAATTTTATATTTATCGTGCAGGGGTTTTAACGCCACTACCATTTGTATGGTTGAGCAATTGGGGTTAGCTATAATTTTATCCTCGGGGGTAAGCACGTTAGCGTTTACTTCGGGCACTACCAGTTTTTTGGTAGGGTCCATACGCCATGCCGATGAGTTATCAATAACAGTAATGCCTGCTGCCGCAAAAAGCGGAGCCTGCTCTAATGAAGTGCTGCCACCTGCCGAGAATAAGGCAATTTCGGGCTTCTGCTTTATCGCATCCTCGGCAGAAACAACCTTGTACTGCTTACCCTTAAAAGTGATCTCTTTACCAACACTTTTTTCGGAAGCAACGGGAATTAATTCTGTAACCGGGAAGTTGCGTTCTTCAAGAACCTGCAACATTTTAGTGCCCACCAAGCCTGTGGCACCTACAACTGCGATCTTCATTGTTTTTTTTAAATTGTTAATTAATAATTTATTATGAGGTTCAAATATCGTAATTTTTATTTATTGGCAGTAATTTATTGTAAATGATGGCTCATATTTTGTGTGTACCTGCCTCAAACGGATGCTATTGCAGTCAATTTATTACCTTTACAAAACATCCACATAAGCTATGAGCGAAAAGATATTGGTGATTGGCTCTAACGGGCAAATTGGTACAGAACTGGTACTTAACCTGCGCAACAAATATGGCGATGGTGCTGTTATAGCATCAGACATCAACGCTTCTGACAACCCTTTAATTAAGCACGGCACCTTTGAACTGGTAAACGTTTTAGACAAGGCCGTGCTTGAAGCGGTTTTTGAAAATCATCAACCTACACAGGTATATTTGCTTGCCGCTATCCTTTCCGCCACCGGCGAAAAGCATCCAAAAATGGCCTGGGACCTGAATATGACGGGGTTGTTAAATGTGCTTGACCTGGCTGTTCAGTATAAAACCAAAAAGGTTTTCTGGCCAAGCTCCATCGCGGTTTTCGGGCCGCATTCTCCAAGGAAGAATACCCCTCAGTTTTGTGTAATGGACCCTAATACGGTTTACGGTTTCAGCAAGTTGGCCGGCGAACGCTGGTGTGAGTATTATTATCTTAAACACGGCTTGGATGTACGCAGCCTGCGTTACCCCGGTTTAATTGGCTGGCGAAGCGACCCAGGAGGTGGCACTACTGATTACGCCGTAAATATTTTCCATGAGGCTTTAGCTAACAATCAATATGAAAGTTTTTTATCTGCAGAAACAGCTTTGCCTATGATGTACATGGACGATGCCATACGGGCTACGCTTGAGTTGATGGATGCACCGGCTTATACGCTGAGCATACGGTCGTCCTATAACCTTGCAGGTATCAGTTTTACACCGGAGCAGTTATCTGCTGAAATTAAAAAGCATCTTCCTGGTTTTGAAATAAGTTACGCCGATAACGACCCGCGACAAGCGATTGCCGATAGCTGGCCAAAATCAATTGATGATACAAAAGCACAAGAAGATTGGGGCTGGGAGATTAAATATGATCTGGCAGCTATGACTGTGGATATGCTGGAGAACCTTCGGAGTAATCGGTAGCCTTTTAGAGCATATACATTTTTAGTATATTTGATTATGACGAAGCAAGCAATTATTGAACATACCATTGATGTAATTAATCAGCTTCCTGATGATAAAGCAGCGGAAATAGCAGAGTTTGCGGATTTGTTAATAAAACAGCAAAGCGAAATGATTGCTTTTGATATAGATGTGCAGAGTTTTGCATCAGGAAATTCTTTCGATTTCCTCAAAGACGAAGAAGACCTTTATTCAGACGATGATTTGAAAGAAGCTTATGGCAAAAGGTGATATCTTACTAATTACTTTTCCTTTTACAGATCTAAGCGGAACTAAACTTCGTCCGGCTGTGATACTTGCAGAAACGGGCAGCGATGTAACGGTATCATTTATAACTACACAGTTGCAATGGCAAGAACCTACTGATTTGATATTTAAGTCCCCCTCAAACCAACGGCCTCAAAAAAACATCGCTTTTGCGTACCAGTAAAATTGCGACACTAAATATGTCCCTGGTACGCGGAGTTTTAGGAAAGCTGAACAGCATTGAAACAAACGGGCTTAATAAAAATCTTAAACAACTATTACAGATTCCCTAACCAATGTCTAAATTTTACTTCATTATTCAACATTGGATATTAGGTGTTCGATATTCCAACCTACTTCACCTTTCCCGCGCTATTCACAAAAACCACATTTGATAGCACCGCCGTATCAGCCTTATCAGGCTCGTGCGAACAAAAGCCTATGCCAACATAAAATGGGCCATCCAGTTTAAGTTCAATAGGTGCGCCGTATTGGGTCATAGGTTCGCCAAACATGCTTACAAACAGGGCAAACTTATCGCCGCGTTTTTCAATTCCAATGCGTTGGGCGTGCGCAATAATACCTTCATCCATTGACTTGCCGCCCGGCAGCGCGCCACGGCTGGTAACCCTGTACTCAAAATCCCTAACTTTCAGGCCTTTCTCAGGTCGCCAGGCCAAATGAAACATGCCCTCGCCATGCAGCGCAACAACTACTTGCTTGGCGTCGTCATCCAAACTCTGCCTTATAACAATAACGGCTTTGCGGTCGCCGTAACCTGTTGCATTCGGATAGCTGATATCTGTGGCCATTGAAACATCGCCCGAAACCTTTTTCCACAAATAACGAAACTCATCTCTAACATACCAGATATTATAACCGGCGGATGTGATCGTATATTTTTTAGTTGCCGCATCGTAACTTGAACTACCCGGAATAATGGCCGCGCCCACATCGCTCTGCCCTTCAAATATGCCAATAGGTGTCATAGTTGTTTTTGCTTCGCGATGGAAATCTGTAGGCGGCGATACCTGCTTATGGGTGGCTGTAGCGGGTAGCGCCCAATCCGGAACGGCGGGGTTGGTATTGGCAGGGGTTTGTGCTGCAAGCAGTTGAGGCAATAACAGGCTTACTGTTGCAGTAACGTAAAGGGCAAACTTCATAATTGGCTTTTTGTATAATGGGGTGTAATAGCAAAATTAACAAGTATTTTAATACAGGCGGGCTAACTTATGGGTTAGCAGAATAGCGGGGCGCACTTCATCCTGGTGTATCCGGAATACATAGTATAATATAACCGCTTAATAATTTAAAAGAAACCTGTTATCTTCGCAAATCCATGGACCATAATCCATGTTCTATTGACTAAATAAATATGGGAAGAGCATTTGAATTCCGTAAAGAAAGAAAATTTAAGCGTTGGGCCAAAATGGCCGTGCAGTTTACCCGTTTGGGTAAAGAAATAGTTATGGCTGTAAAGGCGGGTGGCGGCGATGTTAACACTAACTCGCGCCTGCGTACCGCAGTGCAAAACTCAAAGGCAGTAAACATGCCTAAAGACAGGGTGGAGGCCGCAATAAAACGCGCCACTAGCCGCGATGAAAAAGACTATGAAGAGTTGGTTTACGAAGGCTATGCCCCACATGGCGTTGCGGTTTTAGTAGAAACGGCTACCGACAATATCAACCGTACGGTTGCCAACGTGCGCAGTTACTTTACCAAAACAGGTGGTGCGCTGGGCAAAACCGGGTCGCTGGATTTTATATTTACCCGTAAATCTGTTTTTACTTTTAATCCGGGAGACCGTGATCTGGAAGAGCTGGAGTTTGAATTGATTGATGCCGGCCTAGAGGACCTCTTTGTTGAGGCTGATGAAGAAGGTAATGATATAGCGGTTATACATACCGCATTTGAGGATTTTGGCAAGATGCAAAAGGGGCTAGAGGCTTTAGGGATTGAACCTAAATCAGCTAAACTGGAGCGTTTACCGCAATCATTCCACGAGGTGAGTGAGGAGCAGGCCGCCGATGTATTAAAATTGATAGACAGGCTGGAAGAGGACGACGATGTGCAGGCCGTTTATCATAATATGGCGGAGTAGTGGTTAGTTGATTAGAGATTAGTTGACGCTCAGCAAAAATCATATAATTCTCCAATCTTATAAATCATAGTTAAGACAAATGCCGCTACTAAACACCCGCAGACAGGAAAAAAAAGTTAAAGTTACCTTTAGCGATGGCTTGCTGCTTGTTGAAAAAGACGATGGCAAGCAACAGGTCTTCCCGTTAGAATGGTTCCCGAAACTACTGAATGCTACTGACGAGGAACGCGAAGACTGGACACAAACAAACAACGGCATCCATTTTAATAAGCTGGATGTTGATGTAGCTTTATAAGAGAATCAAGAGCCAAGAATCAAGATACAAGAGTGTCTTGGTTCTTGGCTCTTGATTCTTGATTCTTTATAATATGACATTCGAAGAGTTTTTTAAGAAGAAAAGAATTGACCTTGCTGCTTTTGAAAAAGGCAACCCGGCACTGCTTTTTGAGTTTAAGAACCACTTTGAGCAAATGGGCGAAAAAAGCTTTGATCATACTAAAAAATACTGGTTCAATAAGCTGCGTCTGCAATTTCAACTTGCCCCCGAAATTAAAACGGAGAAGCCGCATATAGAAAACAAGCTGGCTGAACAAACCATAACAGATTCTTTATCTGAGCCTGTAAAACCGGCACCTAAAACGGCCTTTACACCTCGCTTTAAAGCCGCAGCCCCAAACCCTGCTGAAGCGCCACCAGTTGAAGAAAACAAAGCAGAAGCACCTGATCAACCAAAGCCTGCTACCGGCTTTACACCACGTTTTAAGGCCGGGGCGACTAAGCCCGCAGCCCCGCCATCACCAGAAGAGAATAAAGCTGAAGAGACAACACCGGCAGAGAAACCGAAGGTTGGCTTTACGCCAAGATTTAAAGCGAGCGTTACCAAACCAGCGGAAGAGTCAGCAGGGCCGGTATCAGAAGAAAATAAACCAGAGGAAGAGCCGATTACTGATAAGCCCAAAGTTGGTTTCACGCCCAGATTTAAAGCCGGGGTTACAAAGTCTACCGAACCAATCCAGACCGTATCTTCTCCGGAAGAAAAGAAGCCAGCCGAAGAGCCGATTATAGATAAGCCTAAAGTTGGTTTCACACCCAGGTTTAAAGCCGGGGTTACAAAGCCAGCGGAACCAACCGAAACTACATCTTCACAGGTAGAAAATACACCGGACGAGCCGGCTGTTGAAACTAAACCTAAAATAGGTTTTACACCGCGCTTTAAGGCTGGGGTTACAAAGCCGGTACAAACTACGGATCAGCCCGCAGAAGAAGTCAAACCGCAAGACCCGGGTGCTGAAACTAAGCCTAAAATGGGATTTACACCGCGCTTTAAGGCAGCATCGCCGCCAAAACAGCAAGACCCACCTACAGCAGAAGAATAAATGTTATTTGCAGTATTTAGCTGCTGCTGAAACAGCGTCTTTTATGCCATCTTTTGCTGCTATGTTTAAATCGGCACAAGCTCCGGCCGCATTTCCGGTTTGTGCTTTCAGTAAGCCGCGATTAAGATAGGCCACATAGTTTTGGGCATCAAGTGCTATTGCCCGGTCGTAATCGGCCATGGCACCGTTAAAGTTTTTTAAGTTTTTGCGCGCATCGCCGCGCATACGATAAAAATCATCGTTTCGCGGCTCTAGTCTTAAAGCCTCTCTCAAATCAGCTTCGGAGCGTTCAGCATTAGGTAACAAGCTTTGTGCAACACCCCGGTAGGCAAACACCTTGTTATTATCCAGGTTAAGAAATAATGACGTATTATAATCATCAACCGCACCCTGATAATCTTTAATAACCATTTTTACCTCTGCCCTTATAAAAAATGCTTCCCAGTTTTTATCATTTAGCTTAACCGCTTTATCCAGGTCGGCTAAAGCGCCGGCATAATTTTTTAAGGCAAATTTGGCACTTCCCCGGTTATGATAGGCTTCGTTCATAATTGAATCCATCTTTATAGCACGGTCATAATCGGCCATGGCACCCGGAATATCACCTAACTTCTCCTTCGCGGCACCTCGCCTTACGTAAAACTTAGCATTTGTGGGATGTTTTTTAAGTTGCGCCTCGGAAAGTAAAAGCGCCTCCTTATAAAAACCGCCATCCATCATGCTCTCGGCTACCCTTATATAAAGATTTTCGTCATTTGCGTTTATTTCAACAATTCGGCTAAGATCTGCCAGCGCACCTTTTTTGTTTGTGAGCGCTAAATGAGCTTTTGCTCTTTTTAAATAATTCTCTGTGTTACGTTTATTCAGGTCAATGGCCTTATCGTAGTCAATTAACGCGGCAGCGTAGTTTTTCTGACCGCTTTTTATATCCCCGCGAACGGCGTATGGGAAATCGTTTTTCTGATTAATTTTTATGGCTTCATCCAAATCCTTAAGGGCGGCTACTGTGTCCTTATTTATCGATCTTATTCTGGCGCGGGTAACATAGGCATCAGCATTTTTCGGGTCGGCTTTTATAGCCGCGTCGGCATCGGCAAATGCGCCATCATATATTTTTATACTGTACTTTGCCTCAGACCGCCGTTGTAGCGCTTCCGAGTATTTTTCATCCAGCTCAATAGCTTTGTCAAAGCTTGCAATGGCTCCGTTCTTGTCATTAAGGTTGTTTTTAATAATGCCATTATACAGGTAAAGCTCAGCCTTATCGGGGTGCAGCTTTATCAGATCATCAAAATAAGCCATAGCGGCTGTGTCGTCCTTTTGATTAGATAGCGCGTTTGCCAGGTACTTGTAAACGTTAGGCGTGTTTGGGTTAAGCGCAATGGTTTTCTTAAACCCTGCAATAGCCGCATTGTAGTCTGATAGATTAGCGTAGGCATTGGCACGGTAAAAAACTGCATCAGCATTTTTGGGGTTCAACTCCAACGATCTGTTATAATCAGTAATGGCACCAGTATAATCTGCCAGGTTGCCTTTGGCATTGGCACGGTAAAATATTAGGTCGGCGTTGTTGGGGTCTAGTTTAGCGGCTATATCATAATCAGCAATGGCACCCTTTTCGTCATTTAAATTAGCTTTGGCAACGCCCCTGTATTCGTAAAGGGATGGGTCATTAGGCGTTATTTCAATTGCTTTGGTAAAATCGGCTATGGCACCTTTGTGGTCGCCAAGGCTGGCCTTTGCGTTGGCTCTGTAATGATACATATCCGCATTTCGCGGGGTAATGGAAATAGCCTTGTTAAAATCTTGAATAGCAGCATTAAACTGCTGTGTATTGTTGTATGCGTTAGCGCGGTAAAAATATGCTTCTACGTTAGCCGCCGAGGGGTCGAATTTGATGGAGCGGGTAAAATCTAGTATAGCCACCGAATCTTTTTTAAGATTGGTGTAAGCGTTAGCTCTATACAAATAGGCTTTAGCTTTAGTGCTGTCTTTTTGTATTGCTTTGGTAAACTCTGCTATTGCGCCGGTGTAATCTTTCGCTCCTGATCGCTCGTTACCATTTTGAATATGATCCTCTGCCGACTGCCCCAAACAGGCTATCGGAAGAAAAAAAAAGCTGATGATTATGATTACCCTGATCATGGCTAAATATAGTTTATGCTTAAGGCCTTATAATGAACGCTACTGAGCCGCTTGATCCGTTGCCTGTATTGCGCCCCGTTATAAATGTTCCCGCAGTTAAAAACACTGAAAAATTTCTGGAAAAAGAATACCCGTAGCTAAGCGATGCCTGATTAAAAGAAAAATCTTTATTAGTACCTATTACTTGCGGGTTAAAGGCAGTATTAAGGCTGCTTGCTGAATAAAAACCACCTATGGATGCCGATAGCTGGTGTTTAACGCGCCTGTCAAGCGTCAAGCCAAATGTGCCGGAGTATCTGTCCTGGATGGGGCCCGCCCCCCCAAAATACTGGCGTACGCCATTCTCAATAGTAAAGTAATAGTTTTTGCCCAACATGCGTCCGCTCCCCGCAAACGCTAGTTTTATTTCTGCACCCTGCGATTGAAAACCTAAGTTAAAGTTGTTGTAAAGCGGCTGTATAAATGTACCCTGCACAGTAAAATAATACAGGTAATTAATATTGGCAACGTAGTAACGCACGCCAACCTCAAGATCTGTAAAGCCGTTGGTTTTTTGGCTGAAACCGGTATTGTCCTGGTAGGTATTCATGGCGTAAGGTAAAACCGCTAACAGGGTAAACCGCCTGCTTAAACCATACTCTGTATAAATTGAATAGCTAAGCGACTGGAATTTGCCGCCATTTGCAAAAGGCTTTTCAACACCATTGGCATCCCAACCCTTTTTTGAGAAAAAATAGCTTACAGATGGGGCGATTGATAAACTACGCGGCCTAACCGGGAAGCCCCCGGCAATTGCTTGGGAGCTAAATAACAACGTAAAGCATCCGAATAAAAAATTTAGTAAGCGTGTTTTCATTTTACGTTCTTTAAAAAGCACTCTGCATAACTCCAGCCCTTAAGGCTAAGCGCTTTAAATACATTACTAAAATAAACCAAAAGTATCTCTTAGCCACCTGCCGTCGTAATTAATATATTCCTGGCCAATCTCGTGTGCCAAATCTTTAAAAACTATTATATGCCTTTTTTTAGCATTAACAAGGTTATTGTATACCACATAGGCATTGTTGGGCGGCACCAAATTATCAAGCAGGCCTATACCCAGCAAGGTTTGGCATTTAACCCTGGTTGCAAAATTTTTTGTGTCGTAGTAGTCAAGGTTGTTTAAAATTTTATCAAAGCTAAGGCCGGGTTGCGTTTTAACATATGTTTCCAAATCATTAATGGGCCAGTCAACCTCCCCAGGTAAGTTACGAATGTCGCTCATTATCGGATTCTGGCTGGAGCACAGTTTTATCCTGTCATCAAGCGCCGACGCTGCTATCGCCAAAAAGCCACCCATACTGCCGCCCGATACAATTATTTTGTCGTGATCAAATTCAGGGCGCGAATAAATAAAGTCAACGGCACGCAAACAATCCATAATTACGCCGCGCATTACATAGCGTTCCTTATCTTCTATATGATAGGCTATGAACATGTCTCTAATGGTGTTTATCTTTCCGCGACTCATGCCCTGGCCGCGTACATCAAGCGTTAAAATAGCAAGGTCATCGTCTACCCCAAATAAGGGCGCGACAGAAACCTGGTAGCCCGGCAGCCCCAGCAAAACAGGGAATTTACCTTTGCGTTTGGGTACAGTGAGATAGCCTTTTATAATGATACTGTCTATTGATCGCATCTCTATGCGATAAGCGCGGCGGCTGGTTTTCTGCATGGAATCAGGCAGCAGCTCCATTTTAAAATCGGGCTTAATGGCGGCAAGTTCTGCTTTGGTAGTGTTCCAAAACTGGTCAAAGTCTGCAGGCTCAGGGTAGGCAGATCTTATTTCTTCGGCGCGAATGCCAAATACCTTGGGTATGGTATCGTCATAATACGAAACGTTAATGGCAAACTTCACTTTGTAAAAACCCGATTTTAAGCCGGTTATATTGAAGTTATATGTTGCGGAACTTTTTTTGGCGATATTAACTTTTATAAAATCTCTTTTAACTTCTTTGCCGCCCTTAGCCGTAACTATGTAACCTATAGTTCCCTCCTGTGGAATGTTATAGGTGTTCTTTACAGATAATTTATAGGATGCCTGCTCTTTGAATATAGCATCTTTACTTGCAGGTGCCAGCTCTGGTATAACCTCGCCTTCTTCGTCCTGGGCGCTGGCCATATACGGAACACTAAGCAGACCAAAGCAAAAAGCTATCGCGCATATTGTATTAAAAACATTAAGTTTCAGAGTACTGTTCATTCCGTTCTATTTGATCAGGGTTGACTCGTTTTCGGGGTTGCGCGCTTTGTTCTTGATTAAAAAATTCGACTTCCGGATATAATGGTTCAACGGCTCCTCTATTTTAGTAAACAATAATATGGATATAGCATTTAAAATGATGAATGCATATAATAAATTCAACTTATCAAATTCAAAAGGCGACCGCCAGTCTACCCCCCATTTGTCATACAATTCAAAGGAAAAATCGTTTAGCTTATCAAAATATCCATGCAATAAACTGTACATCCAACCTAAATGGATCAGGTAAAATATATACGAGCTTTTGCCCAGCAGCTCAACAAAGGGCAGGGCAAGTATTTTTTTAAACAGGGTAGCCTCGGTAAGTATGCCGTAAAAGAACACCGCCACAGCTAAACACAAAAAGTAGTTGTTCACTATAATGCCTGTAGGGCTTTGCACACCTGCCGCCCAGCCTGCAGGTACCGGCTGATAGGCCATAGCCAAAACACACAGCATCATCAACAAAAAGCCAATGTAGGTGTAAGCTATTTTGTTGCTGCGTTCAAAGCCTTTGTTAAGTACAATACGAGCCAGTTGCACGCCAACAAAAAATTCAAAACAACGCCCGAAAAACGTAAATAGCATTACAAACGGAAAGTTGCCAAAGAAACCATGCCAATTAACCCTGCTAAATATCAGTACCATTACAATTGCAAAAGCTGTTATAATGATGGGTTGCAGATAAAACTTATTATATTTTTTGGCGATAAGAAATATGATCGGAGCTGAGAAATAAAAGCACTCCTCAACAGTTAACGACCAGCCCTGCGCTATGCCGGTATCCCAGAATTGGTAAAAGAACCCGCGCAGGAATGTGATGTTCAGGATCATTAGCCAAACGGGGCTGTCATACCCTTTGGTAATTGAGGTGTCTTTGGTAATGAAATAATAGATGAAAGCGCAAATAGTAAGCAGTGCGTACATGGGATAGATGCGCGCCACCCGGTTTTTAAGATATTGCTTAAACCAATCTGAAGTTAAATGGAAGCTATTATAGTATCTAAAAGTTATTAAAAAGCCGGATAACACAAAGAATATAGATACGCCAATATGGAACTCCCCTAAAAAACGTTGCACAATGTGGGGAAAAACATCATCAAACACATAGTAATAATGTGATATAAAAACCAGATAAGCAGCCAACGCTCTAACTCCGGTTAGCGCTGGAATATAGTTTTGAAGCGGTTTTTGAGACAACAGAGCAAATATTTAAGTTCTTAAAAATAAATGTTATCTGTTTAAATGCAAAATGGGTGCCGTGTGTTCAGTGGGCAGTGGGCTGTGGGCAGTGGGCAGTGGGCAGTGGGCAGTGGGCAGTGGGCAGTGGGCAGTGGGCAGTGAATAT
>Ga0247814_10000733_pt1 | contig 23477 bp, 13 predicted proteins | sample UWRJL179409R1_FD_179947 | JGI IMG/M metagenome (GOLD analysis project Ga0247814, IMG submission 179947) | Plant litter microbial communities from Arlington Agricultural Research Station in Wisconsin, United States - UWRJ-L179-409R-1 | ecosystem: Environmental > Terrestrial > Plant litter >... | reverse complement strand
TGGCACTAGTATAGAAAGATATATAAACTCTGATTTACTGGTGAGGAGCAGAAGCAATGTGAAATTACAGCAGATACGTCTGGCCTATGCTGTGCCGCAGCGTGCAGTGGCTAAATTGGGGGTGAAGGCCTTAAGTGTATCCGCTGTTTGTCGGAATTTAGGTATGATCTGGGCTAAGAATAAGGAAAATATCGACCCGGACTATCTTTACAACGCCTCAGCTACTTATCAGCTGGCTCCTGTGCCTACCTATTCCCTTCAAGTAAACCTAAGTTTATAATCGATAAAGAAAAAACCATGAACATATTTAAAATAGTATGCATAGCCGTCATCACTATGACCCTGCTTTCCTGTCGGAAATACGTTGAAGAAGTCCCCGTTCAGGGTCAGCGAGTATTGGTTTACACAACCGATTACCGCCTGCTCATCAATAACATCGTTGACACTGAAGTTGGCTCGGGAAATCCGGCCATCCTCAGCTGTGATGATATTGACCTGAAAGATTCTTTGCTGCAATCGTATTTTGCGGGTGATATCACCAACGTGGCGATGTATACCTGGGGCAAACCATTTTATGTAGACAAAATGGATGATTTTGACTGGAATGCAATGTATAAAGGTTTATATACTGATAATGTTGTCATCGCCGGAGTACTGGAGAGTAAAGGCGGCTCAGCGGAAGAACGGAATGCGATCTATGCTGAAGCGCTGATCCAGAGAGCATTTACTTATTTTACCCTGGTGAACTCCTATGGGAAACAATATGACGCGGCAACAGCTGCAACAGATCCTGGCGTACCGCTTCTGCTGGAGGCCAAGTTGTTTGTAAAACTGGAAAGAGCGACGGTTGCCCAGGTATACACGCAGGTGCTGAAGGATTTAGAAATCGCTATACCGCTGATACCAGTGAGTCAGGTTAATGCTGTAAGGCCAAACAGGGCGGCTGCCTATGCGCTGCTTGCGAAGATGCAGCTGAACATGCGTAATTTTAGTGCTGCACAACAAGCCGCAGAACAATCACTGGCATTAACAAGTACACTTTACGATTACAATAATTTTGTTGGTACGTCAAAAATACCTTTTCCCAGGCTGGTGGACAACCGGGAAGTTTTGCTGCGCAAAATATCACGAACCAGTTATTCTGCGCTGCAGTTGAGTGATGATTTGCTGAATCTGCTTGGAACAAAAGACCTGAGGTATACGCTGTTTACCAAAGATGGCAGTACTTTTTGGCAAAACTTTTCGGGAACAGGTTATTGGGCTGGAAATGGAACAGATGCGGCTAATGTAGGCTTGTCGGTCAGCGAAACCTTACTGATCCGTGCAGAGTGCCTGGCGCGGGCAGGAAGACGTGACGACGCCGTAAAAATACTCAACGATTTACGGAAATTCAGGTTCCTGAAAGAGGATTACACAGCGCTTTCTGCGACGGGTGACCAGCAAGCATTAGAAATGGTGATCAACGAACGCCGCAGAGAGTTTTTCGGAACAGGACTTCGCTGGTTTGACCAGAAACGTCTGAATAAGGATGCTGCATTTGCCAAACCGTTTACCCGTATGTTCAGTGGTATCACCTATACGCTGCTGCCTAACAGCAATGCTTATGTATTCCCACTTTCCTCTCTCATTGTTAATCAAAATCCGGAGCTGATACAGAATCCGGATTAAATGAAATTCTGCTGCTGATGACCATCAGGACATCAGCAGCAGAACAATTATTTCTATAAATATAAAAACACTAAATTTTGGAAAAAAGTATAGTAAAAATAGAGCATTTGTCGCACCGTTACAGTAGCAGCTGGGCGATACGTGACATCAATTTAGAGATTAACCAATACGGTATTGTGGGGCTTTTAGGTTCCAATGGCGCCGGAAAATCGACCACAATGAACATCCTCTGTGGTTCGCTCAACCAGACGGAGGGCAATGTATATATCAACGGTATCAATTTCAGGGATGATCCGATGCGGGCTAAAATGGAAATCGGGTTTCTGCCACAGAATCCGCCTTTATATCTTGATCTTACTGTAGATGAGTACCTCAGTTATTGCGCAGGGTTGAGGGACATGTCCGGGCAGCTCAGAAAAGATGCGGTAAAAGAAGCAAAAGAACGCTGCGGAATAGATCATTTCAGTGGCAGGCTGATTAAAAACCTGTCTGGTGGCTACAGACAACGTGTAGGCATCGCCCAGGCCATTGTGCACCGCCCCAACGTGCTGGTGCTTGATGAACCGACAAACGGATTAGACCCCAACCAGATTATAGAGGTGAGGAACCTGATTAAAGACATTGCTAAAGACAGGGTGGTGATATTTTCTTCGCATATTCTTTCTGAAGTACAATTGCTGTGCCGCGACATTAAAATGATTGAAAACGGAAGGATTGTATTTGAAGATACGATGGATGCATTCAATAACTACATTGAGCCGCACAGCATGTTGATCCACTTCAACAATATGCCCGAAATCGCTGCATTGGAAGCCATTGAGGGGGTAATGAGGGCGGAACTGCTGACCGAAAGGCTCGCCAGACTATATTTCAGCGGTGAAGCTTCCATCGCGGAAACAATCGTTACCATCAGCGTACAGAATGGCTGGCGCCTGCAGGAAATTACACTCGAAAAAAACTCTGTAGAAGAAATATTTAAACAATTGTCTCAACAATAATTATATCAAAAAAAGCTTAATGAAAACAATTTTTCGGGTTGCCAAAACAGAGCTGAAACTGCTGTTTTATTCTCCAATTGCCTGGTTTCTAATTATCATATTTATGGTCCAGTGCGGCTTTGTCTACCTGAAGGGGCTTGACAATATTGCGCTGACAGTGGAGGGTGGCTACAAAATTCCATTCAGTATCATCAGTTCCATTTTTTCAGGGGGACAAGGCGTTCTCTCTAATGTAATGGGAAACCTTTACCTCTATCTTCCGCTGCTTACCATGGGGCTTATCAGCCGCGAAACAAGCAGTGGTACGATCCGGCTTTTATATTCCTCGCCGATTCGCATCAGGGATATTGTATTAGGGAAGTTTGTTGCAATGGTAGCGATGAGTCTGGTAATGGTAGGTATTGTATCTATCTATATTATCACCAGTTATTTCACGGTAAATCATCCGGACACGGGATTGCTGCTGAGTTATGTGCTGGGCTTATTTTTACTGCTCTGCGCTTATTCCGCGATTGGAATTTTCATGTCATCCCTGACTACTTATCAGATTGTAGCCGCAGTGTGTACTTTTGTCACCTTTGGAATACTTTATAATGTATCGGGTTTGTGGAGAGGAGTACCTTTTCTAAGGGATGTTACTTATTTTCTATCCGTTGCAGGCCGTACAGACTGGATCCTCGCAGGACTGATTACCAGTAACGGGGTGATCTATTTCCTGGCCATTGTGTTCATGTTTCTGCAGCTGACCATTTACAAACTGAAAACGGGGATGGAAACAACCTCTGCCTGGGTCAGGGTAAGCCGCTATAGCCTCATTGTCATCGTCACAATTGGCATTGGCTACCTCAGCTCTATTCCGCAGCTTATTGTTTATTTTGACGTCACGCGTGGAAAAAATAACACCATTAAGCCTGATACGCAGAAAATTGTGAAGGATCTTGGCGATGAGCCACTGGAAGTTACCGGCTACGCCAATATCCTGGGCGGATTTATCGAAGATGGAAATCCGGAGGCCTACCAGTTAAATATCAACCGCTGGGCACCCTACGTAAGGTTTAAACATAACATCAGGTTGAAAACAGTGATGTATTATGATACGCTTAATTTGGGTAACGGGATTATGAAAGCCAATCCCGGGAAAAATTTAGAAGAAATCGTCAAAAAGATGGCCGAAACCAGCGACATGCGTTTGAGCCAGTTTAAGCGGCCGGAAGAAATCCGCAGGATGGTAGACCTTTCCCAGGAGCCCAATTATTATATCATGCAGTTGAAATATAAAGGAAGGCAGACGTTCCTGAGGGTATTTCCTGATAACGATCACTGGCCTTCAGAGACCGAAATTTCTGCGGCGCTGAAAAGGCTGCTCCAGGCAAAAATTCCAAAAATCCTGTTTGTTACCGGCGACCTGGAGCGTAACATCAATAAAATGGGCGATCGTGATTACCGTGCGCTAGCTAACCTTAAAAATTTCAGAAATTCCTTAATCAACCAGGGATTCGACGTAGACACCATCTCTTTGCAAACTGAATCGATTCCGAAGAACATTTCTACCCTGGTACTGGCTGACCCGAAAACAGCACTCAGCACACAGGCGATAGTAAAATTGCAGCAATATATTGACGATGGCGGGAATTTACTGATTTCAGGAGAGCCGGGAAAACAGGCGGTGCTCAATCCATTTTTGAAGCAGTTTGGTGTGCAATTAATGGGCGGCGCTATTGTGCAAAACAGCAAGGACCTTGAGCCTCATCTTGCAGCCCCCTTTTTAACCGGTACCGGAGCCAAGCTGTACCCTCCGCTGGAAGCAGCCCATGCTGACAGTGTAGTGATTTCTATGCCGATGGCTACGGCCCTGGGAATTGAAAATTCAGGCCCCTATACCATTAAGCCCCTGCTGGTTACTGATTCAAGAAAAAGCTGGCTCAAGAAGGACAAATTTGTTACGGATTCTGCAAAGGTGAAATTTGAAGCGGAAAGAGGTGATGTGCAAAAATCCTTTCCGCTCGCGGTTAGCCTTACCCGGACAATAAAAGGGAAAGAGCAGCGCATTGTGGTTGCGGGCGATGCCGATTTTATGTCTAATATCGAACAGAATCGCTTTAACATGAGGACAGCCAACTTTGCCTTCAACACTGGAATTTTCAGTTGGTTAAGTTATGGTGAATTTCCCATCAGTAGTTACCGTCCTGCAGCGAAGGACACCACGATTTTAATCAAAAAAGACCAGATTAAATACTTGCGCATGGCATTCCTTTGGGTGTTTCCGGGTCTGTTACTCGCCCTTGGCACATTAATATTGATCAGAAGAAAAAGAAAATAAAGAAATGGCATTCCTAACCGATCAGCAGACAATAAATGACCTGAACCTTTTTGGGAAATCTGGTGGAGCATCCATCTACGGGATTTTTAACAGGACTAAAACACGGGGCGGGGCGGCCATCCTGGAAGAAATGTTTCGTTTCCCGCTCTCAGATGAGCGTACCATCAACCACCGCAGCCAGATTATTCAGCAGTTTGCGAAGACAGGGGCATCATTCCCCTTCAGCATAGATCATTTTGATCCGGTTGAATCCTATTTGAAAAATACCGATTCAAGGACTAAGCTGTCCGCACAAGAGGCGTCTATCGCTAAAAAGTTGAGCAATCTGGTCGCCGTAGACGCCATTACCTCCGGTATCTACCTGGGGATCGATAGTTTGCTGAAGTTGCTGAAGGAGCTGCAGCAGTTTCTAAAGCGTCTTGACACGGCAGATTTCAGCTTTTACAAACAGGATATCACAGCTGTGAGGGAACTATTGGCTATCCCTGGTATGCAGGAGGTGCTTGACCTGCCCCTTCCAGGAAAGGTTTCGGGCAGCGACTACATCCGGTACGATGAACTCTTCCGCTTTCGCTACCGGGATGTGGTGCTCAAAATGATGAGCTATATATATGGTCTCGATGTATACTTTTCTGTAGCACTGGTTGCGGTAGAGCGCGCATTTGTTTTTCCAAAGGCCCTGCCTAAACAGCAGCATAGGGTGAAGCTTGAGGGGCTGTATCATCCCGAATTGCAAAAAGCAGTGCCCAATTCAATTGACATTACCGCAGGCAGTAATGTGATTTTCCTTACGGGCGCCAACATGGCCGGGAAATCTACCTTTATGAAATCGCTGAGCATTGCGCTTTTCCTTGCCCACATGGGCTTCCCGGTGGCCGCTAAAAAAATGGAATTTTCGGTGCTTGATGGCATTTATACCACCATTAACCTTCCCGATAACCTGGGTATGGGCGCCAGCCACTTTTATGTGGAAGTACTGCGTGCTAAAAAGATTGCCCAGGAACTTAAATTGGGCAGGAACTTGTTTGTACTTTTTGACGAAATGTTCAGGGGAACAAATGTGAAGGATGCCGCGGAAGCAACGATTGCTTTTACCGAAGCCTTCGCAGGAAAACGCAACAGTATGTTTGTGATTTCCACACATATCATTGAGGCGGGTGAGGTACTGAAGGAAAGATGTGATCATATTAATTTTGTTTACCTGCCTACCCATATGAATGGCAATCAGCCGGTCTACACCTACACATTGGAGCCAGGTTTAACTGCCGACAGGCACGGCATGATCATCATAAAAAACGAAGGTATATTAGAAATTTTAGCTTCCGGACTGGAACGGCTGAATACACAAAAGATATGAATTTTACAGTCGACAAACAAACGCTGGAGGATTTGAACTTACTAGGTAAGTTTACACCCGGTTCCATTTTTAGCATGTTTAACAAGGTACAGACCAGTGGTGGTGAAAGGTTGTTGAATCAATTGTTCAAAAATCCCCTTACTGATTCTGATGCTATCAATAAACGCAGCAGCCTTTTCCGCTATTTTCAGGAAAAAAATCTGGCTTTTCCGTTTAGCCATGCTGAATTCCAGACTGTGGAGAATTATCTGAGTATAGGTAGCAGCACAAACTATCCTGCTGCATTGCTGATGGCTTTTTCTAAAAAGATGCAGGCTGCTCTGCTCAGGGACGAGCGTTACCCGGCATTACAGGAAGGTCTGCTGGCCACGATATCCTTGTTAAATGCTTTAAACGATTTCATGAAGCTGCTTGATGAGCCGCAGCCCACTCCTTTTGATGAAGAGCGGCAGGTCATTCAGCGCATCCTGGCTACCCCTTCAATAGGTAAGTTATTAAAAGAAAAAGCGGTAGTGGAATTTTCGACAGCGAAACTGGCGGCTTATGATCATTTACTAAAGCATAAACTTCGCAGCGATGTGGAAGTCCTGCTACAGCATATCTATCAGTTAGACGTCTATCTTTCCGTAGGTAAAGCAGGCAGGGCGCAAAGCTTTAGTTATGCGCAGGCGCTGCCCAAAGAAATGAAACGTATAGCAACTGCGGCCCTATGGCATCCGGCACTTGTGAAAGGGGTGGCCAATGCTGTAAATTTTAATGAAAACAACAATATGATTTTTTTGACCGGGGCAAATATGGCAGGGAAGTCTACTTTTATGAAGTCGCTGGGAATAGCCCTTTATCTCGCACACATGGGCTTTCCCCTTGCCGCAAAGGACCTTCAGTTTTCGGTTCTCGATGGAATCTATTCTTCTATAAATGTTCCGGACAGTCTGAACATGGGATATAGCCATTTTTATGCAGAGGTTTTAAGGGTAAAAAAGGCAGCAGAAGAAGTGGCCTCGGGGAAAAGCTTTTTAGTGCTGTTTGATGAACTGTTCAAAGGAACCAATGTCAAAGACGCTTATGATGCAACCCTATCCGTCACCAATGCCTTTGCACAATTCAGGAAATGCTTTTTTATTATTTCCACCCATATTATTGAAGTTGGGGAAGCTTTGCAAAAGACCACCGGAAATGTGCAGTTTGCTTATTTACCTACATTGATGGAAGGCAAGATTCCCAGATATACTTACTTGCTCGAGGAGGGCATTACGACGGATCGGCAGGGCATGCTGATCATTGAAAACGAAGGCATTCTGGATCTGCTTAAAAATAAAGATCAACCAATTCGTGATGATCAAATCACTATAAACTAAATTTTACGTATGAAACATAGCATACTCTGCATTGGTATTTTACTGATGACGGTGGGGACTTCTGTTGCACAGAAGGGACTGAGCCGGAGGGAAGCGGAAGCGCTTTCAGTTAAAGAATGGGCGCAGGAGAAGCAGCGGCTGCTTCCTGCAGCACAAAAAGTGTGGGCGGAGGGAATCATTAAGTTCGGCAAGTATATCATGCCGATTGCCTACCGCGTATTTGGAGATAAACCCGCGGACGGGCGAAGCCTCTATTTCTCGCTGCATGGCGGAGGAAATGCTCCTGCTGCGGTAAACCATCAGCAGTGGGAAAATCAGCGGACGCTTTATGCCATTCAGGAAGGTCTGGTCATTGTACCTCTGGCGCCTACCAATACCTGGAATTTATGGCACGAGGATCATATCGATAACCTGCTGGATTCCCTGATACGCTATGGGATAGTTTTAGCAGACGTGAATCCGGATAAAGTGTACATTATGGGCTACTCTGCAGGTGGGGACGGTGTCTTTCAGCTGGCGCCGCGTATGGCCGACCGTTGGGCGGCGGCTTCCATGATGGCCGGACATCCGGGTGACGCGAATCCGCTGAACCTGCGCAACCTTCCGTTTTCCATTTATATGGGCGGCAGGGATACGGCTTATCACAGAAATACACTGGCGGTTGCCTTCAATAAAAAACTGGACAGCCTGCAACATCTCGATCCGAAAGGCTTTATCCATGATTTCCATTTGTATGCAGACAAAGCGCACTGGATGGACAGAAGGGATACGATCGCAATCCCATGGATGTCTTCCTTCAAAAGAAATCCATTCCCGGAAAGGGTGGTTTGGGTAGAGGACAACAGATTGCAGCACAGGTCGTACTGGTTATCTGCACCTGTTTCAGCACAGGTGAAAGGCGCGGAGGCGGATGTCAGTATCAGGGGAAATGAAATTTACATTGACAAAAATACTTTCAGCAAGCTGAATATCAACCTTAATGATCAACTCCTGGATTTGGACAAGCCGGTTTCTGTAACGGTGGGGGGAAAGGTTATATTCCGGGAGAAGCTAAAAAGGAGTTTGCCGGTTATCCAAAAGACAATCCGGGAGTATCAGGATCCGGTGATGGTTTTTTCCGTTACGCTTGTGTTGACCCGTAATATCATCCAAAAGGGCAGTAAATAATTTTCATAACAAGTGTTCCATCCATTGTGATGGGACACTTATTCAATGGGGAGCAGCTGAGACTAGGGTGATGGTGACTGATTTTTTTTAAACTCACTGGGACTCATCCCATACTTTGATTTAAAAACCGTGGAAAAGTAGTTGGGTGAAGAAAAGCCAACCATATAGGTGATTTCTGAAATACTGTATCTTTCATTAATTAGTAAATACTTTGCCTTTTTTAGTCGCCTGTTCATAATATAGTCTGTAATGCTGCAGTCTAGCAGTGCTTTTACTTTTCTGTACAATTGCACCCTCGATATTCCAATCTCTTTACTAATCTCATCAACATTGAAATTTTCGTTTGAAAGATTTTGCTCAACGATCCCCGCAAAGTCATTTATAAATTTCTTGTCCAGACTTTTCGACACGGGTTGTTTACCTGATACACTGATATGGCTGATATAACGCGATTTCAAAAGGCTACGATTCTTCAGCAAACCTTTAACGGTGGCTAACAGATATTCATAATTAAAGGGTTTAACAATATATGTATCGGCCATACTTTCCAGCCCGTCAATCTGGTGCTCCAGGCTACCATGAGCGGAAAGCAGTATAATAGGTATATGTGATGTCCTGATGTCAGATTTTAGTTTTTCTGTAAGAGCACGTCCTGATGTTCCCGGTAATACCAGATCGGAAATAATGAGATCTGGTATCTGTTCATAGGCCAGACTGAGGCCTTTATCTCCATCATTTGCAAGAAAAACCTCATAATCTTCACTTAGTTTATTGCCCAGATAATATAACAAATCATTATTGTCCTCAATAACCAGGACAGACCTGTCTTTAATAATTTGGAAGGTATCCTTTACATCCGGTTCCGGAATGTCTATTTGTGCTGTTGTATATATTTTAGCATCTTCATATAACTCTTCTTTATTGATTTTTCCTCTTAATTTTTCTTCCTCTGTAAAGTGTGCATCACCCATTTGAAGTTTTATCATGAACTTTGTTCCCTGCCCTTTTGTACTTTCCACATGGATAGCGCCATGATGCAGGTTGATCAGTTCTTTAGATAACGATAAGCCGAGTCCGGAACCTTTTGCAGCACTGGCATGGGCCTGATAAAAATATTCGAAGATGTGTTCAATCTCGTCTTCAGCAATTCCCGGCCCGTTGTCTTTAATTGATATGGATACTGAATGCTGATCATGCGCAATTTCTGTATAAATGATACCGTTTGCAGGTGTAAATTTCAATGCATTTGATAAGAGGTTAAATATCACCTTGTCCAGCATATTGATATCAAACCAAACGTATATTTCCGCTGAATCAGTCACCAGTCTGATATCAATGTTTTTCTTTCCCGCACTGTATTGAAAGCTCTCCAGAATATCTTTTAAGAATTCAATAATATTATTTTGAGAAACATTCAGCAGCATTTTGCCGTGTTCGATCTTTCTGTAGTCAATCAGCTGATTAATCAATCTGAGTAATCGATATGCGTTCTTGTGAATCAGATTCAGATTTCTGCCGGCTACCGGCTTTATTTTTTCATTTAACAGCAAATCCTGAAGCGGAGACAAGATAAGGGTAAGCGGCGTCCGAAACTCATGTGACATATTAGTGAAAAATGTCAGTTTTGCTTCTGTTGCAGCCTGTGCTTTGGCCGACATTTCCATGAGCTGATTGCGCTGATCTAAGATTTCCAGGTTGTTGGTCTCCAGATCTTTATTGATCTTTCTGTTTTCGAGCAACGCATAAAGCGCAAGGCCGCCAAAAACTACTGAAAGTACAAGCGTGATAACCGTAATATTGAGGATAATTTGCTGGTTATTGAATAATGTCTTTTGTTCTTCAAGCAGCGAACCCTGGCGTTCAATATCCTTCTGCTGATTGCTGAATTTATTCCATTGCAGGTTCATCAGCTCAACATTAGAAGAGTCAATCACCAGGGACTGCAAAATGTTTTCTTTCAAAAATGATTCGCCGTTTAGAATTTTAAACGCAGTACTTATTGCTTCTTTTCCTCCAGTAGGATATAGGACACTTGCGGTGAGTGTTTTGCTGTTTACCATTTGTAAGCCGCCGCCCTGTCCCGGCAATGCATCAATTCCTATTACCTTAATTTGCTTTGATAAATTCAAAGCATTCAGAATTCTCCTGCTTTCTGCAGCCATGGGATCATTATGCGCAAAAACAGCATCAGCAGACACTAAGGTGTTTTTTATTTTTCGCAGCTGTTTGTCGGTTTCCTGTTTCAACCAGTTGCCGTATACCTGACTGACGATGCTAATACCCGGAAATTTCTTTAGCCCTTCGGTGAACCCCCGTTGCCGCTCAATTGTAGGTGACGATCCGGGCAGTCCCATTACTTCTACAATTTCACCGCTGCCCTTCAGAATTTTCCCGGTGTATTCCCCGGCCATTTTTCCAATCTGAAAATTGTCTGCACCAACATATGCAGTATATAAAGATGAGGCCGTTCTTCTATCAATGATAATGACGGGAATACCTTTATTGTACGCTTCTTCCACAACAGGGGTAAGCGGCTGCGCTTCATTGGGAGAGATGATCAGGATATTTATGCCTTTACTGATCATCGCGCGGACCTGTCTGACCTGGAGTTTGCTGTTACCATTGGCGTCTGAGTAGGTAAGTTTTGCATCAGGATGCAAGGATAACTCCATTTTTATCTCTTCGAGCATAGTTTTCCGCCACAGGTCAGAGCCTATACATTGCGAAAAACCTATGCGATACACCGGCTTATCCAATTGCCTCTTACAGCCTGAAATTGTCAGGCATAAAAGAAAAAACAGGACTATTCTTGCAGTGCTTGGAAATATGGTCTTCATGTGATTAGTAGTTCAATTCCGGAGGGGAACAGGAGAATTAAATATTCGGTTGATGGTTGTATGCTGACAGCGGAAACATAAATATAGAGAAAAGGTTGAGATAACTAAAATTCAGCCGGTAACTGATCCCTGAACCGGCAGATAGTGATGTATCAAATCTATATGTTCTTTGATTCAAAATTGAAGATTTACTGTTTTAGTTTTTGATTTTTAAAATTAATGCATTGATTATAAGTGAGATATGTATATGCTTGAATTTGTAGTATTTCGGAACGATTTTGAAGTTTTTCTTTTTGTGTTTGTTCTACTTTGCGGCCCTTAACCAATTTATAAACTTTAGTATGAAAAAATACTCTGTCCTGGCCTGGTCCATGGTTGTAGCCCTCGGTGGCTTTCTTTTTGGATTCGATACAGCAGTTATTTCAGGAGCTGAAAAATCTATTCAGCAATTTTGGCAGCTATCTTCTTTTGAACACGGCTTTACTATTTCCATTGCATTGATAGGAACGGTCATCGGGTCACTAATTGGATCAAGACCTTCAGATCGTTTTGGTCGGAAAAACACTTTGTATTTTGTTGCAATAGCTTATTTACTATCCTCTATCGGAACTGCTCTGGCAACAGAATGGTCGGTATTCTTAATTTTCAGGTTTTTTGGAGGTCTGGGCGTGGGTATCTCTTCAGTTACAGCACCTATCTATATATCTGAAATTTCTCCTGCACATAAAAGAGGGCGACTGGTTGGTTTGTTCCAGTTTAATGTTGTCTTGGGAATTCTTATCTCTTATCTGTCTAATTACCTGATCAGTCAGGGTGGTGAGTCTTCCTGGCGATGGATGCTCGGTGTTCAGGCATTTCCTTCCCTTATCTTTTTTGTGCTGATCTATTTCATACCGGAAAGTCCGAGATGGCTCATCTTAAAAAAAGGAGCTACTGAAAGTGCTTTAAAGATTCTGAGGATTATCAACCCGCTGAACTGCGAGGAAGAATTGAAAGCCATTCAAAATTCTGTGCTTAAGTCAACATCAGGAAATGAAGAAAACCTTTTCTCCGGGAAATATAAAACTCCGGTTATGCTGGCGATACTTTTTGCTTTTTTCAATCAGGTTTCCGGAATTAATGCGATCATCTATTACGCACCCAGGATTTTTGAGATGGCAGGCTTAGGGGCCCACTCTTCATTACTGTCTACAGTTGGCATTGGGATGATTAATTTTATGTTTACACTCATCGCTATAAATTTCATTGATAAAATTGGCAGAAGAGTGCTGATGCTGGTGGGATCATTTGGATTGATTGCTTCCCTGTTTCTGGTTGGTTTTACCTTTTATACCGACAATTTATCAGGATTTGCCATCCCTGCTTACATGATGATCTTTATCGCTTTTTTTGCATTCTCCCAGGGTGCGGTGATCTGGGTCTTCATTTCTGAAATATTTCCAAATTCCGTACGCGCTAAGGGGCAAACGCTTGGCAGCTCAACCCACTGGATTATGGCTGCGGTCATCGCATTTTGTTTTCCGTATCTGGCTGAAACTTTAGGCGGTGCAACCACATTCTTTTTCTTTGCTGCGATGATGGTACTCCAGCTCATTTTTGTATGGAAACTGATGCCCGAAACAAAAGGAAGGTCACTGGAACAAATAGGGGATAATATCATCATGCACTAACCGATATGAATATGAACTTTTCTGAAAAAAAATCAGTGGTATGTTTTGGTGAGATCCTGTGGGATCATCTGCCGGATGGAAGAAGGCCGGGAGGGGCACCAATGAATGTTGCTTATCACCTGCATAAATTAGGACTGCAAAGTCATTTGATCAGCAGTATCGGAGATGACCAGGCAGGCAAAGATTTGTTGAATTTCCTGGACAGGATAGGCGTACAAACGAATTGGATACAGATTGACAGTGACCATGACACGAGCCAGGTACTGGCAAGTATAAATAACGAAAATGAGGTGACTTATGAAATTGTTGCTCCTGTGGCTTGGGATTTTATCAGATGGGAGAAGGAGATACAGGAATTGGTCAGCACATCTGACGCCTTTGTTTTTGGAAGTCTGGCCTCCAGGAATGAAGTTTCAAGGTCTACCTTATTTAAAATGCTGCAAAACGCGGGATACAAGGTATTTGACGTCAACTTGAGGGCTCCGCACTATAGTCCCGAATTCATATCAGATTTGCTGGGCATGGCGGATATGGTCAAAATAAACGCTGCTGAACTCAGCATGATAGCAGAATGGAACGATATACTTTATACAAAGGAATTGGACTGTATTGAAGCTATGTTTAAAAAGTTCGGCATGACAGAAATTCTGATTACCAAAGGATCTCAGGGGGCTACCTATTACAATAGTGAATTAACTTATGAATATCCCGCCTATCACATTGATGTAGCAGATACAATAGGGAGCGGAGATTCATTTCTGGCGGCATTTCTTGCGATGAAACTTGCAGGGGCGCCTTTAGAGATTACCCTTGATTACGCTGTTGCTATGGGTGCCTTTATCACTGCCCGGTCAGGTGCCTGTCCGGAGTATTCGAAGACGGATTTCGACAGATTCATCTGGAAAAGAAAGTGGTGCGTTACTGATTTATAGCTACAAACGAATAAACAATAGAAAAAATAAACCAATTATAAACTTAAATAAACGCTATGAACAATCAACAGCATTCCTCACCCTGAGGAAATGAAAAATTTGCGATCTAATTAACCAAATATGGACATTCCTGTTCCCGAAACAGGAATGTCCCAACATTCACCATAAACACAATAAGGAAATGAAAATAAAATATTTTCTACTGCTCCTGACGATGTGCCTGTTTTATCAAAATCTGAGTGCACAGAAAAATACAACCATCACCGGAACGGTGAAAGACAATAAGGGAGAGACACTGATTGGTGTTGGGATTCTGGTCAAAGGAACAAAAAATGCTACAAGTACTAACAATCAGGGGCAATATGCGCTGACCATACAGACAGAAGATCCTGTATTGGTGATTTCTTATCTGGGTTTCCTGAGCCAGGAAATTCCGGTAAATGGTAAAACACAAGTTAATATTACACTGGAACCAGATACCAAAAATTTAGATGAAGTAGTGGTAACAGGTTACCAGTCAGAAAAGAAAAAAGATCTGACAGGTGCAGTATCTGTGGTAGATATGAAGGATATTGCTAATATTCCCAGCGGTAATGTGATTTCTACTCTCCAGGGTCGCGTTCCGGGCTTGAATGTGACCAGTAGCGGTCAGCCGGGCGGTGTAGATACCGGTGTTGGCATTCGGGGCATTACTACAATAAATAACAGTACTCCACTGTATGTAGTTGATGGGGTGCAGACCAGGAGTAATATTGCTACATTACTCAATCCAAATGATGTAGCATCTATTCAAATTCTAAAAGATGCCGCCTCGGCTTCTATTTATGGTACCCAGGCGGCAAATGGTGTCATTATTATTACAACCAAAAAAGCCGGGAAAAATGAAATCCGTGTTGACTTTGATGGCCAGTTAACCACACAGTCCTTTCATACAGGTATCAAAATGCTCAACACGCAGGAGTGGGGAGATGCCTATTGGCAGGCTTATAACAATGATGGGATAGCACCGCGACATGATTTGTATGGTTCCGGAGCAGTACCTGTTATTCCTGAGTTCATTGACTCCAAGCAAACTATTCGTTCTGCAAACACCAATTGGGCGAAAGAAGTTTATCAGACAGCTATTCAGCAAAATTATAATCTTTCTATCTCCAAAGGAGCTGAAAATGGTTCTACAAGTTTTTCAGTAAACTATTTTGATCAGGATGGCCTGGTTAAGTACACCAATTTCAACCGCATCAACATGAGGTTAAATTCGGATTACAGTTTTATGAACAACAAAATCAGGATCGGAGAAAATATGAATATCAGCAGGTGGACTGAAAAGTTAAAACCTGGCGGAATAGAGGAACTCGCCATTGCGCAACATCCGATTGTTCCTGTCTACGATATTTTTGGAGGTTATGCCGGACCAACACAGGGTATAGGAGATAAGCCTAATCCGGTAAGGTTATTGGATCAGCAAAAAGAAAACCGGCTGGAGCAGTGGCGCATATTTGGTAATGTTTATCTCGAAGCCGAACCGATCAGACACCTGGTACTGCGTTCAAATTTCAGTGTGAATTACAGGAATGGATTTTCATCAAACTTTGAGCCTAAGTGGTCGGAAGGAGACAGGATGGTGGATAAAAATAATCTGGTAACTATTAACGATTATGACAGGGATTGGATTTGGACGAATACTGCGAATTACAACCTGACTTTGGGTAAACATTCTTTTACTGCCTTAGCTGGTATAGAATCTAAGGAATCCTATTTCGAAAATGTATCCGGCAGACGGGAGAACTATATCATAGAAGCTCCTGATTATCTTTATCTTGACGCAGGTGACGGCGCGCAGACCAACGGTGGCACGGCATCAAGAACTGCGACAGACTCTTATTTTGCTAAAGTAAATTATGCTTTTAATGACAAGTACCTGTTAATGGGAACTGTCAGAAGGGATGCCTCCTCCAGATTTGGAAAAAATAATAATGCCGGTATATTTCCCGCGGCATCCGCTGGCTGGAGAATCAGTCAGGAAGATTTTATGAAAACTGCAGACTGGATCTCCGATTTAAAAATCAGGGCCAGCTGGGGTCAAAATGGAAATGATTTATTAGATAATGAAGCAACGTATACTAAATACTCCACTAATCTTGTTAGCGGTGGATACGATATCGGTGGGATTAATCAGGGCGTGATTCCAAGGGGGATTCTTAAAGACAGAACTGGTAACGCGAATGTGAAATGGGAAGTCACCACACAAACGAATTTTGGTATTGATCTGAGCGTGTTAAAAAGCCGCCTTGGGCTGACCTTCGATTATTACATTAAGGATACCAAAGATATGCTGATTGACCGTCCTTATATTGCACTGATTGGGGAAGGCGGATACATGGCATATAATGGGGCTTCTTTGAACAATAAAGGATTTGAAGCAATCATTAACTGGCAGGATAAGATTGGATCAGACTTCAGTTATGATCTGACTCTGACTGCTACTGCGAACAAAAATAAGGTTACCTCAGTGCCGGATGATATATACTATACCTACGGTGGCGGAAATGGAATCGACAGAACGATTGTTGGTCAGCCCCTGGGTTCATGGCTCGGTCTGCAGACCAATGGTCTTTTCAAAGCAGATGCTGATCTGAATAACGGGATAGACCAGCCGGGTAAGGGTTTGGGAAGAATACGTTATGTAGACACCAATGGCGATAATGTGATCAATGACAGGGACAGGGTATGGTTGGGTTCTGACCAGCCTAAATTTATAGGGGGATTAAATGTTGCCCTGACTTATAAGGCCTTTGACTTTTCATTTTTTGTGAATGGTATGATCAGGAAAGCCTATAATAACTCCAAATTTTACACTGACTTTTTTCAGCTGTGGACAGGGAATCACGGTACCAGAGTGCTGGATGCCTGGAACCCGGTCAGCAATCCGGAATCGAATATTCCGGCACTTACCGCACTTAACCTTAACAATGAGGGAAGAACATCCGATTATTTCGTAGAAAACGGGAATTATCTTAAATTAAAAAATATACAATTGGGTTATACACTACCGGCTGAAACCACTGCAAAATTTAAACTGAAAACAGTAAGGTTATACCTGCAGGGACAGGATCTCTTCACCATCACCAATTATACAGGTGCAGATCCCGAAGGCCTGGGTTATCCTTATCCACTGCCAAGAACATTCACCTTCGGTGCTAGAATTGGATTTTAAGTAGACATAGTTAAAAGCATAAAATTATGAAAATCAAATATATATTGTTGGCGGCCACGATCCTCTTTTCCGCTTGCAAAAAGGACTTTTTGGACAGCAAACCAAAAGCAAAACTGAGTGATGAATTATTAAACACACCTGAAGGAATAGAAGGACTTTGTGTGGCCGCATATGCTGCTCTGGCAGGGCCTGATGGTCAGGGTACCCACGAAAGACCTACAACAAACTGGATCTATGGCGATGTGAGGGCGGAGACTGCTTACAAGGGAGGAGGAGGCGTTGGTGATCTCAGCGAATTTAATGCTTTTGAAACCTTTACCGGCGTGTTTGCAACCTTTGGTGTTTTGGATGGGAAATGGTTTGACCTGTATCGCAGTGTACAACGTGCAAACAGCGCGATTAAGCGCCTGAATGCAGTTTCAGAAGCTGATATACCACTTAAGAATGTACGCCTCGGGGAGATGCAATTTCTTCGTGCTCATTATTTCTTTGAGCTGAACCGGCTATTTAACAGAATTCCCTACTTTGATGAAAATGTAGAAACTACGGATTACATTAAAATTTCCAATACAGCATTGACCAGGGACCAGCTACTGGAAAAAATAGCTGCTGAATTTGCTGCAGCTTCCGATTTACTTCCGGTAACGCAGCCGGAAGCAGGCAGGGTGACCAAATATGCTGCAAAAGCTTATCAGTCGAAGGTAGTTTTGTACAGGGCATACAAGCAAAATGATAATAATACCTTTAATTCAATTGATCTGACGCTGATGAATGAGGCACTTCTGCTTTCCGATGAGGTGATTAATAAAGGTGGTTATGCACTGCTTGATGACTTCCAGAAACTGTCACAGGCAGAATTTGATAACAGCAGGGAATCAGTTTTCGCTGTGCAATATTCAGTAGCCGATGGAACGACTAACGGAAGGATTAACTGGAGCAATCTTTTAAATGCACCCAGAGGACCTGCTTACGGTGGCGACGGCTTTTTTCAGCCCAGTCAGAATCTGGTGAATTCTTATAAGACAGATGTAAATGGTATTCCAATGCCGGAGGCATATAACAATTCAGATCTGATGACGGTTGCTGATGGACTGGCAAATAATGTAGACCCAAGGCTGGATTTTACTGTGGGCAGAATTGGCGTAAGATGGAAAAACTATACCGCTTCTGCATATGCAGCGAACTGGGCACGTGAGCCGGCTACCTATGGTTACTACCACAATAAAAAAGCACTGGTTTCGCCTGAATCGCCGTTTATGGTAAAGGGATTTCCATGGGGAGGATCTGCCTTAAACTGGACAATTATACGTTATGCAGATGTTTTACTTTGGAAAGCTGAAGCACTAATCGAATTGAACAGGGAGAATGAGGCTATACCGCTGATCAATGAGGTTAGAATGAGAGCAAAAAACAGCAGGTATGTGCTGGCATTTCCAAATACAAGTGCTACAGATTATGCAGCGAAATATAAAATTGAGACTTATCAGCCTGGTGTGAATTGTGTATGGACGAATGATTATGCACGTAAAGCTTTGAGATTTGAGCGTAAGTTAGAATTTGCGATGGAAGGGGAACGGTTTTTTGATCTTGTGAGGTGGGGCAATGCAGAACAGGTGCTGAACCAGGAGTATTTTCCAAAAGAAAAACAATTGAGAACATATTTGCAGAATGCAAGATTTGTAAAGGGAAGGGATGAATATTTTCCTATTCCACAGGCACAGATCAATTTCTCAGGTGGCCTTTACACTCAAAATCCAAATTTTAACTAGGGCTCAATTGGTGCAGGCATCGGCCATTAACAGCTGCTGTCTGCATCATTATACTATTGATATTATTCCCTTTAAATTACTGTAGTTACTGATTAATAATAATCCAATACGATGTTAAGGACTCAAGCTTACCGCGCATGTATAGTACTGCTCATTTCATCTTTTTTTTATACTGATACAGTAGGACAGGAAATCTTTACTTTTGATGGTAAAAGGCCTCTTGTTTCTATTTCAGGACATTCTTCTTTCCTTGTGAAGGGCAGGTCCGATTTTCCGGAGCTGACTGACGGGTTAAAGAAAAAGGGGTTCAGGACAGACGGTTATTCAAGTTTTCTTCAGTCAGATCAGCTATATCAGAAAGAGATTAAGGGTATCTCTGCCTGGTTTGCACTGGAATCTTTTCCAACAGATACAGCTGGTTTTTTCTCAGTTGCAGATACCGTAAATAATTTTTATGCAGGTCTCTGCGCTGACCGCTTTGGCGACCTGCTCTTGAGTATTGCTAAAGATCAGGAGATTGTATTTATTCCAACAGGAATGTCTGTTCAAAAATTCAGGTGGATTCATCTGGGAATGGAATTCAATCAAACAGGAGTTTCCATCACATTAAATGGCAGATCTGTTCCCATCAAATATCCTGTGCACTTTCCTTATCATATTAATAAGCTCTTGATCGGTAAGGATTTCAGAACAAAAAGGATCGGTATGCTTAACCTCACTACCATGAATGGACTGGTTGATGAAATCAGTTTATGGGATACGCCTATCAATAGAAAATTGATGATGAAAGATATTGCTGGCAATAGCGCTAAAACTCCCAGACTGGCAATTCCTGTAAGCAGGTTTGAACATGATTTCAGCAGACCAAAATATCATTTGCTTCCGGCAGCAAACTGGACAAATGAAACGCATGGATTGATATTTTACAAGGGAAAGTACCATATTTTCAATCAGAAGAATGCGTCTGGTCTTGCATTGCGTCAAATTAACTGGGGCCATTTCAGCAGTTCTGATCTCATTCACTGGACAGAACATAAACCCGCACTTAGCCCTGAGAAGGGATATGATGAAAATGGAATCTGGTCAGGACACGTATTGCTGGATGACAATGGTAAGCCAGTAATCAGTTACACAGCAGGCGGACCTAAAATGGGTATTGCCCTGGCTTATCCAAAAGACAGTTTACTCATTGAATGGGAAAAATACAAATACAATCCGGTGATTCCGGGACAGCCTGACGGTTATTCCAGAACTGACCTGAGAGATACTTACGTCTGGAAGGAAGGTAAAAAATGGTATATGGTAGTAGGTTTTGGAATTGAAGAGCATAGCAGACAAAAGGGCGCCCTGTTGCTTTATTCGTCAGATAATTTGCAGCGATGGAAATTTCTGCATACGCTTTTTGAAGGAGACCCGGACAAAGATGGTTCGGGGATATTCTGGGAAATGCCGGTATTCAAAAAAATAGGGAACAAATATATTTTGCTGGTGAATAGGGTTCCTGATAAGGGTATCCCTGCGCGGGCATTATATTGGACAGGTGATTTTGTGAATGAGCGCTTTGTTCCTGATCATCAATTGCCGCAAAATCTTGAGGTCATTAACCGGTTGCTTTCTCCCTCTGTAACTGAAGATAAGGAGGGAAGAATTACTACAATTGCTATTATTCCGGATGAAATCAGCGGGGAAGCCGCTTACCGTCAGGGATGGTCACATCTCTATAGTATTCCCCGGGTATGGAATTTGGTCAATGGGAAACTATGGCAGTCGCCACATCCTGCATTACAATCCTTAAGAGCGCCGGAAAGCCGCAAATTTAGCGCAACTGTAGCGGATCATCATCCTGTGAAGCTATCTTCAGGTCAGCAGCAATACGAGTTGCTTGCAGAGATTAATCCTGCAGATGCAGATAAATTTGGCTTTATTCTTCATAAAAATTCAGACAGTTCGGAGTTTTCAAGGATATATTATGATGTCAAGCTGAAAGAGATCATAGTAGATCAACGACATTCCAGTACAAAAAAAGGCATACCCCAGACCCTTAGGAAGGATACTTTGACATTGAATGCGGCGGAACCTATTCGTTTTCATGTATTTGTCGATGGATCAGTCGTGGAAATATTTATCAATGATCAGTATGCCTTTACAACTCGTATATTTCCCTCAAAGTCAGACAGTGACCAGTTGGAAATCTTTTCAGAAGGCGGCGACATTCAAGTGAAAACTGAATTATGGAAAATCAATCCTGCTCAGATGGCTATGGATTTCTGATGAGATGAAACCTATCAAAGATTAAACACATGAATATGAATAGAATTTTTTTAAAACTTGCTTTCTTTAGTGTGCTGGGCATTTGTATGTTCGGCCGCAATAATGCAATCGCTCAACACCCCGCTCCTGTACCAGAACAGCATCGCCCTCAATTCCATTTTTCTCCAAAGGCACACTGGATGAATGATCCAAATGGAATGGTGTATTATAATGGGGTATATCATCTCTTTTACCAATATTACCCACAGGCTACGGTATGGGGACCTATGCACTGGGGACATGCCACAACTAAAGATTTATTCCGCTGGGAGGAACGTCCTGTTGCGCTATACCCGGATAGCCTTGGCTATATATTTTCCGGAAGCATTGTTGTTGATAAAAATAATACCTCCGGACTTGGCAGGGATGGATTAGCCCCTATGGTTGCCATATTTACGCATCACGATCCAAAAGGTGAAGAGAAAAAACTAAATAACTTTCAAAACCAGAGTATTGCCTATAGTTTGGATGAAGGAAACACCTGGACGAAATACCCGGGGAACCCTGTTTTACCAAATCCGGGTATCACAGATTTCAGAGATCCTAAAGTGATGTGGTTTGAAGCAGGTAAAAAATGGATAATGACGCTGGCGACTAAAGATAGAATTACTTTTTATTCATCTGTAAATCTTAAAGACTGGAATAAGGAAAGTGAATTTGGAAACAAACTTGGAGCACATGGCGGGGTTTGGGAATGTCCTGATCTTTTTCCACTTCAATATAATGGGAAAACGATCTGGGTACTACTGGTAAGTATTAACCCCGGAGGGCCTAATGGTGGCTCGGCTACTCAATATTTTACGGGGGATTTCAATGGTAAAACTTTTGTAGCCAATTCGGTAAAAGAAAAATGGCTGGACTTTGGAACGGACAACTATGCAGGTGTAACCTGGTCAAATACAGGAGAAAGGAAAATATTTATTGGTTGGATGAACAATTGGCAATATGCCAACCAGGTTCCTACAAAAAACTGGAGAGGTGCAACAACAATTGCCAGAGATTTACATTTAGAGCAGTCGGCGGGGGAGTATTATGTACGCTCTATTCCTGCTAAAGAATTAAACAAACATTTTCGACCAGTCCATAGAGAGAAAGTGATGTCACAGACAAAAGCAATAAATCTGTCTTCCTCTTTAAAGAAACTTAACGGTTGTTTCAAAGTGGAGTTACAGTTTAATCCTGCTAATGATGTAAAAATTGCATTCAACAACAAGGAAGGAGAGACATTGCTGGTGGGATATGATCATCAAACAAAGACTTATTATATTGACAGAACGAATGCTGGTGCTGCAGATTTTGAAAAAGGATTTGCCAGAAGGCATTCTGCTCCAAGAATAAGTAACGCTTCCTCTGGTACAATAAGTTTGCTATTTGATGTCGCCTCGGTGGAGCTCTTTGCTGATAATGGTTTAACTGTAATGACGGATGTTTTTTTTCCTGAGAGCCCAATGAATGCAATCAAAATAGCTGAAAATGCAAATCAGAAAGTGACTAACCTGATTATTTCAGGTGTTAAATAACATTTATACATTAAAAATCGGGATGGCACATCATTATCTGCTTTATTGTCTGGCCCTGAAGCTGGCATACTGACTGGTTTATGTGATGAGTTATTTTACCTTTTATTTGCATGCGAATACAATATTCTACCGTCCCATTCGTCTTTATATAGAGAGCGTTAATTTAGAAAAAGCGGAAATGAACGGATGTGTCATTTCCGCTTTTCTTTTAATACGATGAGTCTTTGATCTTTTCGATCTAAGATTTATATTTAAGGATGGCGTTTTGGTGGTGTGAATTAAATGTATTAAATATTGAGCATTTGACCAGTATATAAGAACAAATTGCGATCTTCATTCAATCAATCATTTACCTAT
>Ga0247814_10000732_pt1 | contig 23506 bp, 25 predicted proteins | sample UWRJL179409R1_FD_179947 | JGI IMG/M metagenome (GOLD analysis project Ga0247814, IMG submission 179947) | Plant litter microbial communities from Arlington Agricultural Research Station in Wisconsin, United States - UWRJ-L179-409R-1 | ecosystem: Environmental > Terrestrial > Plant litter >... | reverse complement strand
AGCGACGAATCAGCGGATCGCAGCGCCTCGACCGCAAGACCGTGACCGAGCATGAGGTGGTGGGCCGCCGCGATCGCCGCTTCGGGCTCCTGGCGACCGGGAGCGTGCGCTCCCGCGGCGTACCCGAGAAAGGCCGCGCACCACGGCTCGTTGAGCGTCGTCCACCGCGTCACGCGGTCGCCGAGCGCCTCGTGCACGGTGAGCGCGTACTCGGCGAAGCGGTAGGCGGTATCGCGGTTGGCCCAGCCGCCCGCATCCTCGAGCTCCTGCGGAAGGTCCCAGTGGTACAGGGTCAGCCACGGGTCGATGCCCGCGCCAAGCAGCTCGTCGACCAGCGAGTCGTAGAACGCCACGCCCTTCGCGTTGACCGCGCCGTGGCCCGGGCGCACCCGCGGCCATGACACAGAGAAGCGGTAGGCGTCGAGGCCGAGGCTCTTCATCAGCGCGACGTCCTGCGGGTAGCGGTGGTAGTGGTCGCACGCGACCGAGCCGTCGTCGCCGTTGATGACGGCGCCGTCGACGCGGCAGAAGGTGTCCCAGATGGAGTCGGTGCGGCCATCCGTGTGGTTAGCCCCCTCGATCTGGAAGGCGGCCGTTGCGGCGCCGAAGACGAAGTCAGAGGGAAGGCGGGGGGATGACATGGGGCTCCTCGGGAGGGATGGGCGGCGTTTGTTAACTTACTGACCCGTGCTCAGATCTAGAGGCTCTTGCCCATGTAGACCATGTTCTCGAGGCCGACGTAGGGGCCAAACTCGGGTATCTGGGCGTAGCCGATTGCCCCGTACAGCGCGATCGCCTCGAGCTGCTTCGGGCCCGTCTGCAGCACTATGCGCGTCTCTCCCAGCTCGCGGGCGACATCCTCAATCTCCGTCATGAGGACGCGCGAGAGACCCTGCCCCCGCGCCGTCGGATACACGAACACCTTCTTCACCTCGTAGCCCCCGCCCGCGAGGGGGCGCAGTGCGGCGTGGCCGAGGTCGATGCCTTCCTCGGAGGCTATGACGACGTGCGTGAGGTCTTCTTGCTCAGTGTGGAGTGCCTCGTCCAGCCGAGCGCGCTCACCCTCGGGCAGCGATGCGAACCACTCGGAGTAGAGCCCGAAAATCTCGGTGTCCATGGCCGTGCGCAGCGCGAGCGACCGCGGGTCGAGGCCGGTGGTGTGGGTGAGCTCGACGGACATGCTTCGACCCTAGCTCCTCACTCGAGTCGCCCGTTTTTGTCGCTCCGCGCGAGAACGTGCCGACAAATGCGGGCAACTCGGCGAAAGACAAAGGGGCCCGACCGTTCGGCCGAGCCCCTTTGCGCTTATGGGGGGTTACTCCGCCTTGGCCTTCGTCGTCGCCGAAGCGTTCGACTCGTAGCTCGTGTTCGTCGACTCAAAGAAGTTGACGAGCTGGAGGGTGTCGTTGGCCGCGGCCATCCACTTCGCCGGGTTCGAGACGTTGTAGTGCGCCTCGAAGCCGAGCTCCTCCAGACGACGGTCGGCCAGATACTTGACGTACTGGTTGATGTAGGTGGCGTTGAGTCCGAGGATGCCGCCCGGAAGGAGGTCCTGGTTGTACTCCTCTTCCATCTCGACAGCATCCAGAATCATCTGCTTGATCTCGGCGGCGAACTCCTCGGTCTGCAGATCGGGGTTCTCTTCGAGCACCGTGAGAATCAGGTTGATGCCGAACTTGAGGTGCAGCGACTCGTCGCGCACCACCCAGTCCATGAGCGAGCCGAAGTTGCGCAGCAGGTTGCGCTGGCGAAAGCTCAGCGCGACCATGAAGCCCGAGTAGAACCAGACGCCCTCGAGAATGACGTTGTACGCAACGAGGTTGCGAACGAAGTCCTTCTTGCCCTCGGTGGTGGTGATGTCGAGCGTCTGCTCCGTCATGCGACGGATGTACTTGAGCTCGAACTCCTCCTTACGCGCCATCGACGGGATGTCGACGTGCGAGTTGTAGGCCGCCTCCCGGTCGATCGGGAAGGTCTCGAGCACGTACTCGAAGCTCATGCAGTGGTTCGCTTCTTCCCACATCTGCTTGGCGAGGTAGAGGCTGCACTCTGCCGCAGAGACGTAGGGGTAGACGCCGAAGGCGAGCGCCTTGTTGACGAGCAGCTCGTTCGGGTTGAAGTACGACATGAGGAAGGTCACCGCGTGGCGCTCTTCATCGGTCATCTTCTTGAAGTCGGCGATGTCTTCGCCAAGCTGAATCTCGTTAGGAAACCACGTGTTCGCGACCGCCTGGTCGTAGAGGTCCATGGCCCACTGGTACTTGATCGGCTTGAGGAGGAGTCCGTCCTGCAGGCCTGTTCCTAGAATTCCCATGATCTTTACTGGCAGCTCTCACATTGAAGGTCGTCCATCGGGTCGACGGGAACGTAGTAATCGTCCGGATTCATCACGCACCAGCCTTCGGGGCGAGTCCACCGAAGCCACGGCGAGCGGGCGCGGCGGATGCCGTCGCCGACTCAGCGGTGACCGTCTTCGACGAGTCGATGTCCTCGGCCTTGTTGACCTTGACCGTGGACTGCTCAGCGGTGTGACGCGGCTTCATGTGCAGGTAGTACGTCGTCTTCACGCCGCGCTCCCACGCCGCGAAGTAGATGTCCATCATGTCGCCGAGGTCACGCGTCTCGAGGTACATGTTGCGGCTGATCGCCTGGTCGATCCACTTCTGGGCGCGTGCTGCGACCTCGAGGAAGGCGTAGGGCGAGAGCTGGAAGCTCGTCTTGTAGACGGCCTTCAGCTCGTCCGGAATCGCTGCAACGTTCTGGATGTCACCCTGGCTGCGCAGAATCGACTCACGCGTCGACTCCCACAGCCCGCGCTTCTGCAGGTCGTGCACGAGGTTCGAGTTGACCTCGAGGAACTTGCCGTTCGACGTCGCGCGGCTGAAGATCTGCGCGAACTGCGGGTCGAGTCCGGGGGTCGTACCAGCGACAAGACCGATGGATGCGGTGGGCGCGATCGCCATGAGCGTCGCGTTGCGCATTCCTCCCTTGACCTTCAGTCGCAGGGCATCCCAGTCGAGGCGCGTCTTGCGGTTGACCTTGATCTCCATGCCACGGTCGGCCTCGGTCAGCGCGATCGAGTCGAGCGGAACGAGTCCCTGCGACCAGCGGCTGCCCTCGAAGTTCTTGTACGAACCGCGCTCCTTGGCGAGCTCGGTCGACGCGTCGATGGCGGCGTACGAGACGTGCTCCATGATCTCGTCGATGAGGTCGTAGGCTTCTTCGCTCTCGTAGCTGATGCCGAGCTTCTCGATCACGTCGGTGAAGCCCATGACGCCGAGGCCGACGGCGCGGTTCTGCTCGTTCGAGAAGTCCGCCTCCTTGACGCTCGAGCGGGTGATGTCGATGAGGTTGTCGAGCTGGCGCACGGCAAGGCGAGCGGACTGCTCAATCTTGGTGAAGTCCAGTTGTCCTGCATCGTCGAGGTGCTGCGACAGGTTGATCGACGCGAGGTTGCAGACGCTGACGTTGTCTTCGTCCTGCGGAAGCGTGATCTCGGTGCAGAGGTTCGAGAGGTGGATCGTTCCCGTGTTGTTGTTGAGCGCACGGTTGTTGATCGTGTCCTTCCAAGTGAGCCACGGGTGGCTCGTGGTCTGGAGGGAGATGAGGATCGACTTGAACTGCTCGCGAGCGGTGATCTTCTTGAACAGGCGCATCTCGCCGGCCTCGGCCTTGGCGACGTACTCGTTGTAGCGCTCAGAGAACGCCTTGCCGTAGAGCTCGTTGAGGTCGGTGACCTCGAGCGGGTCGAAGAGGTACCAGTCGTCGTCGTTCTGCACGCGCTTCATGAACTCGTCGCTGATCCAGACCGCGGTGTTGGCGGTGCGGGTGCGACGGTAGGGGTCACCGGAGTTCTGGCGAAGGTCGAGGAACTCGGGGAAGTCGAGGTGCCAGTTCTCCATGTAGAAGCAGAGGGCGCCGAACTTCTTGCCGCCGCGGCTGACCGCACGAAGAATCGAGTCGATCGTGTGCATGAACGGGATCGGGCCAGTCGACGTTGTGTTGTTCGAGCGGATCGGCGAGCCCTGGGCGCGCAGCTTGGTCACCGACAGGCCGATGCCGCCGGTGCCCTTGGTGAGCCACATGACGTCGCGGGTGGTCTTCGCGATGTGCTCCATGTCGTCCTGCATCTCCATGACGAAGCAGTTCGCGAGCTGGGGGTAGACGGTGCCTGCGTTCACCAGCGTGGATCCCGCGGCCAGGTACTCCAGGCGAGACATCTTCTCGTAGAACGCGATCGCAGCCTCGTTGGGCTTCGCCTCGTTGAGCGAGAGGCCCATGGCGATGCGCATCCAGAAGTACTGCGGAACCTCGAGGGCGTCACCGTTGCGGCCCTTGATGCCGTAACGGTTGTTGAGGGTGACAACACCGATGTACTTGAGCAGCTCGTCGTGCTGCGGCGCGAGGTGGGTGGCGAGCAGGTCAAGGTCGAAGAGCTCGGTGAGGCGGGTGTCGAGCAGGCCCTCTGCGACGCCACGGGTCACGTTGGCGGCGAAGTGCTCGCGGTGCAGGTTGAGCAGCTCCTCTGCGGTGGAGTAGTCGCCAAGAACGCGCTTGTAGATCGTCTTCAGCAGCAGGCGGGCGGCGACGATGTCGAAGGCCGGGTCATCTTTGACGTTCTGCAGCGCGACCTGGATGACTGCCTCATCCAACTGCTGGGTGGTGATGCCGTCGAACAGGGTGAGCTCGAGCTCGCTGGCGATCTGGGTCACCCAAGTGATGTTCTCGTCGAGACCAGCGCTGGCGTCTTCAATCGCCAGGTTGATCTTGTTCGCGTCGTACGGCTCGCGCGTTCCATCGCGCTTAACTACAGTGATGCCCACTTTTTCTCCCTCAGAACGCCTAAATAGACCGAATCCCGCGATTCCGGCCCGGCGGGTCACACCACTATATATCGGGGGTCCGACAGAGGGCTAACCCTAGATGTAGTGGGCGTGTCATCCACAACTGTGGATAACTTCGAGGAGTTTTCCACAGATTCCACAGGCTAATTCGCACGGATGACATCGCCGAGACCGCAATAGGCTGGTGCCAGTGAGTACCTACGGCAGTCTGTTGAAAACCCCGGGGGTCGCCCGGATCATTGCCGCCCAGCTGACCGCGCGATTCCCCTTCGGCATGCTCTCGCTTGCCTATCTCATTCACATCGAGACGATCCACCACTCCTACGGCGCCGCCGGGCTCGTACTTGCCGCGACCAGCATCGGCCAGGCGATCTCCGGCCCGCTCACCAGCCGGTGGATGGGCTCGTGGGGAATGCGCCGCGTGCTGACGCTCACCATGGTCGTCTGCGCGATCTCGATCGGCGCGATCGCCTTTCTCGTGCTGCCCGTCGCCGCCTACATGGTCATCGGATTTGTCGGCGGTCTGAGCACTCCCCCAATTCAGCCGGCCGTGCGCACCATCTACCCGAAGATGGTCAACTCGACCCAGCTCACCCGGCTGTTCTCGTTGGATGCCAGTGCCCAAGAGATCATCTGGGTGGCCGGCCCCGTGATCACCACTTTTGTTGCCATCCAAATCTCGAGCACGCTGGCCATCGCCATCGCGGGGCTCTTTCTCGTGGTCGGCGGCACCTGGTTCATCCTCTCGCCCGAGGTGGGGCGCGTGCGCATCCCCCGCAGCAAGCGCCGGCTCGGCGTCGTGCTGGCCAAGCCCGCCGTGCTGCTCTCGACCATCACCGGATTGCTGCTGGTGGCAGCCTGCGCCGCAACCGAAGCCGCGGTCGTCGCGACCTTCGGCGAGGGCGGCGCAGAGTCGGGCATCGTGTTGGCGATCTTCGCGATCGGCTCGCTCATCGGCGGACTCTCGCTCGGCCACCTTCCGATCGGTCCGTGGGCCATGGCTCGGCGCATGTTCGCCGTCTTCGTCGGCATGGCACTCGCGCTGTTCTCGATGAACTTCTGGTGGATCGCCTTCGCCCTGCTCATCGCCGGCGTCGGCATCGCGCCCGCGCTGGCTGTCATGTTCGCGATCGTCTCGGGAACCGTCAAGTTCTCTGACACGGCAGAGGCCTACGGCTGGGTCGGCACCGGGCAGCTCATCGGCGCCGCACTTGGCTCTGCGGCCGCGGGCTTTCTCATCGACGCACACGGGGCGACCGGCGGCTACTGGATCGCCGCCGGCCTCGCCCTGGTCGGCTTCCTCGTGCCGCTGACGCTGCGGCGATGGCACCCCGACCTGCGCGGGCGGGATGCGTCGGTGCCCGATACGGCGCCGGTGCCCATTCAGCCGACCTAGCCGCCCGCGATCCCTCACCGTCGCCCCGCCGCCTTCCGAAATGACGGAGTCTCGCGCGATCTGCTGGTCGAGTTAGCGAGATTCCAGGCTCCCCCATTCTGAAAGCCCGTCATTCCGGAAAAAACAGCTGACAAGCACCCCCGGGTTAACGCCGAGCGCCCGCCAGCCGAAGCTGACGGGCGCTGGCAGTGCAAGTGCTACTCGACCTCGACGTCTTTCTTGATGGCCGCGAACACCGGCCCGGCGACGAAAGCCAGAGCAAGGATCGCCAGCACACCCCACGAGAACGCTCCGTAGGCCCAAGCCGCGCCATCGTTCTCGGCGAGCAGGGCAGGCAGGTTCTGCAGAATGACGAACAGGAAGGCCACCAGCCCGAGCAGGCCGAGGCCAGGGGCGATCCAGGTCTTCCACGAGCTGAGACCGTGGTCAGCCTTACGGAACAGCGCGATGACCGAGACACTCGTGAGCACGAGCAGCAGCACGATGCCCACCGACGAGATGCCGCCAAGCCAGGTGTAGAACTGCGCGATGGGGTCGAGGTTGAGTGCGACCGCCACGGCGATGAGCACGAGAACGATGACCGTTGCCGCGATCGATGCGCGGGCCGGCGAGCCGAAGCGCGCGTGCGGCAGCGACAGTGCGTGCGGCAGCACGCGGTTGTTCGACAGCTGGAACACGTAGCGCGAGACGATGTTGTGGAACGACAGGATGCACGCGAACAGGCTGGTCACGAACAGCACCTGAATGATGTGCCCGCCCACGACACCGAGGTAGGTCGTCGTGGTCTCCGCGAGGATTCCGCCGAGGTTGTCAGTTGCTGCCTGCACGACGGTGCTCTGGCCGTTGGCCGTGATGAGCACCCAGCTCGAGAGTGCGTAGAACACTCCGATCACGATGAGCGAGATGTAGGTCGCACGGGGAATCGTGCGGTCTGGGTCCTTCGCCTCATCCCGGAAGATCGCGGTTGCCTCGAAGCCGATGAAGCTGAGGATCGCGAACAGGATTCCGAAGCCGGGTGCACCAGAGAGAATCTCGGTCGGGTCGAAGATGCCGGTGGAGTAGCCCTCAGGACCACCGCCGCCGAAGACGACGACCGCGTCAAGCGCCAGCACGATGGCCACCTCGGCGATAAGCAGCACCGCGAGAACACGGCCGGAGATCTCGATGCGGAAGTAGCCGAGAGTGGCAACGACGACGAGGCCGATGACGGCGTAGACCCACCAAGGCACCTCGGCGACTCCCCACGAGGTGAGCAGGCCGTTGAGACCGGGGCCGAAGAGTCCGAAGACTCCCGCCTCAAGGGCGAGGTACGAGAACAGGGCGACGAAGGCAGCGCCGATTCCCGGTCCGCGTCCGAGGCCCTTGTCGACGTAGGCGTAGAAGGCGCCGGCCGACTTGACGAAGGGTGTGGCGGCGGTGAAGCCGACCGCGAACAGCAGCAGCACGATGGTCGCGATCACGTACGTGAACGGAAAACCCGCGCCGTTGCCGAAGGCGATGCCGATCGGCACGGGGCCGCCGATCACGCCGAGGGGGGATGCCGCCGCGACGACGATGAAGACAATGCCGGCAACGCCGAGTGAGCCGCGAAGGCGGCGAACGCCAGTGTCGGTGCTCGGTGCGTCCGGAGCAGCAGTGCTCTTAGCCATGAGAATCCTTAGGTGAGGGGTAAGTGTCGGTTGACGGTACTGAACCGAGAGGGCGTGCAGAAGAGCACCGCTTTACGGTTCGTCACGCTGCGCAACAGGGCGTAACAGGTCACGCCTTCGGCGTCGGGATTCCGATCGTCCACTCGTAGGGCGGCTCTGCGCCGTTGACGAGGAAGTCGCCGACGATGCGCGCCTTGAACGGCACCGGATTATGGGATGCGACCGTTCGCGCGTTGCGCCAGTGCCGGTCGAGCAGCAGGTCGGTGGCAACCGCGCTGGCCCCGAGCCCCTCGAACAGAAAGCTGCTCGCTTCGAGCGACGCCCGCGTCGCCACGATCTGCGCCTCGGCCGACAGAATCTCGCCCACCTGCTTGAGGTCGTCAACGGTGTGGGCGGCGAGACCGCGCGCGTCGAAAGACCGCTGCAGAGCGGATGCCGCCTTCACCGTGATCGCTTCAGCCGCGGTCGCCTGCGCCCCGAGCCGCCCGATCGACTCGAGCACCTGCGGGTCATGGCGTGTCTCGGCCGAGTTGCCGTGGCTGAACGCCCTCGCCCGGTGGGTGATTTGGTGGATGCCGTCGGTGACCGCCGCACGGGCGATGCCCGCCGACACCGCCACCAACACGAGCTGGTAGAGAGCCGTCTGGTACGGAAAACGGTCTGCCCATGGGTAAACGTGCTCGGAGAGCACGGGAGCAGCATCGAAGACTGTGGTGCCGCTGCCGGTGAGGCGCTGGCCGAAGCCCGTCCAGTCATCCGTTAGTGTCACGCGGGGGGAAGCCGTGCTGACGAGGGCGGCGACCTCCGACCCGGCCGGATCGGCCGCCCACGTGTCGATCCACTCCGCGAAGATGCTGCCCGTTGTGTAGTACTTGCTGCCGGTGATTGTGAAGCCGGAGGCGGCATCCGTCAGTGTTGTCTGAACGGCACCAAGAGCGACGGAGCCGATCTCGGTGACGGCGTTGCCGACGAGCTCGCCCGCGGCGAAGCGCCGCAGCCACTCGGTGCGGTTCGCGCTGTCGGGTGCATAGAGGCGATCCTCGACGAAGGCGATGTGCCCACGGAAGGCCTGCGGAACGTGCGAGTCAACGGCGGCCAGCTCGACTAGCAGCTCGAACAGCTCGGGCAGACTGGCGCCGTCTCCGCCGAGCTCGACCGGCACTCGCACGCCGGTGAAACCAGCCTGCTTGAGCCACGTCACCTGCTCGGCAGGAAGGGTGCGGGTGCGTTCGCGCTCGAGCGAGCCCTCGGCGATGCGGGCGAAGACCGGGCGGTACTTCTCGAGAAGCGCGCTCATGTGTAGAGCGAGACCGGGGCGTAGACGCCGTTGAGAAAGTGGTTGCCGACCTCGATGCGCTTGTAGTCGACAGGGTCGTGCAGCGAGTGGGTGCGAATGTCGCGCCAATGACGATCAAGCCCGATGCTCGATTTTGTGGAGCTCGCCCCGGTCAGCTCGTAGACGCGTGACGACACCTCGAGGCCAACCTCGGTCGAGATCACCTTGAGCTGCGCGATCACGATCTCGAGCTGGGCGCGATCCTCGGCCGTGGTCGCACCACCGAGGGCTACGACCTCGTCGAAGCGGCGGTTGAGCTTGTCAGCGAGCGCCTCGACCGCCACGGTCTTGGCCACAAGATCGCCGAACAGCCGGTGGGTGATCGGGTCGTCAGCGAAGCGGTCGACGGTCGAGAGAAACCACGAGTTCGGGCGGGCAAGGGTCAGCCGCTTCGCCTGCTCGAGCGCGCCCTGGGCGATGCCGAGGTAGACGTTGCCGAACAGCAGCTGCACGCCGGGGGTGACGATCGACGAGAAGGGCTCGTCGTGGTCGGCGCCGATCACATCATCAGGCGTGATGAGCACGTTGCTGTAGCGAACAGATCCGCTGGCCGACGAGCGGTAGCCGAGGTTGTCCCAGTCATCGAGGTGCTCTACCCCCTCGCGGTCACCGTCAATGGCGAAGACGATGAGCTCGCCGTCGAGGGCTCCCCCGCTGGCCACCCCGCCCGCGATGATTTTGTCGGCGACGGACGCACCGGTGGCGAAGCGCTTGAGGCCGCTGAGGCGGTAGTTGTCGCCCTCGGCCACGATCTCGAGATCGGGGCTTACCGGGTTGAAGGAGTCACTCCAGAACCAGCGGCCAGCGGCGCTGCGGCGGTACCACTCCGCCTGACGCTGTACATCGGGCCCGTAGAACGTGACACAGGTCTGGTTGAGCCAGTGGTAGCCGAGAATCTGGGCGACCGACGCATCCGCTCTGGCGAGAATGCGTGTCACATAAAAGGCCGTCTCGAAGTGGGCACCCTCGCCGCCGAACTCCGTGGGGATCAGCAGATTCGCTAGGCCAGACTCGCGCAGCAGTTCGAGCACGGCGAGCGGTCGTGCGCTGGTGCGGTCACGCTCGGCGGCATCCTCGGCGACGGTTGCGGCGACCCGCTCTGCCACCTCGATCCAACGGGCGAGCTCTTTGGGGGATGCAGCACCCGACCAGGGCGAGCGGACGAAACTGGGGGCGGTCGCCATCGCGACTCCTTCATTGGCAGCCGACAGGAACGCCCCATCCTCTCGTTCGCATCGGCCGTGGCCAAGGCAACCCGCAACAGGGGGTAACGAAGCCGTGCGCACGATCGACCATTGGCATCATGGACTGACCCCGACGACGAGGAGCTTGCCCCGTGGCACGACAGATTCGATTCAACGCCTTCGACATGAGCTGTGTCGGCCACATCTCGGCGGGCACCTGGCGCCACCCCGATGACCAGTCGCACCGCTACACCGACATCGACTACTGGACCCACCTCGCAGGCGTGCTCGAGAAGGGCGTGTTCGACGGCATCTTCATTGCCGACGTGCTCGGCACCTATGACGTCTACGGCGCGAGTCACGACGCGGCACTCACCCACGGCACCCAGACACCCGTGACGGATCCCCTGCTCGTCATCTCTGCGATGGCCGCGGTCACCAAGCACCTGGGCTTCGGCGTCACCGCGGGCACCGCCTACGAGCACCCGTATCCCTTCGCGCGTCGCATCTCGACGCTCGACCATCTCACCAAGGGCCGCGTCGGCTGGAACATCGTCACCGGCTACTTGCCCTCGGCCGCCCGCAACATGGGCTACGACGACCAGCTCGAGCACGACGCTCGCTACGACCACGCCGACGAATACCTTGAGGTGCTCTACAAGCTGTGGGAGGGCTCCTGGCAGGATGACGCTGTCGAGCGCAACAAGCAGACGGGCCGCTACACCGACCCGGCCAAGGTACACAACATCGAGCACCGGGGTGAGCACTTCACCGTGCCGGGCATCCACCTCGTCGAGCCGTCGCCGCAGCGCAGTCCCGTGATCTACCAAGCTGGTGCATCGGGGCGCGGCATTGCCTTCGCGGGAGCCAACGCCGAGGCCATCTTCGTTGGCGCCCCCTCGAAGCAGACCCTCGCCAGCCAGGTCGCCAAGCTGCGCGCCGGGCTCGAGGCTGCTGGGCGCGATCGCGGCTCGGCAAAGGTCTACGCCATGCTGACAATCATCGTCGACGAGACCCACGAGAAGGCGGTCGCCAAACATCAGGAGCTGTTGAAGTACGCGAGCCCGGAGGCCGCTCTCGTGCTCATGTCGGGGTGGATGGGCGTCGACCTCTCGCAGTACGACCTCGACGAGCCGGTCGGCAACGTCAAGAGCAACGCGATTCAGTCAACCGTCGCGAGCTTTCAGCAGGAGGCCGACGAGGGCCGCGAGTGGACGGTGCGCGACATCGCGGAGTACTCGAAGATTGGCGGCTACGGCCCCGTGCTCGTCGGCTCAGCGACAGAGGTCGCCGACCAGCTGCAAGAGTGGGTCGAAGCCACCGACGTTGACGGGTTCAACCTCTCGTACGCGATCACGCCGGGCACATTCGAAGACATTGTCGAGTTCGTGGTGCCAGAGCTGCAGCGCCGCGGCGTCTACCCGACCGAGTACGTCGAGGGCAGCCTTCGCCACAAGCTGCACGGCCGCGGCGACCACCTGCCCGTGGAGCACCGCGGCTATCAGTACAAGGTGAGCCGCTAGCGGTTCTGCAGGGGCCGCAGCGCGACCGCGAGTTCCGTGAGCTCTGCGAGCTGCTTGTCGAGCACCGCGACCTCCTTGGCGTTCGGCGTGAAGACGCCGTTCTCCACCTGCTTGCCGGCGAACGGAATCTCGACACCCGCGCCGGTGCGCACCATGCCGACGCCGGTTATGGCGGGCTCCAGGCCGACGACGCCGCGGGTTCCACCGCTCACGCCGCCGTAGCTGACGAAGCCAACCGGCTTGCGCCACCACTCCTGCGAGAGAAAGTCGATCGCATTCTTGAGCACGGGTGAGTAGCTGTGGTTGTACTCCGGGGTGACGAGGATTACGGCGTCAGCGGCATCCACTCTCGCACTCCAGTCCAGGGTGTGCTGCTTGGTGTACTTGCGAATCGATGGGTGGTTCGGCTCGTCCATGAACGGCAGGTTCAGTTCGGCGAGGTCGACGAAGTCGATGGTCCAGTCGGGGTCGGCTGCCGTCTTCACCCACTCGGCAATGGGCAGGCCGATACGGCCGGGACGGACAGAGCCAACGATGATCATCAGATTGTTCACATTTGGTAAACATCGATGGTTGACGTGTCATTCCCACAACCGTCATGTATCGCGTCCATGAGCCGATTTCGGACAGATGTGGATGCCAAAGCAGCCGCGTGTGTCCGAAACCGGCTCGTGAGAGCGCTGAATCGATAACGTGAAACCGTGAAGGCCCTACTAATCCACGGACTCAGCTCGAACTCGTCCACCTGGTGGCGCGTCGCCGACGCCCTGAAAGACAACGGGTGGGATGTCACCACGCCCGACCTGCGCGGCCACGGCACCGCAGACCGCGCGGCTAGCTACGCGCTCGAGGACTACGCGGGCGACCTGCCCGACGGCCCATGGGATCTCATCGTCGGGCACTCCCTCGGCGGTGCGATTGCCGTGCTGCGGGCTGCAACCACGAAACAGCTCGTGCTGCTCGACCCGGTGCTCGAGGTGCAGCCGGAGGACTTCGACGCGATCAAGGCCGACCAGCTCGCCGAGCTGCAGCTGACCGAGGAGTCCATCCGCGCGAGCAAGCCGCTGTGGAGCGAGAAGGATCTCGCCCTCAAGATCACCGCAATCGCGCAGGTCGACCCGACGGCGGTCGAGCGCACCTTCAGCGATAACCTCCGCTGGAACGTGCTCGAGGCAGCGCGGGCGCTCGATGTGCCGACGCTGATTCTCGGTGCGGACCCGTCAGTCTCAAGCCTGCTGCCGATCGCGACCGCTGAGGCGCTCGTCGCTGCGAACCCACTCGTCGAGTATCGGCTGGTCGAGGGCGCCGGGCACTCGGTGCACCGCGACCGACCCGATGTCGTGATCGAGGCGATTCTCGACGGCTACCAGCGCGGGTGAACTGACTCGCGAAAGTAGCGGTCGTAGCGCGCCTGAATGTCGGCGGTGAAGCTGGCGGGCAGCGGGGCCACCGATCCCGCACCGGCATTCGCGACAGCCTGCTCGACGGAGCGCGCTCCGGGAATCACCGTGGTGACCTCCGGTAGCTGGGCGAGCCAGGCGAGGGCTGCGGCCGACGGTGCGAGGCCGAGGGCGGCGGCATCCGCTGAGAACTCCTGCGCGGCGGCGATGCCCTGCTCGTAGTCGACGCCAGAGAAGGTCTCGCCCACGTCGAAGGCAGCGCCCTTGCGGTTGTAGTTGCGGTGGTCGTTCTCAGCGAAGGTCGTCGTCGCGGTGTACCGACCGCTGAGCAGCCCGGAGGCCAGCGGCACTCGCGCGATGATCGCGACGCCGGCGGCCTCGGCAGCGGGAAGCACGGCCTCGAGCGGCTTGAGACGGAAGGCGTTGACGATGATCTGCACGCTGGCGACGTTCGGTCGGGCGATCGCGGCGAGCGCCTCATCCGTGGTCTCGACGCTCACGCCGTAGCGGGCAATCGCCCCCTCGGCGACGAGGATGTCAAGGTCGTCATAGACCGCATCGGTCGAGAAGACGGCGGTCGGCGGGCAGTGCAGCTGCACGAGGTCGAGGGTGTCGACGCCGAGGTTGGCGCGGCTGCGGTCGGTCCACTCGCGAAACTTGGCGAGGTGAAAGTTCGAGGCCTCTTGGGCCTCGCGGCGACCCATCTTGGTGGCGACGAAGACACCGGAGCCGGGGTTTGCCGCCAGCCACGTTCCGATGATCTGCTCGCTGCGGCCGTCGCCGTAGACATCCGCGGTGTCAAAGAAGGTGACTCCGGCGGATGCGGAGGCGTCGAGCACGGCGAGCGCGTCGCCCTCAGAGACCTCACCCCAATCGGCACCGAGCTGCCAGGTGCCGAGGCCGATGACCGAGGTGGGAACTCCGAGGCGGGGGGCTGTCTTCGTCAACATGAAGACAACGCTATCCGACGACCTTGGCGACCGCCTTCGCCAGCCTCTTGCGCAACAGGTGATCGCTCGCGTCGACCTTGTGCACGGTGACGTGCCGCATCTGCGCGACGATCTGGATGCCGCCGGGCATGAGAAAGGGGTCGAGCGTTCCATAGACGATCTCGACGGGCACCCGAACCCGGGCGATGTCGGCGACCGTGGTCTGCGACTCGATGGCGTTCTGCAGCGAAAGGGTGAAGGCCTGCCAGTTGTCTTCGCTCACCTGCAGCACGTTGCGAATCGGTGAGAGGCGGTCGAGGTTCTTCGCGACTCCCATTGTGAAGCGTTTGTTGGCGCGCAGGTACTCGTAGACCTTGAGATAGATGTCCATGGCGGTGCGATCGCGGGCTGCACCGAAGGACTTCGGATCGAGGTAGACCGGCGGGCTGACGAGCACGAGCTTGGCGACAGACTCTGGATGCTCTGCCGTGTAGCGCGCAGCCATGAGGGCGCCGAGCGAGTGGCCAACCAGCACGAAGGGGGCGGTCAGACGCAGCGAGCGGATCGTGGTGTACAGCGCATCCGCGTGCTCGGCAATCGTGAAGGTCGCGTTCGCCGGCGCGACCGAAAGCCCGAAGCCGAGGATGTCGAGGGCGATCACCCTGTGCGTCTCCGTCAGGCGGGGCACCAGCTCTTGAAACGTGACAGACGATGACGCGATGCCATGAACGAGGATCACGACGGGGCCCGCGCCCTCATCCGTCGCGACGTGCAGCAGCGGGCCTCGCTCCTTGCTCCACGGCCACCTCATGAGAGTGATTATCCCTCATGAGGGGCCGCGGGCTGCAGGAGTTCAGTCGTTGCGCAGGTCTTCCTTGTACTCGTTCTTGGCGTGCGTGGCGTCGCGCTCACGCTCGGCCGCGGCCACCTTGGCGTCGGCCTGAGCCTCGTCGACCTTGTCGCCGATGCGCTCCTTGGTGTCGTCAGCCCACTCGCCGATCTTCTTGCCCGTGGCCTCGGCGGCGTCCTTGGCGTCTTCGAATACACCCATGATGTGCTCCTTCTTTTGCGTTTTCTTGACCCTACTCTGGGGGTCATGGCGCAAACCGGACTCCCATGCGCCACCCAGCAACCTCCCACCGCACGCCACGGATTGACGCCCGAATCGTGACGAACGTTGGGTTACAAATCAGAATTCTGCTCACTAGCGTTAGCCGCATGAAGCGCACATTGATCGCCTCCCTCGTTCTTGTCGCCGGTCTCGGGTTGGCAGGCTGCTCTGCCAGCAACCAAGCGTCGTACGACCTGCCAGAGTCGGCACCGATGGACGGCGGCATGCCTGCTGCCGACATGGGTGGCGACGCCGCACTGGAGTCGCAGTACGACTCGGCCAAATCCGATATCGCGGAGATCATTACCGGCTACCTGACCGTGACAGTCGAGCAGCCCGCGGATGCCGCGAAAGACGCCATCCGCATCGTCGAGGCTGCCAGCGGCCGCATCGACGGTCGACAGGAGTATGCCCCAGCCAACGGCGACCGGGGCAGCGCGACCCTCACCCTGCGCATTCCGGCCGAGACGCTCGACGCCACCATCGAGAAACTCGGCGACCTTGGAACCGTCGTCGAAATCTCGACAACGGCCGAGAATGTGACCAGTCAGGTGAAAGACGTGGATGCCAGGGTGAAGTCGCTGCAGGCATCCGTCGACCGCCTGACGACCCTGCTCGCAACCGCATCGGATGTCGACCAGCTCGTCTCCATCGAGTCGTCGCTGACGCAGCGCCAGGGCGACCTCGAGAGCATGCTCGCTCAGCAACGGTCGCTCGGCGACCAGGTCAGCCTGTCGACGATCACCCTCTCACTCATCTCCGAGGAGGACGCCCCGCCGCCGCCGGCCCCCGCCACCTTCCTCACCGGACTCGAGGCTGGATGGAACGCCTTCGTCACCTTCGTCAGCGGAGCCGTCGTCGTGATCGGCGTGCTGATTCCGTGGCTCGTGTTCTTCGCGATCGTCGCCGCGGTTGCCCTCGTGATCGTTCGCTGGCGCAAGCGCCGCCACCCAAAGGAGCCGTCGCCTACGATTGCCCCGTGAGCTTTCTCGACCTCCCCCTCGCAGAGCTGCGAAACTACCGCCCGACTGTCACAGAACCAGTGGACTTCGACGACTTCTGGGCGAGAACCCTCGCCGAGTCCAGAGCGGTCGCAACCCCGCCCGTCGTCACCCCGTATGACGCGGGTCTCACCGGGGTAGAGGTCTTCGACGTCACGTTCAGCGGCTACGCGGGTGACCCGATCAAGGCCTGGCTGCTGCTGCCGCTCGAGGGCGACAGCCTGCCAGCGGTGGTCGAGTACAACGGCTACGGCGGCGGGCGCGGCCTGCCGCACGAGCACCTCGCCTGGGCGAACGCGGGCTACGCCCACCTGTTCATGGACACCCGCGGCCAGGGCAGCGGGTGGGGCTCCGGCGGCGGCACTCCCGACCCGCACGGCAGCGGCCCGGCCTTCCCTGGGTCGATGACCCAGGGCATCGAGAGCCCGCAGACCTACTTCTATCGCCGCGTCTTCACCGACGGCGTTCTCGCGGTCGATGCCGTGCGCGGCCTCGACCGGGTGGATGCCGCCCGGGTCGCCGTCACCGGCATCAGTCAGGGCGGCGGCATCGCGATCGCCGTTGCCGGGCTCGTGCCCGACCTGGTTGCTGCCATGCCCGACGTGCCCTTCTTGCAGCACTTCGAGCGCGCGATCGGCTTCACCAACGCCAACCCCTATGGCGAGATCGTCAGCTACCTCGCCGTGCATCGGGATGCGAAGGAGCAGACCTTCCACACTCTCTCGTACTTTGACGGCCCCAGCTTCGCCGCGCGCGCAACAGCGCCCGCGCTGTTCTCTGTCGCCCTCATGGACGAGACCTGCCCACCGGCAACCGTCTTCGCGTCACACAACCTCTGGGGTGGCAGCGCCGACATCGAGGTCTACGAGTTCAACAACCACGAGGGCGGCCTCGGCCATCACTGGGTAAAGCAGAACGCCTGGCTGCGCTCGCGCGCCTAGAGCTTGCCGAGGTCCTTGACCTCAGCGGAGTCGGCACCCTCGGTGACAACGCACGGCCCGAGGGAGTCGATGTGGATGTACCCGGATCCCTCATCACCGGCGATGATCGCCTCAATGCGAATCTGCGAGGTGCTCACCGACGCCGCCGACGACGTGCCGTTGGTGAGGAGGAAGGCCTGGTTGCCGGCCTTGGTTCCTGTGATCGACTGCGACATCCAGCCGTCATCGGTGAACGACTTGATGACCTCGGAGAGGATGACTTCGCCGTTCTTCGCCTCGACGAGCTTGAGGTTGACGTCGACAGAGGAGTCCCAGCGACGAATCGTGCCGTCGGGGTCTTCGGTCTCGCTGAGGCAGGCGATCGAGCCGTCGGTGTCGGTGCCGACGTTGAGAACGACCTCGGTGGGGATGCGGGTGACTGCGGTGTTGCGCAGCAACTGCGCGGGAGCCTTCGACTCGGCGAGCGAAAGATCCGGGTACTCCGTCGAGCGCGGGTTCTCGCTGCCCGCGCTAGAACCACAGCCGGTCAGTGTGCCGACAGCGATGGCAACCGCGAACGTGGTCGCGATGAATTTCATGTGCTTTTTGGCGACGTCCATGTCACCCTCCCCCTAGTTACGCAACTAGTACGTGCGACAGTATCACCGGGATTTGGCGCGAGACAGGCTTTAGCGCCCCCAGTGCGAGGGTGAATCCGCGGTCAGAAACCGGAGGAGTAGACCGATCGTTCGAGGGTCGCGCCGCCGGGGAAGCGGCCACTGGCCCCGAGCTGCGAGGCGAGTAGTCCAACCGTTCGTTGGGTAGAGAGCGCTATGCGCTCTGTAAGGTCGCTCGAGACAATCTCGTAGTTCTCGAAGTCTGTCTCGGTGGCAAAGATTCCGAGCGGAAGGGTCAGCGCCTGAAAGAACCCGAACAGCGGGCGCATCTGGTGCTCCACCAGCAGGGCGTGCCGGTCGCTCCCGCCGGTAGCGGTCAGCACGATGGGGGTGTCGACGAGGGCGTACTGCCCGACGAAGTCGAAGAAGTGCTTGAAGATGCCGGTGTACGCGGCGCGGTAGGCGGGCGAGCCGACGACGAGCACATCCGCTGTCTCGACCGCGACAAGGGCGGCGACGGCGGCTGGACCGAGCTCGCCGCGAGTTGTGCCGGAGAGGTCGTGCACGAGGCTGCCGAGCTCGATGATTTCGACGGATGCGTCGAGCGGCTTCGCGAACTCTCGCGCGGTCGCCTCGACGAGTGCCGTGGTGCGCGAGGGCACAGAGAGGCTGCCGCTGACGCCGACAATGCGGATCGGTGCTGTGGTCATCTGTGGCCCTTCGTCGTGTGCCTTACTCCACCCTGCACCCACGCGACAACAACACCAAAGCACCGCCGTTGCGCGGTGTAACGGTGATTCACACGAGGTCACACAGGTGGTCGTTTAAGCGAGCAGCGTTGACAATCGGATGTATGTTGACCGCCGAAGACAGGGCTCAGATCGAGCAGGTGATCGCCGCCTATGGCCACGTGGTCGATGACAACGCCTGGGATCGCGCCCATCTCGTCTTCGCCGACGACTTCGTCTTCGACTTCAGCGAGTTCGGCCGCCCCAATCTCAACGGCGTCGACGAACTGCGCGTCGCCCTCGAGGGTCGCCGCGTGTACTCGCACCATTCCACCAACGTCACCCTGTTCGAGGCCGAAGACGGCGTCGTGCGAGTGCGCAGCAAGTTCATCGGCTTTCCCAACGAGGGCCCACCGATCTCGGGCGACTACCGCGACGAGTTCGTGCGCACCACCCGCGGGTGGCGCCTTGCGCGTCGTCGCAGCTCGGTGCGCGACCCGCAGTTCTTGTAGCGGGCGCCGGCTTTAGGAGGCGCGCTCGCGATCCTCAACGGGGATGAGGCTGCCATCCCTGTCGAAAGGAATCGGCCAGCGGTTGAGGCCGAACCACGCGTTCACCCACGGGCGGAAGGCGCGCGGCACCTCGCCGACCGGCGGTCCCTCTCCCCCGCGCTGGCGGAAGAAGTAGATGACGATGCCGCCGAGCAACACAACGAGGCCGATGATGCCGAAGACTGCCTCGATGGCCATGCGCGCTCCGTTGCTCTGCACGGGATTGTTTGGTGGACCCTAGGAGATTTGAACTCCTGACCTCCTCGATGCGAACGAGGCGCGCTACCAACTGCGCCAAGGGCCCGTAATGCGAGTTACACGTTACCAGTTCTAGCCAGCCGCGCGACGACGTCGCAGAACCTCGTCGAGGTCGAGGGCGCGCAGGGTGCGCTTCTCCTCCACGGGCGCGGCGATCGACGGCAGTGCCGCCTCGGCCGCACGCAGCCGCGCCTGCGCCTCGGCGGATGCCGCCCGCAACTGCTCTGCGGCAATGTCAGCCTCGACAACCACCTGGTCCATGACGGCGCGCGACAGGTAGAGCGGCTTGGGCACGGGGATCGGGGTCCAGGTGGTCTGGGTCTCGACAGGCTCGACCCTCGACACAGGGGCCGACATCGTGCGACGCAGCGGAGCACGCTCCGCCACCAGTGCCGCCCTGCTGCGTGACACGGCAGCCAGACGACCAAGAAGAGAGAAGGATGACACCCCGGCCACCGCAGAGAACGCAAGAACCGCCCACGCCCCCGCTGCAACCCCGGTCGCAGCCATGAGCACCAGCTGCACGCCAGCGGTAATGAGTGCCGCGAACAGCACCATGGACGTCAGCGCACGCGTGCGCCGCAGGCGCCGCGCGGCGAGCGCTCGGGCAGAGACGACAGCTGCGACGGCGGGCTGCGCGTCGGCGATCCGCTCGGCGCGGCGAAGCACAGCGGCCTCGCGTGCCCGGTGGGCAGCCTCAACCGCCCGCGCCTCGCGCATGGCTTGCTGCTGCGCTTGGCGAAGAGTGCGCTGTTGTTCTGCAACGCTGCGAGCGGTGGTTTCTGCACGCACAGCGACCGGAACCTCGGCGGTCTCGGCGAGCACGCGCAGGGTCTGCTGCAGTCGAACGGCGTTGCGCTCTGTGGCGAGGTACTCGCGACGGCGCAGCCACGACGGAACAAGGTAGACGAGCCAGAGTCCGGCGGCGAGCGCCAGCATCACGCCACCGCCTGCACCACCCGAGAGCTCCATGCGACAACGGTACGAGGCGTGAGCCCCGCAGCCCGGTTAGCCGAGGGCGAGTCGGCGGTCTGCCTCTGGCACGACGCCCTCACCGGCCGGAACGCCGCCGTTCTGCCAGCGTCGCAGCACGCCCTGCGGCACGTCGTCGACGGTGAGCGCGAAGCAGAAATGGTCGCGCCAGTCGCCGTTGATGTGAATGTAGCGGCGGCGCAGTCCCTCGTAGCGAAATCCGAGCTTCTCGACGACGCGCAGCGACGGGTCGTTCTCCGGTCGGATGCAGATTTCCATGCGGTGCAGTCCCATGCTGAAGAAGACATGGTCGGTCGCGAGGGCCACAGCGGTCGGGGTGACGCCCTTGCCTGCGAAGCGCTCGCTGACCCAGTAGCCGATCGTCGCCGACGACAGCGACCCATAGGCGATGGATGAGACGTTGAGCTGGCCGGCGAGCTGTCCATCGTGCTCGATGATGAACGGCAGCCCGAAGCCCTCGCGCGCATGGGAAAGTAGGTTGCGGATGCTGCCCCGCACATCAAAGCTCATTGGCCCAACCGGGTTGGTTGCCTCCCACCGCCGCAGCCAGCTGCGGTTGTCGAGCAGCTCGCGCTCGAGCGCACGGGAGTCGCGCAGCTTGACCGGGCGAATCGTCACGTCACCGTCGCGCAGCGTCGGAATATATGGTGCCATCTCTAGTCCAGGTTCGCCGCGAAGGATTTCAGCCATGGACGTAGTTCGGAGCCGAGGTCGTCGCGCTCCACCGCGAGCTGCACGATCGCCTTGATGTAGTCAAGGCGATCGCCCGTGTCATAGCGGCGACCACGAAAGACGACGCCGTAAACGCCACCAGCGATGTTGTCTTTTGCGAGGGTGAGCAGGGCATCCGTCAGTTGAATCTCGTCGCCCTTGCCGGGCGGCGTGTTCTCGAGAATGTCGAAGACCTCGGGCTGCAGCACGTAGCGGCCGATGACCGCGTAGTTCGAGGGGGCGGTGCCCTGGGCGGGCTTCTCGACGAGGTCGACGACGCGCACGACGTCGTCCTCATCCGTGGCCTCCACAGTGGCAACACCGTAGAGATGCGTGCTCGCCGGGTCTACCTCGAGCAGGGCGATAACCGTCGCGCCCTTCTCGCCCGCTACGTCGATCATTCGGGTGAGCAGCGGATCGCGCGGGTCGATGAGGTCATCACCGAGCAGCACGGCGAAGGGCTCGTCGCCCACGTGCATGCGGGCGCGCAGCACCGCGTGGCCGAGGCCACGGGGAGCTCCCTGGCGCACGTAGTGCACGTCGGCGAGGTCGGTTGAGTACGCAACCTTGTCGAGGCGGTCGGTGTCGCCCTTCTCCTCGAGCGTTGCCTCAAGCTCAGGCATGCTGTCGAAGTGGTTTTCTAGGGCGTTCTTGTTGCGGCCCGTGATCATGAGCACGTCGTGCAGGCCAGCGGCCACCGCCTCCTCGACCACGTACTGGATCGCGGGCTTGTCAACGACGGGGAGCATCTCCTTCGGCATCGCCTTTGTTGCGGGAAGGAACCGGGTGCCGAGACCAGCCGCTGGAATGACCGCTTTGGAGATCGTGAACGCCATTCCCCAAGGGTAACCGCCCCACCTCCGTAGAATCACTGTATGGCGGCAGGGGTTGACAACGAGAAGCGGGCCTTGCGTGCCGAGATCCGTGAGCGGCGGCGAATCACTCCGGCGCACGAGCGAGAGCAGGCGACCGCCTCGGTGACGGGGCATCTCTGCGAGCTGGCTGGCGGCATCCGTTCTGTTGCGGCCTATCTGTCGACGCCCGATGAGCCGAACACCCGCGACTTTCTGCGATGGGCCTGCCAGCAGGGCATCCGCGTGCTCGTGCCCTTCTCTCGAGAAGACGGCCTGCTCGACTGGGCCCCCTACGACGGCAAAGAAGAGAGTGAGGATCTGCTCGGCATGCCCGTGCCGACCACCGAGCTGCTCGGCCCGATCGCCATCAACGACGTCGACCTCATCATCGTGCCCGCCGCGTGTGTCGACCACAGCGGCATGCGCATGGGATGGGGCCGCGGCTACTTCGACAAGACCCTCGGGTCGATGGAGCGACGGCCGCCGGTTTATGCTGTCATCTTCGACAGCGAGTTCCTCGAGAGTGTGCCCAGCGAGGTGCACGACCAGCGTGTCGACGGTGTCGTTACGCCGTCGGGCATCACGAAGCTCCCCCGCATTTCATAAAGGACACCGTGCCCACCTACTCCTACCGCTGCACCGAGTGCGAGACGGCCTTCGATATTCAGCAGGCTTTCACGGATGACTCCCTCACCGTCTGCCCCACCTGCGGCGGCGTGCTTCGCAAGGTCTTCAGCGCCGTCGGTGTGTCGTTCAGCGGCTCCGGCTTCTACCGCAATGACAGCCGCGCGAGCACGTCGACCTCCGAGTCGTCCACCCCCAAGACCCCGGCGCCTGCGGCGCCAGCCGCGCCCGCGGCATCCACCCCCACCACCACCTAGGAGTTGCCATGAAGGGTTTCAAAGAGTTTCTGCTGCGCGGAAACGTCATCGACCTCGCCGTCGCGGTCGTTGTTGGAGCAGCGTTCACCGGCGTTGTGAACGCCCTCGTCAATTCGGTGCTCAACCCAGCTATCGGTGCGCTCTTCCAGGCCGAAAGCCTGAGCACGCTGTGGATCGTCGAGGTGCCGTCGCTCTCTGGCAAGCCCGCTGAGATCGCCTTCGGCGCGGTCGTCGCTGCGATCATCCAGTTCCTGCTCGTGGCGATCGTCGTCTACTTCGCGCTGATCCTGCCGATCAACTACCTCAAGGAGCGCGCCTTCAAGAAGAAGGAGGAGGGCACCGCAGAGGAGCCCTCGGTGCCCAACGAGGTCGACCTGCTCGTCGAGATCCGCGACCTGCTCAAGGCGCGCTCGCTCGACTAGCGCTGACCCCGCCACTGGTGAGGTTGGTCAAACTCCCCTTCTCTGCTGCCACTAAGGGGGCTTTGGCCAACCTCAGCGCGTTGAGCGGGCCGCGCTAGCCCCAGTGGGGCGGAACGTCATCGCGCAGGCGCGCGTCGTTCTCCGTGCCGGTGCCGCGCGAGGGCTCGGGGGCTGGGGTGGGGTCGCTGCCGACGTTGG
>Ga0247814_10000731_pt1 | contig 23528 bp, 20 predicted proteins | sample UWRJL179409R1_FD_179947 | JGI IMG/M metagenome (GOLD analysis project Ga0247814, IMG submission 179947) | Plant litter microbial communities from Arlington Agricultural Research Station in Wisconsin, United States - UWRJ-L179-409R-1 | ecosystem: Environmental > Terrestrial > Plant litter >... | reverse complement strand
GGGGCGCGCCGGCTACCCGGTCTTCGACGGCGACCGCGAGGTTGGCGTCATCACGAGCGGCGCGCTGTCGCCCACCCTCGGCTACCCGATAGCCATGGCCTACGTCGACCCCGCCGCGGTCGAGTCCACCAGTCTTGCGATCGATGTGCGTGGCACGCGCATCCCCGCATCCGTAGTGAAACTGCCCTTCTACAAGAGAGAGTCCAAGTAATGGCTGACGCAACCACCCTGCAGTACACCGTCGAGCACGAATGGGTGCTGGTCGATGGCGATACCGCCACCGTCGGCATCACCGCCTACGCGGCAGAGAAGCTCGGCGACGTCGTCTTCGTCGAGCTGCCTTCCGTTGGATCCGATGTCGCCACCGGCACGGTCGTCGGCGAGATCGAGTCAACCAAGTCGGTTGGCGAGCTCTTCGCCCCGGTTAACGGCACCGTCGCGGCGGCGAACTCCGCCGTGGTCGATGACCCGTCGCTCGTGAACAGCGACCCCTTCGGCGAGGGATGGCTCATCAAGGTGACCTTCACCGAGCTGCCCGCGCTGCTCAGCTACGACGAGTACACGGCGCTGGTCGGCGAGTAATGTCGGTTCCTTTCACCAGCCGCCACATCGGTACGGATGACGCGGCGCAGTCCACCATGCTCGCCACCCTCGGCTACGACTCGGTCGAGGCGCTCGTGACCGCGGCCGTGCCGGATGCCATCGCCGTCGGCCCCATCGCCGACTCGGTGATTCCCGCCGCCGCGTCGGAGCGCGAGGCTCTCGCCGAGCTGCGCGCCCTCGCCCGCAAGAACTCGGTCAACCGCTCGATGATCGGCCTCGGCTACTACGACACCATCACGCCAGCGGTCATCAAGCGCAACGTGCTCGAGAACCCCAGCTGGTACACGGCCTACACGCCCTACCAACCCGAGATCTCGCAGGGTCGCCTCGAGGCCCTCATCAACTTTCAGACGATGGTCGCCGACCTCACCGGTCTCGCGACCGCCAACGCGTCGATGCTCGATGAGGCGACCGCGGTCGTCGAAGGCATGCTGCTGGCCCGCCGTGCGTCCGGCTCGTCATCCGATGTCTTTCTCGTCGACGCGGATGCCTTTCCGCAGACCAAGGCGCTGCTGCGCAACCGGGCCGACGCGGTGGGCATCTCGCTGGTTGAGACCGACTTCTCTGCCATCGAGCCCGCCTTCGGCGTCTTCGTGCAGTACCCCGGAGCATCGGGACGCGTGTGGGACCCTTCGAGCGTCATCGAGTCGATCAAGGCCGCCGGTGGCGTCGCCGTCGTCGCAGCCGATCTGCTCGCCCTCACACTGATCAAGTCGCCCGGCGAGCTCGGCGCGGATGTCGCCGTCGGCTCATCGCAGCGCTTCGGCGTGCCCATGGGCTTCGGTGGCCCGCACGCCGGCTACATGGCCGTGCGTGCCGGCCTCGAGCGCCAGCTTCCCGGACGCCTCGTCGGCGTCTCACAGGATGCCGCCGGCCACCCCGCCTACCGCCTCTCGCTGCAGACGCGCGAGCAGCACATCCGCCGCGAGAAGGCCACGTCGAACATCTGCACCGCACAGGTGCTGCTCGCCGTCATGGCCGGCATGTACGCGGTCTACCACGGCCCCCAGGGCCTCAAGACGATCGCCCAGAACGTGCACCGCACGACCATCAACGCAGCCGCTCGCCTTCGGGCCTCGTCGGTGACCGTCGTTCACGAGAGCTACTTCGACACGCTCACGGTCAGCGTGCCCGGTCGTGCGGCCGAGGTCGTGGCTGCTGCGTACGCCGACGGCATCCTCTATGGACAGGTGGATGACGACACCGTGCGCCTCAGCTTCGACGAGGTCAGTGCCCTCGATGCAGAGCTGCTCGACCGCATTCTCGCGCCCCTCGGCGCTGAGCCGGTTGCGGGCCGCGAGAAGGGCAGCTGGCGCCCCGCGTCGCCGATCTCTTCTGAATTGAACCGCGAGTCGGAGTACCTCACGCACCCGGTCTTCAACACGCACCGCTCGGAGACGAGCATGATGCGCTACCTCAAGTACCTCGCCGACAAGGACTACGCGCTCGACCGCGGCATGATCCCGCTCGGGTCGTGCACCATGAAGTTGAACGCCGCCAGCGAGATGGAGGCGGTGACGTGGCCGGAGTTCGCCGGGCTCCACCCCTTCGCCCCCGACAACGACACCGTCGGCTACCGCGAGCTCATCGGGCAGCTCGAGGGCTGGCTGGCTGAGGTCACCGGCTACGACAACGTCTCGCTGCAACCCAACGCGGGCAGCCAGGGCGAGCTCGCCGGTCTGCTCGCGATTCGGGGCTACCACCTGGCCAACGGCGACGCGCAGCGGGTGGCGTGCCTGATCCCGTCGTCCGCCCACGGAACCAACGCGGCCAGCGCCGTGCTCGCCGGCATGAAGGTCGTCGTCGTCGCTTGCGACGAGCTCGGCAACGTGGATCTTGATGACCTTCGGGCAAAAATTGCCACGCACGCCGACACGATCGCCGCGCTGATGATCACGTACCCCAGCACCCATGGCGTCTACGAGCACGAGGTCAGAAGCATCACGGATGCCGTGCACGCGGCCGGCGGCCAGGTCTACGTCGACGGCGCCAACCTCAATGCCCTGCTCGGGTATGCGCGGTATGGCGACTTCGGTGGCGACGTTTCACACCTCAACCTGCACAAGACCTTCTGCATCCCGCACGGCGGTGGCGGCCCCGGTGTCGGCCCCGTGGCGGCGAAGGCGCACCTCGCGCCCTTCCTGCCCGGCGCCGCGGGAACGACGCACTTCGACGACCCGCACATCGTCAGCGCGGCGAAGTACGGCTCACCGAGCATCCTGCCGATCTCGTGGGCCTACGTGCGCATGATGGGTGCCGACGGCCTCAAGCAGGCCACCGGAGCCGCCGTGCTCGCTGCCAACTACGTCGCAGCACGCCTTCGGGAGCACTACCCGGTGCTCTACTCAGGCGACAACGGCCTGGTCGCGCACGAGTGCATCCTCGACCTGCGCCCGCTGCAGGCGGCGACCGGCATCGACAACAACGATGTCGCCAAGCGGCTCGTCGACTACGGCTTCCACGCCCCGACCATGTCGTTCCCGGTGCCCGGCACCCTCATGGTCGAGCCGACCGAGAGCGAGGATCTCGTCGAGATCGACCGCTTCATCGACGCCATGATCGCGATCAAGATCGAGGCGGATGAGGTGGCCGCAGGCCGCTGGCCCGCCGACGACAACCCGCTGCGCAACGCCCCGCACACGGCGCAGGCCGTCATCGTGGGCGAGTGGGAGCACGCCTACAGCCGCGAGAAGGCGGTCTACCCGGTCAGCGGCCAGGTGCGCAACAAGTACTGGCCGCCGGTGCGCCGCATCGACCAGGCGTTTGGCGACCGCAACCTCGTCTGCAGCTGCCCGCCGATCGAGGCGTTCGCCGACTAAGTCGGCCAACGCCTCGATCGGTGTTCGCCAACTAGTTCTCGCTGTTGAATCGGCCTCTCGCTCACGAAAAGTAGCCCCGCGAGAGGCCGATTCAACAGCATGTTGGCGCACCTGCTGCTCAGAACGCTCACGCCCCATCCATTTGCCACTCGTTGCGATGGCGCCACGGCAGCGACTGCAACAACTGGCAAATCGCAGGGTTGCACCATCCGTTTGCCTGCACTCGACAGCACACAGTGTTGTGCCGCGCGACGATCCCTGGTCGTCGCGCGGCACAAGTTGTGAAACTAGTGGCTGGTCGCGCCCTCCGCACCGTGACCGGTGAGGCTGCGCACCTCCATCTCGGCCGCGATTGCGGGGTCTTCCCGGCGGCGGCTGGTGACCGTGCCGAGGAAGCCGAGCAGGAATCCTGCCGGAATCGAGATGATGCCCGGGTTGTTGAGCGGGAACCAGTGGAAGTCCACGCCCTGGATCATCGAGCTGCTCAGCCCCGTCGCCGGGTTGATCGCGCCGCCGCTGACCACCGGCGAGAAGATGATCAGGAAGATCGCGATTCCGAGGCCGCCGTACATGCTCCACAGGGCGCCACGGGTCGAGAACTTCTTCCAGAACAGCGAGTAGAGAATCGTCGGCAGGTTCGCCGACGCCGCGATTGCGAAGGCCAGTGCGACGAGGAACGCCACATTCTGACCCTGCGCGAGGATGCCGCCGAGAATCGCGACGATTCCGATGACGACCACGGTGATCCGTGCGGTCTTCACCTCACCGTTGGCCGAGACCTGGCCCTTCTTGATGACGCTCGCGTAGATATCGTGTGCGAACGACGTCGCCGCCGTGATCGTGAGTCCTGCGACGACGGCGAGGATGGTGGCGAAGGCGATCGCCGAGATCACCGCCAGCATCACCGTGCCGCCCAGCTCGAACGCGAGTAGGGGAGCCGCCGAGTTTACGCCACCGGGGGCCGCGAGGATCTTCTCCGGAGTGACGAGCGCGCCGGCTCCGTAGCCGAGCACGAGGGTGAACAGGTAGAAGATACCGATCGCCCAGATGGCCCACACGACGCTGCGCCGGGCCTCTTTCGCGGTTGGAACCGTGTAGAAGCGCATGAGCACGTGGGGCAGGCCCGCGGTGCCGAGCACGAGGGCGAGCGCCAGCGAGATGAAGTCGATGCGCGAGACGTCGGTGAGGCCGTACTGGGCACCGGGCGAGAGCACATCCTTGCCCTCCGGCGCGACCGCCTGGGCGGCGCCGAGCAGCTCAGACAGGTTGAAGTTGTGCACCGCGAGAACCCAGATCGTCATAACGCCAGCGCCGACGATGAGCAGCGCCGCCTTGATAATCTGCACCCACGTGGTGCCCTTCATGCCGCCGACGAGCACGTAGATGATCATGACCGCGCCGACAACGGCGATGACCAGACCCTGGCCGAGCTTGTCGTTGATGCCGAGCAGCAGCGACACCAGGCCGCCAGCGCCCGCCATCTGCGCCAGCAGATAGAAGAAGCAGACGACGAGCGTCGTGATCGCCGCGGCCATGCGCACGGGGCGCTGCTTGAGGCGAAATGCCAGCACGTCGGCCATGGTGAACCGGCCGGCGTTGCGCATCAGCTCAGCGACGAGCAGCAGCGCTACGAGCCAAGCTACGAGAAACCCGATGGAGTACAGGAAGCCGTCGTAGCCGTTGACCGCGATCGCGCCGCAGATTCCGAGAAAGGATGCCGCCGAGAGGTAGTCGCCCGCGATGGCGGTGCCGTTCTGCGGGCCGGTGAATGAGCGGCCAGCCGCGTAGTAGTCCGCTGCTGTCTTGTTGTTGCGGCTTGCCCGGATGACGATGGCCAGGGTGATGACGACGAAGGCCGCGAAGATGCCGATGTTGAGGGCCGGCTCGCCGACGGTGGTGACCGGCGCGGCGTCAGCGAAGGGGAGCATCACTTGTCAGCCTCCTCAAGGTCAGCGCGAATCTCTTCGGCCAGCGGGTCGAGCTTGCGATTCGCCCATGAGACGTACCAGGTGGTGATCGCAAAGGTGGTCACGAACTGACCGAGACCGAGCAGCAAGCCGATGTTGACGTTGCCGAAGACCGGGGTGCCCATGAATTCGTGGGCGTAGTCGGCGAGCAGCACGTAGGCGAAGTACCAGACGAGAAAGGCGACGGCGACGGGGAAGACGAAGCTTCGATGCCGCCGTTTGAGGGCTTGAAAACGTTCAGACTGCTCGGTGACTTGAAAATCAGTGCTCAAGGACCAACCCCTGTTCCGATCACACCCGAAGGTGGTCGCACGCCAGTGTGCGGCTCTCTCACCGTGTCATTACCCCCAAAGGGGTGTCAAGGGGATTGTTGTTTAAGCCCCGAAAAGTGTAGGGAAGGTCGCGTAGGCCCAGGCGTAGCCGACGAACACCGCAGCGTCGAGCAGAAAGTGGGTGACGACGAGCGGCAGCAGGCGCCCGTACTTCGTGTACAGCCAGCCGAACAGCACGCCCATGGCGACGTTCGCGACGAAGGCGCCGAAGCCCTGGTAGAGGTGGTAGCTGCCCCGCAGCAGGGCCGTCGAGCCGACGATCGCCCAGCGGCTCCAGCCGAGCTCGCCGAGCCGCTTGTAGAGGTAGCCGACGACGATGACCTCCTCGACGAGGCCGGCGCGCAGCGCGCTGAGCAGCAGCACCGGCACCGTCCACCAGTAGGTGTCGAGGGCCGACGGCACCACGTTCACACTGATGCCGATGGCCCGGCCGAAGAAATAGAAGGCAAGACCGGGGATGCCGACGGCCAAGGCGAGCACGACGCCCCATCCAAGATCCCGCCCCGGTCGCTCGAACGACAGCCCGAGGCGTGCGAGGTGCGGGCGGGTGGTGTTCCACAGCAGGTAGCAGACCAGCGCGACGGGCATGAGGTCGAAGAAGGTGCCGAGCAACTGGTAGATGAGGTCGAAGACCTGGCGGTCGCTCAGCGAGTTGTTGAGCGTCGCCGTCTGCTGCGAGAGGGCCTGCTCACGGGTGAGGCGATTGATGATCGCGACGATCGAGTAGACCGCGCTGGCTCCGAGGGAGAGCGCGAGCACGATGCCGATCTCGGCCCCGATGCGGCGTCGGGACGGGGAGGTCTCGAGAGTGCTCACAGCGCGCCCACGATGATCACTGCCACAACGACCAGGGCGAGGCCCGCTCCGATGGCCAGTGCCGGGGCATCCCACTTCGACACGACGGGGGTGTCGCTCGCCGCGGCCGCGTCGTGCAGCAGTCGCAGGGCATCCGCGGTCTTGTGAAACTCGAGGCTACCCGCACCCAGCTTGCCGCGAGTGAGGGTGCCCGCGATGAGTCCGCGGTCGCGAGGTGCAGAGACCCCGCTGGCGAGAATTCGGCGACCGTCGTCGAGCTCCAGGGTGAGGGTGAGGTTCTGGCGCACCGTGACAACGCGACTCCACGGGATCTCGTGGATGCGCCCGATGTTCGTCACCACAACCTGTTTGTCGTCATAGCGAATGTGCGGGTGAAAGAGCACCATCCCAACAGCCCAGAGCACGAGGGCGACGATGGACGCCGTTGCCGCGATCCGCCACAGGTCGCCGCGAAATGCCGCGTCGCCGACGATGACGACACCCACTGCGACCACGAGCCAGAACGCGACGCTGGTTCCTGTGTCACGTACGACGTAGCTGTGGGGAGTGGTGCGGCTCATCCTGCAGTCGCGGGAGTGGTCTCTTCCTTGCCGGTGTAGACGATGCGCTCCCGCCGGCCGCCGACCGAGGCCTGTCGCATGTCGGGCACTGCCGAGAGCAGCGCCTTCGTGTAGCCGTGCTGCGGGTTGCTGTAGAGCTCGTCGCGGGAGGCGTTCTCCACGATCTTGCCGAGGTACATCACCGCGATCTGCGGGCAGAAGTGACGCACAATGGCGAGGTCGTGGGCGATGAAGAGGAACGCGATGTTGAACTCTTTTTGCAGGTCCTTCATCAGGTTGATGATCTGGGCCTGGATGGAGACATCGAGTGCCGACACCGGCTCGTCGGCGACGAGCAGCCGGGGCTGCATGGTGAGCGCGCGGGCGATGCCGATGCGCTGGCGCTGGCCGCCAGAGAACTCGTGCGGGTAGCGGTTGTAGTGCTCAGGGTTGAGACCAACGATCTCGAGCAGCTCCTGCACGCGCCGAAGCCGCCCCTGCTTCGGAACCAGGTTGTGGATCTCCAGCGGTGCGCTGATGATCTCACCCACCGTGTGGCGGGGGTTGAGCGACGTGTATGGGTCTTGGAAGATCATTTGGATGTCGCGGCGCAGCGGCTTCAGCTGGCGGGTGCTCCACTTGGCGATGTCCTGGCCGTCGAAGAGGATCTGCCCAGAGGTGGGCTCGTGCAGTCGCGTGATGAGGCGACCGGTCGTCGACTTGCCGGATCCCGACTCGCCGACGAGTCCCAGCGCCTGGCCGGCATCGATCGAGAACGAGACGCCGTCGACGGCGGGAACGTGGCCGACGGTGCGGGGGATCAGCCCGCGCGAACGAATCGGAAAGTGCATGGTGAGGTCTTTGACCTCGAGCAGGGGGCCGCTCATGCGACATCTCCGATCGGCACCGGGGTGAGCTTGCTCAGGTCGTGCTCCTTGAGGTGGCACCGGCGCAGGTGACCGGGGGCGATCTCCTCGAGCTCGGGCATGACGGTATCGGGCAGGCCATCGGCCACGAGGTGCTTGAAGGTGCAGCGCGGGGCGAACGCGCATCCGCTGGGCGGATCGAGCAGGCTCGGAGGGTTTCCTGGAATGGGACGCAGCGGCTCGTTGACATCCGTAGAGAGGTCGGGCACCGACTGGATGAGACCGAGCGTGTATGGCATCGCCGGCTTCGTGAGCAACTGCTTGGTGCTGCCGTACTCCACGGCGCGACCCGCGTACATCACGAGCACCTCGTCCGCGACCTCCGCGATGACGCCGAGGTCGTGCGTGATCATGATCAGTGCGGTCTTGAACTCGCTCTGCAGGTCTTGCAGCAGATCGAGAATCTGTGCCTGCACCGTGACGTCGAGGGCGGTCGTGGGCTCGTCGGCGATGAGCAGCTCAGGGTCGTTGATGAGTGCCATGGCGATCATCGCGCGCTGGCGCATTCCACCGGAGAACTGGTGCGGGTAGTCATCGACACGAAGGTGGGGATTGGGGATGCCGACCCGGTCGAGCATCTCGATCGCCCGGTCGCGGGCCGCCTTGCGGCTCACCTTGTTGTGCACACGGTATGCCTCGGCGACCTGGTCACCGATTGTGTAATACGGGTGAAGGGCCGAGAGCGGGTCCTGGAAGATCATCGCGACGTCCTTGCCGCGACGCGCCTGCATGTCCTTGTCACTGAGCGACAGCAGATCGACGCCGTCCAGCCAGATGCGACCACTCACCTGCGCGCTTGTGTTGCGGTGCAGACCGAGGATCGCCGACGATGAGACCGACTTGCCGGAGCCCGACTCGCCCACGATTCCGAGGGTTTTACCGGGCTCGACGGTGTAGCTGAGACCGTCGGTCGCGCGAACGACACCGTCGGGCGTTGGAAAGTGAACGACGAGGTTCTCGACAGAGAGGAACGGGCGGGTCATAGCGTGCTCACTTCGTGACCCGCACGCGCGGGTCAATGTAGGCGTACAGGATGTCAACGATGATGTTCATCACGATCACCGCGGTTGCTCCGACGATGACGAGTCCGATGAGCACCGGGAGGTCATGGTTGTTGTTGGCCTTCACCGCGAGGGCACCCATGCCCTGGTAGTTGAATACGCTCTCGGTGATGATCGCGCCGGCGATCAGACTCGCGAAGTCGAGCCCGGCCAGGGTGACGAGCGGGGTGAGAGCGGAACGCAGGCCGTGCTTGAACAGCACAGTGCGCTCTGGCAGGCCCTTCGAGCGAGCCGTTCGGATGTAGTCCTCCGACATGGACTCCAGCACGAAGGCGCGGGTGTAGCGCACATAGGCGGCCATGAAGAAGAGGGCGAGCGTAAGCGCGGGCAGAAGGATGCCGGTAAGCCACGGCAGTACGTCCGCGGGTTCTTTGAGCGGTTCAAACCGTGGATACGGGTAGAGCTGCCACTTGATAGCGACGTACTGCAAGAAGAATGTGCCGATCACGAAGACCGGGAGGGCGTAGACGACGAGCGTAGAACCGACGACGATGCGGTCGAGCCAGCGACCCTTGTTGACGGCGGCGATGATGCCGATGAGCACGCCGAAGACGATCCAGATGAGAAAGCTGACGATGGCGAGCGAGAGGGTTGGGCCAGCCGCCTTGACCAGCAGCTGGTTGACGGTCTTCTGGTCGCTCTGCGAGTAACCGAGGCACGGGGCGTCGCAGTGGATGATGCGGTTCTCGTAGCCGTTTTCGATGAGCGCCTCGCGGTACTCGTCGTTGACGGGGAAGTCGCGACCGACGACGAGGCCGGCGGTGAAAGCGCCGAACTGCTCTGGAATCGTCTTGTCGTAGCCGAGCAAGCCGGTGATCTCTTCGAGCTTCTCCGGGGTGCAGTACTTGCCGCACTGGTTGATCGCGGGGTTGCCGTTGGCGAAGAAGAGGGCGAAGACCACGAAGATCATCACGACGATCATGGCGACGCCGACAACAATGCGGCGAATGACGAACGCGAGCATGGGGGTTTTCCTTCGGGTCTTTCCGTTGACCGGGTGGGCGCCGCGAGGGCGCCCACCCGGTCGGTGGTGGAACTAGCTAATTACTCGGAGTCGGGAAGGACGTAAATCGATCCGAAGTCCGGGTAGAAGCTGGAGGCGACGTCCGGAAGGAAGCCACCGATCTTCGAGCCGTACAGGAAGTAGTTGTTCTGCTGAACAACCGGGATGTAGGCACCGTCTGCACCGGCAATGGCGTCGGCCTGTGCGAACAGGCTGGCTCCCTCGGCCGGGTCGGTGGCTGCGAGGCCCTCTTCGATCAGCGCGTCAACCTCGGGGTTGCTGTAGAACCCGTAGTTGAATCCAACACCGGACTCGGCGTCAGCCGGGTTCGAGCGCAGGATCGGCACGACGACGGTCGACATGGCGGGCCAGTCAGCAGCCCATCCACCGAGGAACACGTCGACCTTCTGGCCGTTCTTGTCCTTCGCGCCCATCTGGCCGTAGTAGCCGGGGACCGCGTCAGCAGCGATGCCGAGAGGCTTCACGATGAATCCGGCAGCCTCAAAGCTCTGCTGGATAACCGGGATGAGCTTCTCGTTGGTCGGGCTGATCGCGTATGCAACGGTGATCTCGGGGGTTGCGCCACCGAGCAGCTCCTTGGCTGCATCCGGGTCGCCGGCGGGGTTGTCGTCAGCGAAGGCCGGGTTCGGCTCGAAGCCGGAGACTGCCTTGGAGACGATCGAGGACGACGGCTCGCCGTAGTTCTCTCCACCGTAGGCCTGGATCATGCCTTCCTTGTTCAGCGCGACCGCGAGAGCGCGGCGCACGTCGGGGTCGGTGACCGTCAGCGAGTTGATGAAGAGGAATCGCGTGTACGGCGAGGTGCTCTTCAGCGTGCGCTCGGCGATGGCGCCGGTCTCAACCTGCGAGTAGAACGTGGCCGGGATGTTGGCGTCGGCGAAGGCCGTCTTGTCATCTCCCGCGTCCGCAACCAGGCGCTGGAACAGCACGTCGCTGTCAGCGACGAACTCGAAGGTGAACTGGTCCGGCAGTGCCTCGCGCAGGTCGGTCGAGTCGGTTGCGGCGTCGTACTCAGGGTTGCGAACGAACGTTGCGCCGAGCGCTCCGTCAAACTCGTCCTCTTCCATCATGTACGGGCCGTTCGAGTTGATCTCCCACAGGGTCGATCCGTCGTCGAACGATGCCTGGTACGGGTCGGTCGTGAAGAGACCGGCAGCCGCGGACGGGAAGTCGCCCCACGCGTTGTCGAACTTGTAGGTGACCGTCTGGCCATCAGCGAAGAAGTGCTCGTCGAACACTGCCTTGGCGTCGTCACTCGAGGTGAACGGGCCGGTGTAGCCAGCGTCGACCACCGAGGGAGCGTAGCTCGAGAGGTAGGTCACGCCGACGCCGGTGCCGTTGACGAGGGTCTCGTCGAACGAGCGGGAGAGGCCGTAGATGAAGTCCTCACCGGTGATCGGCGATCCGTCTTCCCACTTGACGTCATCCTTGATGGTGAAGGTCCAGGTGAGGCCGCCGTCGTCGGAGGTTCCGGTGTCGGTGGCGAGGTCAGCAACCGGTACGGGGTTGGGGTCGTCGGTGATCGGCAGCGCGGTCAGGCCGCGGTAGACGAGGCGTCGGAGCGACGCGATCTCGTTGCCGTAGTAAACGGTCGCGGGGTCCGTGCCCTCCCACTGCCCGGCGACGCCGAGGTAGGTGACGGTGCCGCCGGCGTTTCCAGCGTTTCCGCCGGGCTCGTCAGTGGACGCTCCGCAAGCCGTCAGTGCGGTGATGACCACACCGGCGACTGCGATTGCGCCCAGACGGGCAATCGATCGCTTGTTCATTTTTGGCTCTCCTTGGTGATGAGATGGGCGACGCCCGCTGACAGGCGCCGTTCTTGCGGAGTTACCTCCGGAAGTCTTGGTGTTCTAGCGGCTTCCCTTCGGGTCCAGTGCGTCGCGAAGCCCGTCACCCAGAAGGTTGAAGGCAACGACAAGGACCACAAGCACTATGACGGGGATGATGAAGTAGGTGAAGTCGGCGACCGGGTAGCGCACGGCATCCTGCAGCACGTTGCCGAGGGTGGGGGTGGGCTGCTGGATCGACACGTTGAGGTAGGCGTACGCAGCCTCGGCCGAGATATACGCGGGAAGAATGAGCGTGCCCTGCACGAGGATCGGCGCCCACAGGTTTGGCAGCACTTCTTTGAACCAGCGGCGCATGGGGCTTGCGCCGATGAGCTTGGCCGCGTCGATGTACTCGCGCTCGCGAATGCTGAGCACCTGTCCGCGCACAACGCGGGCAACGCCAACCCAGCCGAAGACGGCGAACACGAGGATGACATAGGCGGCCCGGGCGAGATCGCCCTCGGGAATGAAGAAGACCGTTGTGAGGATTCCGAGCACCGTGCTGGAGAGTGCGAGCAGCATCAGGGTCTGGGGAAAAGCGAGGGTCAGGTCGATGAGCCGGCCGATGAGGTAGTCGACCCAGCCTCCGGTGAGCCCGGAGATGATGCCAAGCACTACGCCGATCGTCATCGCGAGCACAGCGCCGATCAGGGCGACGGCCAACGAGAATGAAAGACCGAACCAGACGCGACTGAGGGTGTCGCGACCCAGCCCGGGTTCGACGCCGAGAGGATGCGCCCAGCTAATGCCCCCGAAATCGCCCTTCGGCATACTGTCGGCGGCGATCAGGCTCAAGTTGTTGTTGTAGGGATCGAGGACGCCGAGCGCAACAAGAATGGGTGCGGCTATCGCGAGAAGAACGTAGATCGCGACGACTACCCCGGCAACGACCGTCTTTTTGTCGCGCAGAAACCGAGCCCAGGCGAGCTGGCGGGGCGAGCGGCTCAGCACCGCCTTTGAGGGCGCAGTGCTAATGGTGGCGGCGGTGGCGCCCTCGGAAGGAAGGTTGAAAACCTGGGTCATGACTGCTCCGTCATCTCTGCCGTGAGCGCGTGCAGCACGGCGGGGACCTCGATCGGTGTGGTGGTGCTCATGCCTGCGCTTTCGATGGTGCCTGTTGCGTGACGCGGAGATCTTCACGGTAGACCCTGTTCATCCCCGAGACACAATTTGCTCGCCAACTGTTACATGGCTGAAACGAATAAGTAAGGGCGTTGAGGATGTCGACAAATTGCTGTTAAGCAACAATTGCGCGCGTGTGCAGGAATACACAATCTGACGCTCGGCAAATGCAACATTTCGAGGCCTGACGCAAGATAGCTGCAAGTTATGCCCGACAACCCCGAGTTTTCGTGTCACCCCTCCGGGGGGCGCCTTCGTCACTCATTACTGTGGAGGGGTGACAACGAAGCCCACCGCCGCTCTTCTGGTGCTCGCTCTCTCGGCGGTTGCTCTCAGCGGCTGTGCCCCCACCAGCCTTGTGGTAGACGGCAGCGCTGTGACCGTCGCGACCCCGCAACCCTTCACCTCGTTCAACGATCAAACGTCGTACGGCAGCACGGCCGCGAACGCCGAGATCGTGGGCGCGACGAACAGCGGGTTCACCTACTACGACGACAGCTCTGCTTTGGTGCGCGACGAGAGCTTCGGACACTTCGAGGTGGTCGCTCAGGATCCCTTCACGGTGCAGTACACCGTCAACGAGGGAGTCACCTGGTCAGACGGAGAGCCGGTAGACGGTGCGGACCTACTGCTCGCCTGGGCCGCCAACAGCGGACACCGCAACACCGAGGGCTTCACCCCCGGTCGCTACATCGACGCGGCGACGGGTCTCTTCGAGTCGTTCCCCGACGATGTCGTGTACTTCGACGGAGCCAGCCACTCCGGCCTGCAGTACGTCAGCGAGCTGCCAGAGCTCGGTGACGACGGCCGCTCGATCACTCTCGTGTACGACGAGTTCTTCGTCGACTGGCAGCTCGCCTTCGATGTTGGGCTTGCGGCACACGTGGTCGGGCAGCAGGTCTTCGGCGCGAAGGCCACCGACGAGCAGACCGCCGGCGCACTGACTAAGCAGCTCGTCATCGATGCGATTGTGAGCAGCGGACCAGAGCTGACCTCGCTCGCCCAGCTCTGGAACTCCGCCTTTACCGCCGGGGGCGAGTTGCCCCTCGTCGGGTCGGGCCCGTACTCCATAGAGAAGGTCGTGCCGAACGAGTCGGTGACCCTCACGGTCAACCCGCTCTACACCGGCGATCGCAAGCCGCGCTACGAGACGGTCGTCGTGCGCACCATCACCGATCCGCTCGAGGCGGTGAAGGCGCTCGCCGCCGGCGAGGTGGACGTGATCGCGCCAACACCCAGCGAGGATGTCAGCTCGGCGCTCGCAGCCATCGACGACGTGACCGTGCTTAATGGCACGAGCGGCACCTTCGAGCACCTCGACCTGCAGTTCAGCGGCGGCAAGAACTCCACCTTCGAGAACCCGCTGCTGCGCGAGGCCTTTCTCGCGAGCGTTCCCCTCGACGAGATTGTCGAGCAGTCGGGGGGAGTCGCGCGCGAGTCGTTGCTCTTCGCCCCCGATGAGTCCGTGGAGCCTCGCGCCGCTGACCTCAGCACGGCGAAGCGCCTCGTCGACCGCAGCGGAGTGGTCGCGCCGGCGGTGTGCGTGCTGTTCGACCCGTCCAACCCGCGCCGCCTCGCAGAGTACGAGCTGGTGAAGGCCAGTGCGGAGCAGGCGGGGTTTGTGGTCAGCGACTGCTCGGCATCCGACTGGCAGGGCTTTCTCGGTGTGCCGCAGGCCTACGACGCCGCGCTGTTCGCCTGGAACGAGACGACCGCCGCCGTGTCGTCGGCCGAGGCGCGGCTGCTCTCTACCTCTGCCGTGAGCAATTACTCGAACTACGCGAGCCCCGCCGTCGACGCGCTGCTCGCCGAGCTCGCGGTCGAGGAGCGCCCAGAGCAGCAGCGCGCCCTGCTTGAGCAGATCGACGAACAGCTAACGGACGACAGCTACGGGATGCCGCTCTACCAATTCGCGACGGTCGTCGCCCACCGCGGCTCGATCGACAGAATCGCCCCCGCACCCCTCTCTGGGCTGCTCTGGAACGTCTGGCAGTGGCAACCCGCCGAAAACGACGGATAGACGGTAGACTTCAGGGTGCAGGGCACCACTGTCGTGATCCTGAGAACCCACAGACCTTCGCGTTTTCGCGCGATCCTGCCTGAGCGTTGTTAAAACGCGGGCGCAGGCACCCTCACCACTCAAGGAATTCACCATGGCCAATGCCACCCGCTCCGACCTGCGTAACGTCGCAATTGTCGCTCACGTCGACCACGGCAAGACGACCCTCGTCGACGCCATGCTTCGCCAGACCAACTCCTTCGAGGCGCACGCGCACCTCGAGGACCGCGCCATGGACTCGAACGAGCTCGAGCGTGAAAAGGGCATCACGATCCTCGCTAAGAACACCGCGGTGCTCTACAACGGCAAGCACGCTGACGACAACCACAAGGGTGGCAACATCACGATCAACGTGATCGACACCCCGGGCCACGCTGACTTCGGTGGCGAGGTTGAGCGCGGACTCAGCATGGTCGACGGCGTTGTGCTGCTCGTTGACGCATCCGAGGGTCCGCTGCCGCAGACCCGCTTCGTGCTGCGCAAGGCGCTCGAGGCCAAGCTGCCCGTCATCCTTCTTGTCAACAAGACGGACCGCCCGGATGCCCGCATCGACGAGGTCGTCGCCGAGAGCCAGGACCTCCTGCTCGGCCTCGCCAGCGACATGGCCGACGAGGTGCCCGACCGCGACCTCGACGCGATTCTCGACGTTCCCGTCGTCTACGCCTCTGGTCGCAACGGCGCCGCGAGCTGGAACAAGCCGGAGAACGGCACCCTGCCCGACAACGACGACCTCGAGCCGCTGTTCGACGCGATCCTCAAGCACATCCCGGCGCCGTCGTATGACGACGAGCACCCCCTGCAGGCCTGGGTCACCAACCTCGACTCCTCGCCGTTCCTCGGTCGCCTCGCGCTGCTGCGCGTCTTCCAGGGCAACATCAAGAAGGGCCAGACGGTCGCCTGGGTCAAGCACGACGGGTCCGTTGCGAACGTGCGCGTGACCGAGCTGATGATCACCCGCGCTCTCGACCGCTACCCGACCGAGACCGCGGGCCCCGGTGACATCGTCGCCGTCGCCGGCTTCGAAGACATCACCATCGGTGAGACCCTGGCCGACCCGAACGACGTTCGCCCCCTGCCGACCATCACCGTCGATGACCCCGCCATCTCGATGACCATCGGCACGAACACCTCGCCGATGATCGGCAAGGTCAAGGGCCACAAGCTCACCGCCCGCATGGTCAAGGACCGTCTCGACCGCGAGCTCATCGGTAACGTCTCGATCAAGCTCGTCGACATCGGCCGCCCCGACGCGTGGGAGGTTCAGGGCCGTGGAGAGCTCGCGCTCGCCATCCTCGTCGAGCAGATGCGTCGCGAGGGCTTCGAGCTCACGGTCGGCAAGCCGCAGGTTGTCACCAAGAAGGTCGACGGCAAGGTGCACGAGCCCTTCGAGCACCTGACCATCGATGCGCCCGAAGAGCACCTCGGCGCCATCACGCAGCTGCTTGCCGCTCGCAAGGGCCGCATGGAGGGCATGAGCAACCACGGCACCGGATGGGTGCGCATGGAGTTCGTCGTTCCCTCGCGTGGCCTCATCGGCTTCCGCACCGAGTTCCTCACCATCACCCGCGGATCGGGCATCGCCAACGCGGTCGCCCACGGCTACGAGGCGTGGGCTGGCTCCATCGAGACCCGCACCAACGGCTCGATCGTCGCCGACCGCGCCGGTGTCGCCACCCCGTTCGCCATGACGGCCCTGCAGGAGCGCATGTCGTTCTTCGTCGAGCCGACCCAGGAGGTCTACGAGGGCATGGTTGTCGGTGAGAACTCGCGCGCCGACGACATGGACGTGAACATCACCAAGGAGAAGCAGCTCACCAACATGCGCCAGTCGACGTCTGACGTCTTCGAGCGCATGACCCCGTCGCGCAAGCTGACCCTCGAGGAGTGCCTCGAGTTCGCCCGCGAAGACGAGTGCGTCGAGGTCACGCCGGAGTTCGTGCGTATTCGCAAGGTCGAGCTCGATGCCAACGCGCGCCAGCGCCGTGCATCGCAGCTCAAGAAGCAGAACGCGTAACGCTGTCAACCTGCGACGGCCTCCCAGCCGTCGCAGGGGTATGACGAATACCCCGATCTGCCCATTGCCGCGCGTTTCTGACGCGCAATATGCTGTGCCTCGAACCGATCGGAGCGCAGCATGAACACCCGTACCGCATCCCTCGCATCGGCCTTGGCCGTAGCTGCCGTGCTGTTTCTCGGCGGCTGCGCCTTCCTGCCCCCTGGGCCGTCGTTCGACCCCGACCGCGGGTCTTCCAGCGACGACTCGAGCGGCTCCGACACCAGCTCCGACGACGACAACTCCGACGAGGACAGCTCGGATGACGGCGACAGCGACAGCGACATCGAGGACAACCCCTTCCTCGAGCACGAGGTGCCCGACACCTTCCCCTCCGAAGTTCCACTGCCCGATCTCGACGTCGTCTTCGCACTCGACCTCGGCACCGGCTGGAGCGTCGTGTTCGGCACTGATGACCTTGAGGGTGACTTCGAGGATGTCGTCGAGCTCTATGAGGGCGACGGCTGGGAGGTTCTCTCGCAGGCCGCATCCGACGGCACTGTCTTCGCCGTCTTCAACAACGACGACTACCAGGTGCAGCTGTCAGGCACCGAGGATGAGAGCCCGGACTACGACGGACCGGTGCTCGCCTTCACCGTCATCGCCAAAGACTGAACCCGATCACAGGAGAGAAATGAAAAGCTCAGCACGTATCGCGATCGCCCTTGCGGCGACGCTGCTCATCGCCCCGGCTCTGACCGGCTGCGGCGGGCTTGAGGGAATCATCGAGCAGGCGACAGGCGGTGAGGTCAACGTCTCGATCGGCAGCCTTCCCGATGGCTGGCCGACCGAGGTTCCGGTCATCGACGGCGAGATCATCGCCGGTGGAACTGCCGCCGCCGATGACGGAAGCCCGGGCTGGAACGTGACGATCAAGGTCGACGCCGCTACCGCGTTCGGCGAGATCAAGTCGCAGCTCGAGGGCGCCGGCTTCACGCAGCTTGACGCCCCCGACGTGGATGGCAGCGAAGAAGTCACCAGCGGAGCCTTCAAGAACGACAACTACGGCGTGATCGTCGCGGTGACCGGGGCGGATGGCAACTTCATCGCTAACTACACGGTCGTCGAGGGCGGCGTCGAGTAGCTTTCGCTTTAGCCGAAGAGGGTCGCCCCGATGGGGCGGCCCTCTTTTGCGCCCGGGGGCACGGCGAAGATGCCAGAGCCGACGTGGCGGAGGTACTCGTTGAGACCGTCGTTGCGGGCGAGGTTGAGCTGCACCGGTACGAACTGCTCGCGGGGATCCCTCTGAAAACTGATGAAGAACAGCCCGGCGTTGAGCCGGCCGAGCTCGTCATTGCCGTCCACGAAGTTGTAGCCACGACGCAGCATCGCGGCACCGTTGTTCTCGGTGGGGTGGGCGAGCCGAACGTGCGAGTTCGGGTCTATCAAGGGTGCGTCGCCGCGGCCGGCTTTGGTGAAGTCCGGCTCGGTGAACTCCGTGCCGCCGCTGAGCGGTGCGCCTTCGCCCTTGGTGCGGCCGACGAGGGTTTCTTGCTCGCGCAGGCTGGTGCGATCCCACGTCTCGATGGTCATGCGGATCTTGCGGCTCACGAGGTACGAGCCGCCGGCCATCCACGCGGGCTCGTCTGACGCGGCTACCCAGACTGACTCGTCGACAGCGGCGGTGTCTTCCGACTTGAGGTTCGCGGTGCCGTCCTTGAAGCCGAACAGGTTGCGGGGTGTCGCCTGTGCACGGCTCGTCGACGAGGTGCGGCCGAACCCGAGCTGCGACCAGCGCAGGCTTGCGCGCCCGAAGGCGATGCGAGACAGGTTGCGGATCGCGTGCACCGCCACCTGCGGATCGTCGCTGCAGGCTTGGATGCAGAGGTCGCCGCCGACGTATGCCGCATCGAGCATGTCCCCGGGAAAGTGCGGCAGGTCGATGAGGGCTGCGGGCCGCTTGGCGGCGAGACCGAAGCGCTCGTCGAACAGCGAGGGGCCGAAGCCGAAGGTGATGGTCAGGCCGGCAGGCGGCAAATCGAGCGCCTCACCGGTGTCATCCGGCGGCGAATCGTATGGCCCGTCGACGGCACCGAATCCGCCGGCGCCCTGACCGGATGCCATGCGGTTCGCGGCATATGTCCAGTCGGAGAGCAGCTCCTGCAGCTCCGCGACAGAGATGTCAGACACGTCGAAGGCGGCGAAGTGCAGGCGATCCTGCGCGGGAGTAACGATGCCAGCCTGGTGTTCGCCGAAGAAGGGATAGCTGGCTGCGGCCCCCGAGGCGACCGACGTCGCGTTCTGCACCGCACGATCGGCCGCGAAGCCGATGCCCGCGCCAACGACACCGGCGCCGGCAAGCCCGAGCAGCCCCCTGCGGGAGAGCCCGGAGCCAGCCGGCGCCGATTCGTCAGTCATGTGTTGAGATTACAGAACTAGGGCCGAGGTGAGCTTCGACAGCGGCTCACCGAGGGCGTTGACCTGATCGCTGAACGCGCGGATCTCGTCGTCGCTCAGCTCGGTGTAGAGCGTGAAGCCGTCGCCGACTCGCTGTGCGTCGAGCAGGCCCTGCAGCTCGTCGAACTCCGCGTCGAGCTGGTCGACGAGTGCGGAGTCCTTCTCGAGCAGGATGTCGCGCACGCCCGCGTAGAGCACCTTCGCGCCGTCGATGTTGGCCTGGAAGTCCCAGAGGTCGGTGTGCGACCAGAACTCCTCCTCGCCGGTGACCTTGCCGGTCGCGACCTCATCGAGCAGTCCGATGGCGCCGTTGGCCTGCTGGTCGAGGGTGAACTCGAGGTCCTGTACCTCGGCGTAGAGGGTGTTGGTGTCAGAGACGAGCTGGCTGGCGAGGGCCTCGCGCTTCTCTGGGGTGTAGGCGGTGAAGCCGGCCTCGGCGTCGGCCGGCCAGAGGTCCTTCTCGATGGCGTGCCATCCGGTCCATTCCTGGCCCTCCTCGAGGTCAGCCTCACGAAGGTCCATGCGCGGGTCGAGGTCGCCGAAGCTCTCGGCGACGGTCTCGATGCGCTCCCAGAAGACGCGGGTGGGGGCGTAGAGGGCGCGAGCCGCGTCGTCGTCGCCGGCGATGTAGGCGGCGGCGAACTCCTCGGTGCCGGTGACGAGGTTCTCTACCTGGTCCTTCACGTACGACTTGTAGTTCGCGTTGGCGACCTCGACCTGGGCGGCAATGTCGCTGTCGGCGAGGTCCACGCCGCTGTCGGTCACCGTGAAGGGGGTGGTGCCGACGCCGGCGCCGATCATGCCCGGCTTGCACGACGTGAAGTAGTCACCCGGCTTGGCTACGACGACGAGGTTGCGCGAGATGCCGGGGCCGATGTTCTCGACCTCGCCGGCGATGCGAAGACCGTCGTCACCGAGCAGGTAGAACTCGGTCACCTCATCGCCCGAGTTGCTGACCTCGAAGACGATGGTGCCGCTGGGAGCCTCGCTGGCCGAGACGGTGCAGGCATCGGCCGTGCTGTCGACGGTGAGGGTCGTGCTTGCCGAATCGACGGTGCTGACCGGGTTGTTGGCGACGCAGCCGGTAAGGGCGAGCAGCAGAGCTGCGCCTGCGGTGGTGACGGCGATGGTGCGGCGAGTCATTGGGCTCCTTGCGGTTGGGGTGACACTGCTGTGGTGGTCTGAAGGGTGGAGCGAAGAAAGACGGTCAGCACGGTGCCCACGTAGAGCACCCAGACGATCGCCTCGAGCCAGGTGGTGGCCGGCGAGAAGTTGAAGATGCCCTTGAGCAGGGTGCCGTACCAGCTGCTCGGCGGCACGGCCGCACTCACGTCGAAGGCGAGGCTGTAGAGGCCCGGCAGCACTCCAGCCTCCTGCAGGTCGTGCACGCCGTAGGCGAGAACCCCACCGGCGACGATGATGAGGAAGATGCCGGTGTAGGTGAAGAAGCGCGACAGGTTGATCTGCACAACACCGCGGTAGATGAGGTAGCCAAGCGCGACGGCGATGAGGATTCCGAGTGCGGCCCCGAGCAGCGGCAGCGTCGTCGAGCCGCTGGCCCGCACCGCCGCCCAGATAAACAGGGCGGTCTCAATGCCCTCGCGGCCGACGGACAGAAAGGCGACGAGCACGAGCCCCCAGCCAGCTCCGGCAAGGTGGCTGTCGACCTCGCTGCGCAGTTCTTTCGAGAGGCCGCGTGCTGCGCGCAGCATCCAGAAGATCATCCAGGTGACGAACGCCGTGGCGATGATCGAGAGAGCGCCGCCGATGAGCTCCTGTGCCTCGAACGAGAGTCCGTACGCACCGAAGGTGAGCACGGCGCCGAGACCGAGCGAAATGGCGACCGCGATGCCGACTCCGAGCCAGATGCGCGGAAGCACATCGTCGCGCCCGATCTTCTTGACGTAGGCGATGAGGATGCCAACCACCAGTGCCGCCTCGAGGCCTTCACGAAGGCCGATGAGCAGGTTTGCGAGCACGGAGGAAGTCCTGAGGTGGGGGTGGGGGAGTTGGTAAGGCTATCCTTACCGCGCTCTACCCTAGGGGCTGAGGTGTCGCCGTGTCCACTACGGCGCTGCAGCCGAAGATAGAATTGGGTTCTGCTTCCACTGTGAAAGGATCCTCGATCCAGTGACTTACGTCATCGCCCAGCCCTGCGTCGACCTCAAGGACCGCGCCTGCATCGACGAGTGCCCCGTCGACTGCATCTACGAGGGCGACCGCATGCTGTACATCCAGCCCGACGAGTGCGTCGACTGCGGCGCCTGCGAGCCGGTCTGCCCGGTCGAGGCGATCTTCTACGAAGACGACCTCCCAGACGAGTGGGCCGACTACTACAAGGCCAATGTCGAGTTCTTCAGCGACCTCGGCTCACCCGGTGGCGCGTCGAAGGTCGGAGCCATCGCTGGCGACCACGCCTTCATCGCGGCGCTCCCGCCGCAGGAGACCGCACACTAGGTGGCACTCGACCTTCCCGACTTTCCCTGGGACCTTCTCGTGCCCTACGCAGAGAAGGCGCGAAACCATCCGGACGGCTTGGTCGACCTCTCGGTCGGATCCCCGGTCGACGAGACCCCGGCTCTCATTCGCGACGCCATCGCCGCGGCCACCGACGCCCACGCCTACCCGCAGACCGCAGGAACCCCGCCGCTGCGCGAGGCAATCGTCGCCTGGTACGCGCGTCGCCGCGGTGTGGATGACCTGTCGGTCGCCAACGTGATCCCCACGATCGGCTCGAAAGAGCTCGTCACCCTGCTGCCCCTTCTTCTCGGCCTCGGCAAGGGGGACGTCGTCGTGCACCCCGCCGTCGCCTACCCGAGCTATGCGATCGGCGCCGCTCTCGTCGGCGCCACTGCCGTCGCGTCGGACAATCCCGCTGACTGGCCGGAAAACACCAAGCTCATCTGGGTGAACACGCCCGGCAACCCCGATGGCCGAGTGCTCAGTGTTGATGAGCTCAGGGCAGGCGTCGCGCGCGCCCGCGAGCTCGATGCCGTCATCGCCAGCGACGAGTGCTACGCAGAACTCGCCTGGGAGGGCGAGGCGCCGTCGATCCTCGACCCGCGGGTGATCGCGGGGGAGCGCAACCACGTGCTCAGCGTCTATTCCCTCAGCAAACAGTCCAACCTCGCCGGGTATCGCGCAGGATTCGTCGCCGGCTGCAGTGACATCGTCGGCGGCCTTCTCGAGGCGCGCAAGCACATCGGACTGATTCCGCCCGCGCCGGTGCAGGCCGCGATGGTCGTCGCCCTCGGCGACGACGAGCACGTCGCGGTGCAGCGGCAGCGCTACGCCGACCGGCGTGCGGCTCTGGCTCCCGCGCTCGAGCGAGCGGGATTCACCATCGACCGCAGCGAAGCCGGGCTCTACCTCTGGGTTACTCGAGGGGAAGACGCGTGGGTGACCGTTTCGTGGTTTGCCGAGCGGGGCATCCTCGTTGCCCCTGGTTCTTTCTATGGTGACGAGACCCACGTGCGGGTGGCGATCACCGCCACCGACGAGGCGATCGCTGCCGCGGTCGTGCGGCTCGCGCCCACCGAATAAGCTGTAAACGTGAACGCGACTCCGGAGCCCGAGAAGGCCACGCTGCACTTTCCCGGTGGAACCGCGGAGTTTCCGATCATCCGGGGAACGGATGGTCGCGACAGCATCGACATCTCGACGTTCATGAAGCAGACCGGCTTCACTACCATCGACCAGGGCTTCGTCAACACCGCTTCGACGCGCAGCGCGATCACCTACATCGACGGGGATGCGGGAATCCTGCGCTATCGCGGCTACCCCATCGAGCAGGTGGCGAAGAACTCGACCTACCTCGAGGTCGCCTGGCTGCTCATCTACGGCAACCTGCCGTCGGCCTCGGAGCTCGCGGAGTTTGACGAGCGCATTCGCCGCCACACGCTGCTGCACGAAGACCTCCGTCGCTTCTTCGACGCGCTGCCGCACAACGCGCACCCGATGTCGGTGCTCTCGAGCGCCGTC
>Ga0247814_10000730_pt1 | contig 23541 bp, 22 predicted proteins | sample UWRJL179409R1_FD_179947 | JGI IMG/M metagenome (GOLD analysis project Ga0247814, IMG submission 179947) | Plant litter microbial communities from Arlington Agricultural Research Station in Wisconsin, United States - UWRJ-L179-409R-1 | ecosystem: Environmental > Terrestrial > Plant litter >... | reverse complement strand
TTTCCACATCCAATGATTCCCCATCGAATTATTTTCTCATTATTTATAGCACTCATTTTAGTCCATTTAATTACATCCGTCAATACCGCAACTGTCGGCATCAGGAGTGTTCAAGATAGTAATTTTTGATTCAAATTGGCCTTCTTCCCAAACTTTTTCTAGTGTTTTTACAAAAGTTCCTTCATGTTGTGCACCCGAAATAGCATATTTATTATTGAATACAAAAAACGGAACGCCTTGAATTCCTAACTTTTGTGCCATTTGTATGTCCTGTTGTACTTTATCCGCAAAGGCATTAGTGTTTAATACTTCGGCTACTGCATTTGCATCAAGTCCTACTTGTATTCCCAGTTTAGTTAATGTTTCTTTATTGTTTACGTCTTCTCCGTCTGTTAAATAGGCTTTAAAGAGTAGTTCTTTAAGTTCGTTACCTAGTTGATGTTCTTTGGCTAAATGCAATAAACGATGTGCATTTAATGAATTAGCCATGATAGCTTTTTCAAAATGAAATTCTAATCCTGAATTCGCTGCATTTTGGGTCATATTTTCCAATGATTCAATAGCCCAGTCTTTATCTTTTCTATATTTTTCAGCAAGATGATCTACTAGATTATCGTCTTCATCGGCTATAAAATTAGGATCTAGCTGAAAACTTTTCCATTCAATTTCAATAGCATCCTGGTGGCCAAATTGCTGTAAAGCATTTTCTAATCTTCTTTTTCCAATATAACAAAACGGACACATGATATCCGACCAGATTTGTATTTTAAGTTTATTTTCCATCTTTATACTTTATTAAAGAGTGATTATGTTTGTATATACAAATGTAATAAAAAGCTTTTGTAACTATTTCTATTTTATACTTTTATTAGCAAAGATGATTTGGTAGGGATAAGTTTAAAACCAAAAAAACCATCAAAATTGACTTTGATGGTTTTTTGTATTTTGGTATAAGTAATATTACAATAAGTCTAATACAAACGAAGGAAATAAACCTAAGGCAATATTTAATACAATAGCAAGTACTGCAACGGCATAATATACGCTTGGAGTAGGTGTTCTAGCTTCATTAGGTTCTTTGGTATACATTGCTAAGATCAATTTGAAATAGTAGCCCACACTAATAATAGAATTGATTACAGCAATTATAACTAAGGCAATAAATTCCGCCTGAATGGTTTGAGTGAACAAAAATAATTTAGCAAAGAAACCTCCAAAGATTGGAATCCCAGCCATAGACAATAATGAAGCCGTTAAGATAGCCGCCATTAAAGGATTGTTTTTTCCTAAACCATGAAAATTAGTAATGTCTTCGTTTTCTCTGGTTTTGCAAACATATAAAATCACGGTAAATGCAGCGATCCCTGCTAAGGCATAAGCCGAAGTGTAATACAATAATGTTCCAGATGATTTTTCGGTACTTAATAATGTCATTAACATAAATCCGGCATGCGAGATACCTGAAAAAGCCAACATACGTTTTACGTTGATTTGGCGTAAAGCCATGATATTTCCAACAGTCATTGAAGCAATAGATACAATTACAATAATTAATTGGAAAGCTGGAGAAATATCAGCATTCATGGTTTTTACTAACTTGTATAGGGTGGCAATGGCAACTACTTTTGCTAAAGTACTCATTAATGCTGTAGTTATAGCTGGAGAACCTTCATACACATCTGGTGCCCAGAAATGGAATGGAACAGCGGCAATTTTGAAAAGCATTCCAATAAAAATTAAAACAATTCCTATTGGAAACCAAATTGGTAATTCGGCAGAACGAGATAATTCGCTAATTTCAACAATGTCAAAACTTCCCATCGCGCCGTAAATTAGGCAAATTCCAAAAAGAAGAATTCCTGATGCAAAAGAACCCATTAAGAAATATTTCAAACCCGCTTCGTTACTTTTAATGCTTAATCGGTTGCTTGAAGCCAAAACGTATAAAGCAATAGATAAAACTTCGATTCCTAGAAAGAACATTGCTAAGTTTCCAAAAGAAACCATAGCAACAGCTCCCGCTAATAAGAATATTTTTATGGCAATAAAATCTGAAATTTTAGTTTGATTTCCTTCATAAAATTTATGTCCTAAACTCACTAAGAAAATAGTAAGCATGATAAATAATCCTGAAAATGCCGAAGAAAATTTACTTACAACAATCATGTTGTTGTAGTAAAAATTAGGAGCAGCATTATATTCAGATATATCTAATCCAAGTACCGCCAATAATCCAATAACGACAACTGGAATGATGGCTTTTCTAGCATCAAAAATTTCAAATAAAAGGCATAAAATACCTAATCCTATTATTGCTATTAATGTATTCATATTTTATTTTGTGATTCAGGATTTGAGCTTATAAACACGCAAATCTTTAGTTTGAATTTAATTTATACTATTATTGAATTCGGTTTACAGTTCTTAAAATCTGATCCAAACTAGGATTGATTAACTCATTAATTGGTCTTGGATACAATCCAAAAAAGAAAATAACCGCAATGATAATTACCAAAACTATGGTTTCATGTAAAGTTACATCTGCAAATACCTTTGTATTCGTTTCTCCAAGCATTACTTGCTGGTACATTTTCAACATATAATAAGCTCCTAATATAATTGTGGTTCCACCCAATACGGCAAACCAAACATTAATTTGATACAAGCTGTATAAAACTGTAAATTCTCCCACAAAGTTAAAAGTAGTAGGCAAGGCTACCGAAGCCAAAACCAAAATCATAAACAATGAAGCAAATTTTGGTGCTTGTGAACGAATTCCACCCATTTCGGCAATCACTCTGGTGTCGAATCTTCTATAAATGATTTCTGCTGCAAAGAACAATCCCACTACAACAAAACCATGCGAAATCATTTGTAAAACAGCTCCACGCAATCCGTCAATGTTTAAAGTATAACAAGCTGCTGCAATTAATCCAACGTGTGCCAATGAAGAATAAGCCAATAATTTTTTCAAATCTTTTTGTCTTAAAGCCACAATTGAACCATAGATTACACCTGCAATTCCTAAACCAATTAATATTGGTAAATAGGTTTTTGCTGCAATAGGAGTAATTGGTAATTGCCAACGCAATACGCTATACAATCCCATTTTTAACATAATACCAGATAAAAGCATGGTTCCTACTGTTGGTGCTTTTTGGTATACTTTTGCCTGCCAGGTGTGGAAAGGAATGATTGGAATTTTGATAGCATAAGCTAAAAAGAATGCCCAGAAAATCCAGAATTGTTCCATTCGGCTTAATTCCACTTTGTATAAATCCTGTAGCATGAAACTGCCTGCTTTTTGGTATAAATAAACAAAAGCAATTAGCATGAACAAAGATCCTGCAAGCGTGTAGATAAAGAATTTAACTACTGCTTTTTTACGTTCTTCAACTTCTCCATTACCCCAAATTAAAGCAATAAAGTAAATTGGGATTAATGCTAATTCCCAGAAGATGTAATACAAAAGTCCATCAGATGCTAAGAAAGTTCCTGTCATAGCAAATGACATGAACAAAATTAAAGCATAAAAGGATTTAGCATTTTTATATTCGTTTCCAAAAGAAGAATAGATAATTAAAGGAGTCAATGTCGAGGTCAATAATAACATGATTAATGACAATCCATCGGCAGTTAAGGAATAAGAAACCAAAGGTTTGTTGATCCAAAATTTAAAAAAACTAATATTTGCTCCTGAATTATAAGCATTCAACAAAGCAATTGATATTCCTAAAGCAACTAAGCTGAATAATAATGCCACTTTTGAAGCCAGTTTATCGCCAGCAAAATAAGTAGTAAATGCGCCAACAAGTAGTATAATTAATAGTAGTGATACGTTCATGATATAAAATTATTGAGCTAAAAATAAATAAGTTAATATGGCACTAAGTCCTAAAACAAATACAAACAAATAGAAACCAATACTTCCTGTTTGTAATTTCTTTCCTTGATAACTTAATTCGTTGGTTACTTTTCCTAATCCAAATACTGCAGCTGATAGAGAAGTTTCGATATAATCTCTAAAGAATCTGGACAAGCCATTGATTGAATTTACAAATATGGCATTGTAAATTTCATCCACATAATATTTGTTGTACAATACTTTTGAAAAACCTGTAATTTCGGCATCTTCTGCTGGAACCTGATTTTGTTTGATGTATTTTACAAAAGCAATTGTAATTCCTATGATTCCACCAAGAACCGCAATAGCCATCAATGTATATTCTGTAGCACCAAAATGATGCGATTCGTGCGCTTCTTTCGAAAATAAAGGCGCTAAATAACCATTCAGCCAGCTATTTGTTGGTAAACTAATCAAACCACCAATAGTTGCTAAAATAGCCAATACAATCAGCGGGAAAGTAATTAATCCCGGGCTTTCGTGTAAATGAGATTTCTGGTGTTCAGTTCCTCTGAATTCTTTAAAGAAAGTCAAATATAACAAACGGAACATATAAAAAGCAGTCATTAACGAAGCTAGAGAAGCAATAACCCAAAGTGCTATGTTATGATGAAAAGCAGTCATTAAGATTTCGTCTTTCGAGAAAAACCCTGAAAATGGAGGAATTCCTGAAATAGCTAATGAAGAAAGTAAGAAAGTAATAAATGTGATTCCCATTACTTTTTTCAATCCACCCATTCTACGCATATCTTGTTCTCCGTGCAAAGCATGAATTACTGATCCTGAACCTAAGAACAAACAAGCTTTAAAGAAAGCGTGAGTGATTACGTGAAAAACGGCAATTTCATAAGCACCAAAACCTAGAGCTAAGAACATTAATCCCAATTGAGAAACGGTAGAATAAGCCAATACTTTTTTGATATCGGTTTGAACCAAAGCAATCGTTGCAGCAACTAAAGAAGTTACAGCACCAATAATTGCGATAATGTTTTGCACTTCGGGCGCTAAATCAAATACATAATTTAATCTTGTAATCATGAAAATACCCGCAGTTACCATCGTTGCAGCGTGAATCAATGCCGAAACTGGCGTTGGTCCAGCCATCGCATCAGGCAACCAGGTGTATAATGGAATTTGAGCCGATTTTCCACATGCTCCAATGAATAAAGCAAAGGCAGCAATCGAAATCATCGTAATATCTAAATTACTTGATGTTGCAATAGCTGTTTTTAAGGTAGTATAATCTAAAGTTGAAAACAAAGAACCGATGATAAATATACCAATCAACAATCCTAAATCTCCTATTCTGTTCATGATGAAAGCTTTCTTAGCCGCATCATTGTATTCTTGATTTTTATGCCAAAATCCGATAAGTAAGTAAGAACAAAGTCCAACGCCTTCCCATCCGATGAATAGTACTAATAAGTTGCTTCCAATAACTAAGGTAATCATGAAGAAGATAAACAAATTCAGGTAAGCAAAGAACTTGTGCATATTCTCATCATCATGCATGTAGCTGATAGAGTAGAGGTGGATTAATGAACCAATTCCAGTTACAAAAAGCAACCATAAAATAGACAATTGGTCTAACAGGAAACCAAAATTCACATGAAAATTACTAATTTGAATCCAATTGAATAATTCAATTTGTACTGCTTCTTTGGTTTCGTTTATTTGAAGAAAAAAGAAAAGAGTAGCAACAAATGAAACCGCAACAGTCAATGTTCCAATAATTCCTGAAGCCGATTTTCCAATCTTTTTCCCAAAGAAAATATTAAATAAAAATCCTAAAAAAGGAGCTAATAATAAGAGTAAAGCTAAATTCGTATTCATTATCGTTTATCCTTTTAAGTTTTTTAAATTATTAATATCAATCGAACCTAAATTTCTAAAAATCGATACCAAAATCGCTAAACCTACAGCAACTTCAGCCGCAGCTACAGCCATAGAGAAAAACACAAATATTTGTCCTTGTGCATCCTGATGATAGGTCGAAAATGCCACGAATAAAAGATTTACTGCGTTTAACATAATTTCGATCGACATAAATACGATGATAGCATTTCGTCTGTATAAAACTCCAAATACTCCAATACAAAAAAGTATTACAGAAAGGAAGATATAGTTCTCGATACCTATTTCATTTAAAATATTAGTCATTTTATTTTTCCGTTTTTTCTTTTTTAGACAATAATACAACTCCAATCATCGCTGTTAAAAGCAAGATAGAAGCAAATTCAAAAGGAACCATGTATTCGTTTAATAAAACACGTCCTAGAACCTTTATAGATTGATAATCTTCACCAGTAGCAATATATTCTCCTTCAATAGGTTTTGAATTAATGAAAATCAAAATCAAAACAATACAGATTAAACAAAAAGAAACAATAGCTCCTAATCGGGTAATTCGAGGTTTATGAACTTCATTTTGCTTATTCAAATTCATCAGCATGATCGTAAACAAGAACAAAATCATAATCGCTCCCGAATAAACAATAACATGAACAATAGCTAAAAATTGAGAATTCAACAGCAAATAATGTCCTGCTATAGTAAAAAAGCAAATTACTAAGTAAAGCGCACTATGAATAGGGTTTCTACTAAATATTGCCAAGAAAGCGGTAATTAACGTAATAAACGATAAGAAACAAAATATAATTTGTACAGGAGTTGCGTTAGCAAAATCAGGAATATGTATCATTTAGTTAGCGTTATTAAGTTGAGCATTTTTGATAGCCATATCTAACGGCATTACTAATTTATCTTTTCCAAAAATAAAATCTTCTCTTTCATAACTTGAAGGAACTAATACTTTTGAAGTAGTCAAATAAATAGCGTCTTTAGGACAAGCTTCTTCGCACAATCCACAAAAAATACAACGCAACATATTGATCTCATATATCGAAGCATATTTTTCTTCTCTGTACAAATGTTTTTCATCTGCTTTGCGTTCAGCAGCTTTCATAGTAATGGCTTCTGCCGGACAAGACAAGGCACACAATCCGCAAGCAGTACAGTTTTCTCTTCCTTGTTCATCGCGTTTCAACATGTGCTGACCACGATATACTGGACTCATAGTACGTACTTGTTCCGGATACTGAATGGTAACCTTTCTTGTAAACAAGTGTTTCAACGTAATGATTAGTCCTTTTATAATTGCAACAAGATACAAACGCTCTAAAAAAGTCATCTCTTTATTAGAGACTTGTACTTTTCTTCCCGATAAGGATATGGTTTCTATTGACATCTTTATTTTATTTTTTATTTGAAGCTAATCCTGCTTTCCGTTTCAATCTTTTTAGTTTTTAAAGAAAAAACTAAAAAGGATTTCCTCTTCAATCAGGGCTAGTGCTACTCTTTGCTTATTTAAAATCCTAAAAATACTGCTAATTCGTGTCTTAAAATTACAATTCCTGTAATCACAATATTGAGAATCGATAGCGGAATTAATATTTTCCATCCTAAATTCATCAATTGATCGTATCTAAATCTTGGAATAGTCCATCTTACCCACATATAGAAAAAGATGAAGAAACATATTTTTGCAAATAATACTGCAATTCCTATTACGTTTGCCAAATTAACTCCCCAGTTTTCTACAGCCCAACTCATTCCAGGATAGTTATAACCTCCAAAGAATAAAACAGCCAGAATAGTAGAAGAGATAAACATACTTGCATATTCAGCAAATAAGTAGAATCCCATTTTCATCGAAGAATATTCAGTATGATAACCACCAATTAATTCACTTTCGCATTCCGCTAAGTCAAATGGTGTTCTGTTAGTTTCAGCAAAAGAACAAATCAAAAAGATTAAGAATGAAAGCGGTTGGTAAAATACATTCCAACTCATTCCCGATTGTTGCAAACTAATTTCTCTTAAGCTTAAAGTTCCTGTCATCATCAATAATGCAATTAATGATAATCCCATAGCAATTTCATAAGAAACCATTTGAGACCCCGCACGAACCGCTCCCATCAAAGAAAACTTATTGTTCGAAGCCCATCCTCCAATCATGATGCCGTAAATACCAATAGAAAGAATCGCCAAAATATATAACAAGGCATTGTCAATATCAGCCGCTTGCAGGATAATATCTCTTCCAAAAAGATGAAATTTATCTCCCCAAGGAATTACTGCACTGGTCATTAAAGCCATACTCATCGAAATTGCCGGACCTACAAAAAACAAAAATCTGTTTGGTGTATCAGGTTCAAACTCTTCTTTCGAAAATAATTTCATTCCATCAGCAAGTGGTTGTAATAATCCGCCCCAACCTGCACGGTTTGGTCCTACACGATCTTGTAAAAATGCTGCAACTTTACGTTCAGCCCAAGTAGAGTACATTGCCATAATCATTGTAACGGCAAAGACAACCAGAATGATAACACTTTTTTCTATAATAATTGTACTATCCATTTTTTATAGATTACCATTTTTAAATTCTTCTTGCTCTTTTCTGTCTAATGGAAAATCAGGCATACTGATTTTTTTACGGTCTTGCTCTCTTCCTTTAAGAATTCCTTCTTCGGTAGCAATATGAACTGTATCTAATTTTTGAGTATAATTATTTTGATTGATAACCGAATCTTTATCAAATTTTCTTGGACCTTCAATTACCCAATCTGCTGGATCTTTGTGGTCAAAACGACATTCGTTACAAATAAAATCTTCTACTTCGTGGTATTGGTCTTTTCTACCGGTAACTCTTTGGATTTCATTTCCAAACATCCAAACTGTAGTTTTTCCGCAACATCCCGGAGTAGTACACTCTCTGTGAGCGTTGAAAGGTTTGTTAAACCAAACTCTCGACTTAAAACGGAACGTTTTATCAGTTAACGCTCCTACAGGACATACATCAATCATATTTCCTGAGAATTCGTTGTCAATAGCATTAGAAATACAAGTCGAAATATTAGCATGATCGCCACGGTCTAAAACTCCGTGAACTCTGTTGTCTGTTAATTGATCAGCAACTTGTACACAACGTTGGCATAAAATACAACGATTCATGTGCAATTGAATATTTGGACCAATATCTTCTGGTTCAAATGTTCTTTTTTCTTCTATAAAACGTGTTTTAGATTTTCCGTGTTCAAAGCTTAAATCCTGTAAATCACATTCTCCGGCCTGGTCGCAAATAGGGCAATCCAGCGGGTGATTGATCAATAAAAACTCAGTAACCGATTGACGTGCTTCACGCACTCTATCCGAATTTTTACTGTTGATTTCCATACCATCCATACATCCTGTTACACAAGATGCCATTAATTTTGGCATTGGTCTAGGATCGGCATCACTACCTTTTGCAACTTCAACTAAACAACAACGGCATTTTCCACCGCTTCCTTTTAGTTTAGAATAATAGCACATCGCAGGTGGAACTGATTCTCCTCCTATCATACGAGCTGCTTGCAAGATGGTTGTTCCTGCTTCAACTTCAATTTCTTGACCGTCTATTGTTACTTTCATCGTAATTTTATTTGTATGCTTAAAGTTTAAGACCGTATCCGATGCAAAAACATTAAACCTGAACTTATTTAAACTGTTTGTTTGCTTACCAAATGTCTTACTTTGTCAAAAGGCTCAGCAACAAAATGATTTCTGTTCTTGATTCTTTCCGGGAAACGAACGTGGTATTCAAATTCTTCTCTAAAATGACGAATTGCTGCTGCCACTGGCCATGATGCTGCATCTCCAAGCGGGCAAATAGTGTTTCCTTCAATTTTAGATTGAATACTCCACAACAAATCAATATCTTCTTCGCGACCCTGACCGTTTTCAATACGCCACAATACTTTTTCTAACCATCCTGTTCCTTCACGGCAAGGCGTACATTGTCCGCAAGATTCATGGTGGTAAAAACGAGCAAAATTCCAAGTATTGCGTACAATACAAGCTGTGTCATCATAAACAATAAATCCACCAGAACCTAACATAGAACCTGTTGCAAATCCCCCATCACTTAAAGATTCATAAGTCATTAAACGGTCTTCGCCATTTGCAGTTTTAAAAATTAAATCGGCTGGTAAAATCGGTACTGACGAACCTCCTGGAACTAAAGCTTTTAAAGGTCTGTTCGAACTCATTCCGCCTAAATATTCGTCAGAATTCATGAATTCGTCTACGCTTAATCCTAATTCGATTTCGTAAACTCCAGGATTCTTAACGTGACCAGAAGCCGAAATTAATTTGGTTCCTGTTGATCTTCCAATTCCTATTTTTGCATAATCATCACCTGAATTGTTTACAATCCATGGCACTGCTGCAATAGTTTCTACGTTGTTTACCACTGTTGGGTTTGCCCAAAGTCCGGAAACAGCCGGGAAAGGCGGTTTGATACGTGGATTTCCTCTTTTACCTTCTAATGATTCGATTAAAGCGGTTTCTTCTCCACAAATATAAGCTCCTGCTCCACAGTGAACGTGTAATTCTAAATCATAACCTGTTCCTAAAATATTTTTCCCTAACCATCCTGCAGCTTTAGCTTCGGCAATAGCTCTTTCTAATATTTTAAAAACCCACATGTATTCTCCACGAATGTAGATATAAGAACGGTTTGCACCCAAAGCAAAACTAGAAGTAATCATTCCTTCGATCAATAAGTGAGGAATAAATTCCATCAAATAGCGGTCTTTGAATGTTCCTGGTTCCGACTCATCGGCGTTACAAACTAAATGTCTTGGTTTTCCTGATTTTTTGTCAATAAAACTCCATTTCATTCCAGCTGGAAAACCGGCTCCACCACGACCGCGAAGTCCTGATTTTTTCACTTCCTCAACCACTTCATCCGGAGTCATTGATTTCATGGCTTTTTCTACAGAAGCATAACCTCCATGTTGGCGGTATACTTCGTAGGTTTTAATCCCTGGAACATTTATTTTGTCTAATAATATTTTTTTTGACATCTTATTTATCGTGTAATATTATTTTATTATCTCGGCAATCAGCAATGATCTGATCGATTTTTTCTCTAGTCAAATGCTCTTTGTAGAAATCGCCTAATTGCATCATTGGAGCATATCCGCAAGCACCTAGGCATTCCACACCTCTTACTTCAAAAAGCCCGTCAGCAGTAGTTTCTCCAATGCCTACACCTAATTTTTCGCAGGTATAATCCATTAAATCTTCAGTTCCTCTTAAGCAACAACATGAAGTTTGGCAAAATTCAAACATGTATTTCCCAATAGGTTTTAGGTTGTACATGGTATAGAAAGTAGCTACTTCATAAACTTCAATAGGTAATATTTCAAGAATTTCGGCAACCTTATCCATTAATGCAATGCTCAACCAGTTGTCGTGGGCATCCTGAACTTCGTGCAAAACAGGCAATAAAGCCGATTTTTTCTTATCTTCAGGATAATGACTAAGCAATTCATTGATGCGATTCATCAATGATTCCGTCATATTTATTTCTTGTTCGTAATGTTTTCTTTCCATTTTTCTTCTAAATCTGAAATCTAAAATCGTTAATCAACAATCTGAAATCCTTTATGCGTCTAATTCCCCAGCAATTACATTTAAACTGGATAAGATAACAATGGCATCTGATAACAATGCACCTTTTATCATTTCTGGATAAGACTGGTAGTAGATAAAACACGGTCTTCTAAAGTGAAGTCTGTATGGCGTTCTACTTCCGTCAGTAACCAGATAGAACCCTAATTCTCCATTTCCTCCTTCTACCGGATGGTAGATTTCAGCAACTGGAACAGGAACTTCTCCCATTACAATTTTGAAATGATAGATTAACGATTCCATATTATTGTAAACATCTTCTTTTGGAGGCAAATAATAGTCTGGAACTTCAGCGTGGTATTCGTTTCCTTCCGGCATTTTGTCTAAAGCCTGACGAATAATACTCAAACTTTCCCAAACTTCGGCATTACGAACACAAAAACGATCGTAAGTATCTCCCGATTTTCCTACTGGAACTTTAAAGTCAAAGTCTTCGTAAGAACTGTAAGGCTGCGCTACACGAACATCATAATCAACACCTGCAGCACGTAAATTTGGACCAGTAAATCCGTAAGACATTGCTTTTTCGGCAGAAATAGCACCTACATTTACGGTTCTGTCTATAAAAATTCTATTTCTTTCAAATAGGTTTTCAAATTCTTTCCAGGCAACTGGGAACTCTTCTAAGAAAACGTTTAGTTTTCTAAAAGCTTCAGGTGACCAGTCTCTTTCAAAACCACCAATTCTTCCCATATTTGTTGTTAAACGAGCACCACAAATTTCTTCGTAGATTTCATAAACTTTCTCTCTAAATTGGAAAACATAAAGGAAACCAGTATAAGCACCCGTATCAACTCCTAAAATAGAATTACAAATCAAGTGATCCGTAATTCTTGCCAATTCCATTACAATAACTCTTAAATATTGTGCTCTTTTAGGAACTTCAACACCTAGTAATTTTTCTAATGTCATCCACCATCCCATATTGTTGATAGGAGAGGAGCAATAGTTCATACGGTCTGTAAGAGGAGTAATTTGGTAAAATGGACGATTTTCGGCAATTTTTTCGAAAGCTCTGTGGATGTAACCAATAGTTGGTTCAGCATCTAAAATTCGTTCCCCGTCCATCAACAGAATGTTTTGGAAAATTCCGTGAGTAGCCGGGTGAGTCGGACCTAAATTCAAGATAGAAAGCTCGTTTCCGTCTTCATTAAGTTGCTCTTTGATTATTTTAGCATAGCGATGCTCTGGTGGTAATAATAGTTCTGACATTTATAGAATGTGAAAAATTATATATTGTTTTTTTAGCAATTGTCTACTGTTCTTCCAAAGAAACGGTCATCTTTATCGGTTCTTCCGCCGTCTTCCATTGGGAATTCTTTACGCATGGGAAAAGAGATCATTTCATCCATATTCAAAATACGTTTCAATTGTGGGTGACCAACAAAATTTACACCGTAGAAATCATATGTTTCTCTTTCCATCCAATTTGATGATAGGAAAATATTCGAAATTGTTTTTATTTCTGGGTTTTCTCCGTTAATAAAAGCTTTGATTCGAACACGTTTGTTTTCGTACCAATTGTGCATGTGGTATATCACTGCAAATTGTCTTTCTACTGGATTATCTGGATAATGAACACCGCATAAATCAGTTAAAAAATGAAAACGTAAATCAGGATCGTTTTTTAAGAATAAAATGATAGCGGTATTTTTATTAGCATTGATTTCGAAAGAAAAAATATCTCTTTCCTCCTGGAAATTAAATACATCTCCACCGAAAGTTGCGGCTAATTTTTCTTGTATAGCTGTGTTTTCTAATGCCATTTTATTTGATATTATAAGAAGCTAATAATTCTTGATACTCTGGCGAACTTCTTCTTCTTACCGATTCTGTTTTTACTAATTCTTGTAATTTCATCACACCATCAACAATTTGTTCTGGTCTTGGCGGACATCCTGGAACGTAAACATCAACTGGAATTACTTTGTCAATTCCTTGTAGAACTGAGTAAGTATCGAATATTCCACCTGATGAAGCACAAGCTCCAACAGCAATTACCCATCTAGGTTCAGACATTTGCTCGTAAACCTGACGTAAAATAGGAGCCATTTTTTTAGAAATTGTTCCCATTACTAATAACATATCGGCTTGACGAGGAGAGAAACTTACACGCTCTGAACCAAAACGCGCCAAGTCATAATGAGATGCCATAGTGGCCATAAATTCAATACCGCAACAAGAAGTTGCAAAAGGCAACGGCCAAAGTGAATTGGCACGAGCCAATCCTACTACATCATTTAGTTTTGTGGCAAAAAAACCTTCACCTACAACACCTTCAGGAGGGGCAACCATATTTATTTTTGAATCGCTCATTTTATAAAAGTTTGAGTTATGAGTTCATAACTTAAATTTAAAATCAATTTTTTAATTTCAAAACCTTATTGTTCCCTTTAAGGGTTAGGGGTTTATTCCCATTCAATCGCTTTCTTTTTGAGGATATAGAAAAAACCAACCAAAAGCAAAGCCATGAATATGATCATTTTAATCATTCCTTCTAATCCAAGTTCTTTGAAGTTAATAGCCCATGGATAAAGGAAAATTACTTCAATATCAAACAATACGAACAAGATAGCTACAAGGAAATATTTTACAGAGAATGGAATACGAGCATTACCTACAGATTCAACTCCGCACTCAAAATTTTTATCTTTTATAACGGAATTTCTTTTAGGACCTAATTTTCCAGAAATAATGATAGTAGCTACTACAAACCCGATTACAAGCATCGCTTGCATAAGAATTGGGAAATAATTGAATTGATCAGATTGCATATATAATGTATTTTGTGCTAAAATAAGTCACAAAGATATACTTCAATGTTATAAATCACAAGCAGACTACCAAAATTAGTAGTTGGTTTTAAGGGGTATTTTGATAGTTTTTAATGATTATAAATAAGGTTTTTATGAGTTTCTTAAAAAAAACTAAAATTTTAACTTTTAATTATAAAAAAAAAGCGTTCCGAAATAAATCGGAACGCTTTGAGCATTCGTAACAAAAAAAATATTTTGTTTAGATTACTGCAACTTTAGCAGCAACTTTTCCTTTTCTTCCTTCTTCTTCTTCATAGCTTACTCTGTCACCTTCGCGTAATTCTTCCGCGTTGATTCCTGAAGCGTGAACAAAAATGTCTTTTCCTGTTTCTTCGTCTGTAATGAATCCGTAACCTTTAGACTCATTGAAAAATTTAACTGTACCTGTACGCATTGTAATAGTAATAATAATTTATAATGAAGCAAATGTAACGTTTAATTACATACGAAAATGATTAATATCAAAATTTTTCATAAAATAATTGATATTCAGTCTATTCAAGGCTTTTCGAAAGGCTTTTACTATAAATCCAATTGGATGTGTAATTCCTTTAATTGTGCATTATCAATGGCTGATGGAGCATCAATCATAACGTCTCTTCCAGAGTTGTTTTTAGGGAAAGCAATAAAATCACGAATGGTTTCCTGACCTCCTAAAATAGCTACTAATCGATCCAATCCAAAGGCTAATCCACCGTGTGGCGGCGCTCCAAACTGGAATGCATCCATCAGGAATCCGAATTGTGCTTTTGCCTCTTCTTCGCTGAATCCTAAATATTTAAACATCAATTGTTGGGTTGCTTTATCGTGAATACGAATAGAACCACCTCCAATTTCGTTTCCATTCAAAACCATGTCATAAGCATTAGCACGAACTTGTCCTGGATTCGTTTCTAATAGTGCAATATCTTCTGGTTTTGGAGATGTAAACGGATGGTGCATAGCGTGATAACGACCGCTTTCTTCATCAAATTCTAATAATGGGAAATCAACTACCCAAAGTGGTGCGAAAACTTCCGGATTACGCAATCCTAAACGTGTGGCTAATTCCATTCTTAAAGCACTTAATTGCGCTCTGGTTTTGTTAGCTGGTCCTGATAGTACAAAAATCATATCGCCAGCTTTAGCTCCGGTTATTTTTGCCCAGTTTCCTAAATCGTCTTGATCGTAAAATTTATCAACAGATGATTTAAAAGTACCGTCTTCGTTGCATTTGGCATACACCATTCCTGATGCACCTACTTGTGGACGTTTTACCCAGTCAATTAAAGCGTCAATCTCTTTTCTTGTATAATTTCCAGCGCCTGGAACAGCAATTCCAACTACTAATTCAGCAGCGTTGAATACTGGAAATTCTTTATGTTGTGCAAATTCGTTCAACTCACCAAATTCCATCCCAAAACGAATGTCTGGTTTGTCATTTCCGTAAGTTTTCATCGCGTGTTCGTATGTCATGCGAGGGAATTTGTCTACTTCAATTCCTTTTATTTCTTTTAGTAAATGACGAGTCAGTCCTTCGAAAATATTTAAGATATCTTCTTGTTCTACAAATGCCATTTCGCAGTCAATTTGTGTAAACTCTGGTTGTCTGTCGGCGCGTAAATCTTCGTCACGGAAACATTTCACAATTTGGAAATATTTGTCCATTCCGCCTACCATCAATAATTGTTTGAAGGTTTGTGGCGATTGTGGCAACGCATAAAATTGCCCTTCGTTCATACGGGAAGGAACAACAAAATCTCTGGCTCCTTCCGGAGTAGATTTGATTAAATATGGCGTTTCAACTTCACAGAAATCCAAATCAGATAAATATTTACGTACTTCCATTGCCACTTTGTGACGGAACAATAAACTGTTTTTTACCGGATTTCTTCTAATATCTAAATAACGATATTTCATTCGGATGTCTTCACCACCATCCGTTTCATCTTCAATTGTAAAAGGCGGAGTTAAAGCTGCGTTTAAAATGTTTAGTTCGGTAACTAAAATTTCGATTTCACCCGTGGGAATGTTTTTATTTTTAGCTTCTCTTTCTATGACTGTTCCCTTAACCTGAATTACAAATTCGCGTCCAAGGGTTTTTGCTAATTCGAATACTGATTTTTCAGTACGACTTTCGTCGAAAATTAATTGTGTTATTCCATAACGGTCTCTTAAATCGACCCAATTCATGAATCCTTTATCACGCGATTTTTGAACCCAACCCGCAAGTGTAACTTCGGTGTTTATATGTGAGGCGTTTAATTCGCCACAGTTATGACTTCTGTACATTTCGAAAAATTTAATTATTTGGTTTATAAGTCAAAAAAAAGACCCGGCTGCAAATTTAGAACTAATTATGTACATTGAATTGAGAAAATTGATTTTTTAATGCTTTGAATAATCTGGAGTTTTAATTTCCAATGTTAAGTTTTCATTCAATGTTATTAAATTGTTATCAAATTGTTTTTTAAATGTAAATTAATATCTAAATTTGATAAAAGAAACACCGTAAAATTTTGCATTATGAAAAAATATATAATTATCGGAGCACTATTAATCACAGGAATGATTTTTGCCCAAACACCAAAACCGCAATTAGAAGCTGTTGGAAACAAAGTAAAAGCAACTTATTTTCATGAAAATGGAAAAGTACAACAAGAAGGTTTTTATAAAAACGGAAAATTAGATGGAAAATGGACATCTTATGATAAAGATGGAAACAAATTAGCGATTGCTGAGTACAAAAAAGGAGAGAAAGTAGGAAAATGGTTTTTCTGGAATGAATCTACTTTAAGTGAGGTAGATTATGCTAATAACCAAGTTGCTTCTGTCAAAAATTGGAAAAAGCAAGCAATTGCTAACGTGGATTAAATTTAAAATTGTTAATTGAAAAAAGGCTTTTCCAGATTTGGAAAAGCCTTTTTTAATGTTCTATTTTTTTGTTTTACCGTTTTTTAGTTTTAAAGTAGCATATAATGTTATCGCTGAAAGAATAATCCAAAACACATCTACTATAAAAGATTGAAATTGATTGTTGCTGTATGCAATCCAAAACCAGTTTCCTGTTTTAATTCCGTTAGTAATCGGAATTAAAAAACCAAGAATACTTCCTGAAAGTAAACAAAACTGATTGGTAAAACGATTGTTTTTCTTTAGAATAAAAAAGATAGTCAATAGCAACCAGCTAATAAAATATACAGAATAGGTATTGCTTTGCCCTAAAGGGTACCAAACTTTAGCAATAATAAAGGTGAAGGCCGTAACAGGAAACATACTCAAACAAATGGCTAAGTAAATACGAACCACTACTTCGTTGAAACGCCTTTTCTTCTCTGGCATATTTTTCTTATCTCTGGCAACAAGCCAAATCATAACGCCCGAAATAATTACATAACAGCTCAGAATTCCTAATACAAAACTGATGATTTTTAATCCGTAACCACCATAATCACCAAAGTGGATGCGGTATAAAATATTTTTCACACTGTCTAAATAAGTAGTTTCAGTTATAGGATCTTTTTTAGAAACTACTTCGCCAGTGGCAACTTTATAAACCATTTCACCAATACCAGTAAACTTTTTGCCATATTCAATTTCGCCTTTAACTAAAACATGCATGTTTGCATCGCCATAGTTTTGAATTTCTACACGGGTAATATTAAAATCGTCCCAGTTTTTTTTAGTAGCCGCAACCATTTCATTAATACTGAACGATTTGGTTAAAGCTTTATTTTCAAATGGATAATCAGTTCCTGAATATTGTAATTCTTTGTATAATTTATCCTGATCTCCTTGATATAATAACTGAACACTTGGTGCTACAATTACTAGTTTAATCATAAAAAAAGCACCGGTAACTGCATAAACAAATTGAAATGGCAATCCTAACATTCCCAATGAAGTATGAGCGTCAGTCCACCAGGTTTTTAGTTTTTCCTTTGGACGGAAAACATAAAAATTAGAGATAATTTTTTTCCAATGCACTAAAACTCCTGTTACAATTGCAAATAGAAAAAACAAGGCAATAAATCCAGATAAATAATAACCATAAGGGTAGGGGATTTGTGCCAGGAAGTGCAAACGATAAATAAATTCACCTAAATTATAGGAGTCTTCATAAGTAGTCGTCTTGTAAGTCGAATTATTTAAAATCAGGTATTGTGATTCTTTTGCTTTTTTAGAAGCCAGACTGTCTTTTGAAGCTTCTAATGAAGTACCTACGCTATGTTGATTTTGAGGTTGGTAAAAACTAATTTTTCTGCCATGTAAAACATAAGCAGTATCTAATATTTTTAGGGCTTCATCAAAATCCAATTGGATTTTATTACTTACCGAAGTGGTTTCTCCTTTTTCCCAACTAGCAATATCTTCTTTAAAAAAAGAAAATGAACCCGCGAAAAAAATCACGTATAAAACCACACTAATAACGATGCCGCTAACAGTATGGGTATGGAAAAAGATGTTGTAATTTCTATTGTTCATGGTTTATTTTGCTATCGGATTATAGGTTTGACCTAAATAAAGTATTCCTAAAAAAAGAAGGCTGATTGCCAAATAGATTAACCAAATTTTCCAGCCATTTTTAGATAAGAATGCTACTACCATAAGTGCTACCCAAAGGATAAAACCGCTAAAAGCCATTGTTATCATAATGTTGGCTCTGTCAAACCAACTGGCAAGCGCAAGATGAAAGCTGATAGAAACCAAATAACCGCCTAAAATTGCTGCGGTTATTTTTGCAAAGCGTTGCCACTTGGATTGCGTTAAATATTTTGGATTTGCTGGCATGTTTTTAATTATAATATTCGATTAAAGTGGCCACTGCAAAAAGTATAATAACAAATGATGGTTTTATAATTTTTAATGGACTTAAGATAATTATCAGGCTTCCGATGGTCATTAGTAAAATAAAAAATACTAGAGTTCCTGAACCCAATGCTTTTTCTAATAACAAAAGCATAAAGGCACTTAATAATAGTAATAAACCAATATATTTAGTGGGTTTAGTATTCTTTTTAATCCATAGTTCAAATCCTCTATCATACGAAACATAGGTTTTTTGTGAAGTATAATAAAGGGCGTAAAAACCAATAAATATCAGAAAACTTACAATTGAAATCATAACTTTTATATTTAGAATCAGCTTACTTGATAAACTCAAATAAGTTGATTTTTTTTATTGTATTAAAATTTATAAGTAAAACTGGCTACAATAGCTCTTGGATCTTTAGGATGAATTGTCGACCATCCATCATAAATCTCTTTGTTTTCAATGTTATTTAATTTGACATTTACTCCAAATTTTTCAGCATTATAAAACAGCGATGCATTTAGTACCGTATATTCTGGAATTGTGAATGTTCCTGCAGTATTTCTATTCATAATCATATTGTCACCCACATAATTTCCTCCAAAACCTAATCCAAAACCTCTTAAACCACCTGAAGTGAATTTATAACTAGCCCAAAGATTAGCCAGATTTCTAGGTCCTGCATTTTCAGATCTACGATTTACAAAATCGATATCTCCTTTTGTTAAAACAGCATCATTATAACTGTATCCAAAAACAATATTTAAACCATTAATTGGGTTGGCCACAAATTCTGCTTCAAAACCTTTGTTTTTCTGAGCTCCATCCTGAAAGGTATTCTGATTATTTGGTTTTGGAGTTGTAGGGTCTGCAGGATCTGTGTATGGAGTTTCTATTACATAAGTCTGATCAGTAACTTTAATATCGTAATAACTGAAAGTAGCGTAAAGTTTATCTTTAAAGAGATTCAATTTTGTACCAATTTCAAATTGATCTGCATGTTCCGGACTAAGGATTACCGGTGTTACAATAGTAGCCTGACGGTTTTGTCCTGGAGCAACGTTTACGAATCCATTCATGTAATTCGCAAATACAGAAACTTTGTCTAAAATGGGTTGATAAACCAATCCAAATTTAGGAGAAAAAGCAGTTTGGTTGTAGCCATCGTTTTTAGCGTTCATAAAACGGTCAGCACGAAGGCTTAGCATAGCAGATAATCCAGGTGTAAAGTTGATTACATTAGAAACATAAGCGCTGTAAGTTTCCTGTTTAGTTCTATTATCATTTCTTGGGCTATTTCCAATAATGGCATCAGATCCGGCTTTTGTCAAATCTCCGGTGTCACCATTACTTGGTCCAAAAATAGCATTAAAAGATGCTAAATCATCCCCGATGTATACATACCCATTTCCAAAATATCCTGTACTACGATCTGTTGTTGTTCTTTTGAAATAATCAAAACCTACAACGATTCTATTTCTGATGCTTCCAATTTTGAAATCACCATTAAAATTTTGTTGAATATCGGTTGTTTTATTTTGGTTGTCCTGATCTGTAAAAAAGCGAGCTAAAACAATTCCTTCTGTAATTGGTGTAGCACTTGTTCCTTCATATAAATAAGAATAATTCCCTTTTGATTTTGCAGAACTGGTAGAGAACACAGTTTGAGAATTCCATTGATCAGACAACTTATAATTCATTTGACCCTGAATGTTGTAAGATGGAGTCTTCATCGTTAGTTCATTACTGGTGTAAGAACGTTTGTTATCATAATTTAATTCATCAATATTATGAACTCTTAATGGATTACCTCTATCTAGAAATAGCATGGTTGGGTTTGTAGATTCGTTGCTCATAAACTCGGTATTTACTAAAAACGATAATCTATCATTTGCTTCATAAGATAATGAAGGAGCGATAAAGAAAGATTCTCTAAAACCAGCATCCTGAAAACTTTCTTGCTTATTGTAAGCTGAATTTACTCTGAAATTTAAACTTTTTTGCTCATTCAAAGGGGTATTTAAATCTACTGTTACACGATTTAAACCGTAGCTTCCAACAGTATAATTTACTTCACCACCAAATCCTTTATAGGGTCTTTTTGTAGTAGTATTGATTAATCCACCATAAGAAATCAAGCTGCTTCCAAATAAAGTTCCAGATGGACCTCTAATAATTTCAATTCTGTCAACATTTGCAGGATCTAAACTTCCGTTGGTTAAACCCGGTAAGCCATTAACCATTGTGGGTTGTACAGGAAATCCTCTCAACGCATAATAACCTGCTCCATCACCTGCACGTCCAGTTGCGGCCCACAATTGTGTAATTCCAGGTGCGTTTTTTAAAGCGTCGTCAAAATTGGTTACTATTTGTTCTTTTAATAATTCTCCTGTAATTGTGGTATAAGATTGTGGGTTTTCAAGATTTTTAAGAGGTAACCTTGAAACTTGTGGATTTTCTTTTCTGGCAAAATGATTTTTTTTACTGCCGTTAATAGTTACTTCAGTAAGTTCTTCTGAGTTGTAATTAATTTTAGCATTTTGTGTTAATTCCTGTCCCTCTGCTAAATTAATTTTAAGCTCTTTTGTGATATATCCAATAGCCGAAATTTTTAAGGTATAGTTTCCAGCTTTAACATTCTTTAATTTATAATTTCCATTTTCATCAGTAACTGTTCCTAAGCGTGTTCCTTTTAGAACTACAGAAATGTTTTCTGGAGATTGATTATCATTTAAGCTTATTTGTCCTTTGATACTTCCTTTTTCTTGAGCCCAAGTCATTGTGCTTGTTAGCAAAATAAAAAATAAACTTAGTAGTGGTATTGTAAATCTTACTTTCATCTTATTTAGAATTGTTTTTGATAGAGCAAAAGTAAATAGCGAAATGTTATAAACCAAAATAATTTTAATTTATTCCAAATAAGAATTTAAAAATACCCTAAAATTATGTCGCAATTGGAAAAAAATCTTAAGCAATTGATTTTTAAAGAAGAAAGCCTGCACATTTGATTGTGCAGGCTTCTTTAAATATTTAAAATTCTAAAAAGTTAAACGGTGTGTTTCGGGTTGAAACCGTCTTCACTTAATTCTTTGTGATCATAATCAGCAACCATTTCAGCTTCGTAATCTACTTTTTCTCCTTTAGAGAATTTAGCAATGATTTTCTCCATGATTTCATAAATAACAGGAACGATAATCAAAGTCAAGAATAAAGATGAAATTAATCCACCAATAATTACCCAGGCTAATCCATTTTTCCATTCTGCTCCAGCTCCAGAAGCTAATGCAATAGGGAACATACCAAATACCATCGCAATTGTTGTCATCAAAATTGGACGCAAACGAGCGTGATTGGCTTGGATTAAAGCAGTTCTTATGGTTTCTCCAGCTGCTCTTCGTTGGTTGGTATAATCGACCAACATGATCGCGTTCTTACAAACTAATCCAATCAACATAATGATACCTAAAATGGTAAAGATGTTTAATGAGTTGTTTGTTAAAGCTAAGGCTAACATAGCTCCAATGAACGAAAGCGGAATAGCAAACAATACTACAAATGGGTGAGCAAAACTGTCATACAAACCTACCATTACTAAGTAAACTAAGATAATAGCGGCCAATAATGCAATTCCAAGAGTACCAAAACCTTCGGATTGGTTTTCCTGATCACCACCCCAAATGTAACTTACACCTGTAGGTTTTTCTAATTTGTCCAGTTTTTCCTGCCATTGTGTTACAATTGTTCCAGCAGGTACTCCAATGTTTTGACCCTGAACTGTAACCGAAGCCGTTTTATCTCTACGTTCTAATTTACTTGGTCCAGAACCTTCAGTAATTGTAGCAAATTGAGACAATTTAATTTGTTGGCCTAAATCGTTTATAAAGATTAGGTTACTAACATCAGTAATGTTTTTTCTATCAAAAGCATTGTACTTAATGTTAATGTCGTATTCGTATTCACCTGCTCTAAACTTACCATCAGTATTTCCACTGTAAGCGGTTTGCATGGTCATACCAACAGTTTGTAATGTCAATCCAAGTGCCGACATTTTATCACGATCTACCTGAACGTTAATTTCAGGATTTCCATCTTCAACCGTTAATTTGATCTCCGTTGTTCCAGGAATAGTACGTAATTCAGCTTCAGCTAATTTGGCAAATTTCATTGCGCTTTCCACATTTGGACCAGTAACAATCAATCCTAAAGTTGCATCTTCGGCAGTACCCAAAATACCTACAGGAACCGTTTTTACTTTGGCACCAACCAATACTTTTTCCAATTGGCGTTTCATTTTTGCAGCAAAAACAGAAGCATCATCATTACGTTCAGATTGTTCAATCATTTTTACATTGATTTCCGCTTTGTAAGAAGTTGCCTGAGAAGCCCCCATTCCTTCCGAAGTCTGACCTACAGTTGTAATTTGGCTATAAACATATTCCTGTGATTTCAAATAAGCTTCTGCTTTTTGAGTCATAAAGTTAGTTTGTTCCAAAGAAGCATCTTTTGGTAAT